>PDWI01004904.1_pt1 | contig 26137 bp, 15 predicted proteins | sample 1430891 | NCBI WGS metagenome assembly PDWI01 (sample SAMN01162508, study PRJNA174530) | Oral metagenome, whole genome shotgun sequencing project. | biome: Marine environment; feature: Marine mammal; material: Swab sample of the gingival sulcus; isolation source: swab sample of gingival sulcus...
AATGGCTGGTTCGCTGCGTCAACTACAACCCATTCTTTGTTGACAGTTGCCTTGTTAGCAGAAACGGTCTTGAAACTTAAAGTGTCCATTTCTTTTTTTCTGTTTTTAATTAGTTAATAGACGAAACCGCATTCACACGAACCTCAACCCTCCTTGCCACTTTTCGGACACGTAGCTCAAAGGTTGCCTTTTATCTATTGATTCAAAGCGTGTTAAGAATCCGTCATTACGATTCTCTGTACTATTTTGATAAAATTAGCACGGCAAAGATACGCATAAAATACCGAATAACAAGCACTTCCTCTTGCTCAGCCTCTTTTTCACTCAAAAGAAACTAAAGAGCAAACATTTATAAAGCCCTCATATCTGTAAAAAAAATAACGTATATCATTCAAAAAAGTTATATATGTTACTCGAAAAAGTAATATATATCATTTTGAAAAGTTATATATATTAGTTTTTCAACACTCCTAAACAACTCCCGAAATACAACACAAACAGCTAACTATCAGCATATTAAACTAAGCATCACTCTAAAAGAAACTTTATACTATTATGAAACAGTTAAAGAGGCTATACCAAAACGAAAGTTTTGGTATAGCCTCTTTAACTGTTATATCCTTAGATAAAGGACTCGCTAAATGAGATCAAGCGTCCGCTGAGCAAGTTCTATCTCTTCAGGCTCTCCTGTATGTTTACCTGCCACATCACTTAGCTTAACGCAAGGATGCCAACGATCTTTCTCCGTCATCTTACATTTCCACAGCTTCATGACGATGTTCATCGGCTTGATATGTTCGCCAACATCATTGGAAAAGTTCGTGCCGATACCAAAGCTCGCCCCTATCCTACCCTTACAATGCTTAGCGATTTCGATTGCCTTATCGGTATTTAGGCTATCAGAGAAGATGATATATTTGATTGTTGGATCTACACGAAGCTCCTTGTAGCGTTCGATGACCGTATCGGCAAAGGCAAAAGGATCGCCACTATCATGACGCAAGCTCGTGAAGAGCATGGCATGTTTCTTACTGAAGTTACGCATGAAGACATCTGTCGTATAGGTATCTGTCAGCACCGTTCCAAGGTCTCCGTCATAAACGTTGATCCAGTCCTCCATTGCCATATAGTTTGCCATCTTATAGCCAAACAATGCCCCATGAAATTGAATCCACTCATGTGGGTGTGTACCTGAAACCCTCAACCCCTGCTTATAAGCAATATAAACATTACTTGTACCAAAGAAGTTTTCGCCAGAATACTGCTTGATCAATTCAGTCATTCTATTCTCTACATCAAAGCTAAAGCGACGACGCATACCAAACATTGAGAAGCTAATGCCCTCTTCATTCAAACGCTTTGCCTTTGACACCATTGCCTCTTCGGCGAAGGTCATATCAGGCTTTGCCTCCAGCATTTGATAGTATAGTTCACTGACGAGAGCAAGAATCGGCGTTTCCCAAAGTGTTACACGATAAAGCAATCCCTCCGCTACAACACAAAGTCGTCCATCGTCATCAAGACTTACCTTTATTTCCTCTGGATCATAGCGAAATCCCTTAAGAAAGTCAATATAAGTTGGTGGTAGATAGGAAAGTTCTTGTTTTAGAAACAGCACCTCTTCCTTACGAAGAGCAAGCTGCGACATAGCCTGAATCTCTTCGTTCATACGCTCAACGAATCCTTCAGGATATTTCGTCTGCCCTCTGTCTATAAAGCGGAACTGCCCCATAGCACGAGGGTAAAGTTTGCTGTAGGCGTAACTTGTCGTAAATTTATATAGGTCTGTATCTAAGATACTTCTGATGATTGACATACGAAAATATTATTTATAAGCTTTATTCTTGCCAAAGGATATTTGGTTTAATGCCAAGCTTAGTACATTGCTCAGCAAAAAGCTCAATTTCTTTATGATTATATTCCAACGGAGCAAGCAAGAGGAACAATTCAGCTCCAAGTCTTTGCTGCAATTCGAGAGCAAGGCTATGCTCAAGGCTTGAAGGTAGTAAGAAGGCTATGCAATCAGCCTTATGCTCTTCAAGTCTAAGATTATCAAATTCCTTTAGAGAATTTATTGTTATACACTCTAAACTTTTGCCCACTTGTGTCATACTCTTACTTAGTGGCTCTACGATTCGCATCTTCGTTTTCACGTCATCATTAGAGCTAAGCAAAAACCTTTGAGGACTTTCCCCTATCTTTTTATTAAGATATAGACGCAACATATCGCCATCTTTTAGGCTCATCGTCTTAGGTAGACGAAGCGTTTTATCTCCAATAAGCCAGTCTTCTGGCAAGGTAAAACGACTAAGAACCCAATCTCTCAAGAAGCACTCCAAAACAGCTAAGAGAAAAGGTATAACAAGTATAAACAGGATTGCTAAATACTTGATTAAAACTCTTGGATTGAGACTTTGCTTTGGTTTACGGATATAGGTATTATCGATAATTTCAAGCATATCCTCTTGAGATAAGACCAGAGCATTTGTCAAGGCCTCTTCTTCCAAAAGCTCAACATTGGCAATCATCTTCTTAATAGCCTCTGGATCTCTTTCAGTCTTTAACATCAGACTATCAAGACATGCAAAGTTCCCAGTCTTTAGCTCCTCCTTAGCCTTTGATAGACGTGCCAAATAAAGCTTAAGTTCTCTTTGATAACTATCTTGAGCATAGTGATTATAGCTTTTAGCAATTGCCTCAAAGAAGTCATGGGCAAACTCTGGACTACAGTCTGCAGTTAGAAACATCTCAATAAGGTTGCCACTATCTGTGAAACGATCCATTCGGCTATCATACTTCTCTTGAGCTTCAAGTTCACTAATCTTCTTTAGCTTTAGCTTTTTTATCTTACTATCAGCATGTAAGCGTTTAACCAGTACTTTACCAAGTGGACTATCGCAAACTTCATCATATTTAAGTTTGAAACTATCATTTGTGAGCTTATCTCCATGAAAAGTTCCTGTCAGCGAACTAACCTCAAGCTCCTCTTCTCCCAAGGTAATCGTCATCTTCCACTCATCAATGTTCGAGATACGCTCATCTAAGAAGCGAACTTCAACAGGGCGAACAGCATAAATATCTTTACCATCTGCATAATAAACTACGGTATAGTTAACAATCTGTCCAGCCTCATCAATAAGCTTTGTAGATTCAAAATACTTCTTTGCAATCTGGTAATCATATGGGTTAACCATCTGCCAGTGCAGTTGCTTTTCCTCTTTTGTGATCTGCCCTTTCTTATCGTTACTATATTTAATACGATAGGTCGTGATATACTGCCGTGTTGGAGAAATAAGGAAATCATTACGCAGGCTATAATATAAGCCCCCCAAAGCTATCGCTATAACAAAGTAGAACCAGCGACGACGAAAGAGAAAGTTTAACATCACTCGCCAACTGTCCTTAAATATTTGCTTAGAATAATCCATCTTTATTATTTTGATTATTTACAATCATCTTTTGACATCGTCCGTACCAAACATAAGTCCACTAAGAAAACCAAAGCCATAGCCCCAAAGTTGGACAAAGCTTGCAGGCACAGCCCTAAAAGCCTCCTCCTTATTTTTACTTTTCTTCAGACAATGCAAAAAGATTAAGAGTGCATATAGTAATAAGAAAGCAATCCCGACGAGACTAAGCACACAAATTATAGAACCTACCGTAAAGACAGCAGGAAGATAGTGAACAAGTCTCGTTGTCCCAACATGTCGGCGACCAAGTTCGATTCGTGTCATACCAGAGTAGTAGACTTGCTTAAAGAATTTGCCAAGATCTATACGACGCTTGTGATAGACAAAGGCTTGCTTAAACAACAAAACACGAAAACCTCGCCTAATAAGACGTAAGCTAAAGTCAATATCTTCACCATAACGCAGATGTTCATCAAAGCCACCCAACTTATTAAAGACAGACCTACGACAGCCCATGTTAAAGCTCCTCGGTTTGAACTTCTCCATTCCGTTGGCACTTCCGCCACGAATACCGCCAGTAGTCAAGACACTCGTCATAGCATAACTAACTGCCTTCTGCATGCTTGAGAAGTTTGGCGAAGCAGCATCAGGACCTCCAAAGGCATCGGCATGCGTCTTCTGTATGTATTTGGCTACAATCTCAAGGTAATGCTTAGGCAGGACGATGTCAGAGTCCAAAATAAGCAGATAGTCCCCTGTCGCAAATGTAGCACCATAGTTGCGTGCCTTACTTGGACCGCCATTCTCTATATAATGGTATTGTAGGCTTGGGAGCTTAGAGCTGTAAGCATTGACAATATCCTCTGCAGTCTCTGTCGAGCCGTCCTCTACGATGATAAGCTCATAGTCCGAGAACTTTTGCGTTGTAAAGCTCTCTAGCAAGTCTTTGACTTCCTCTGGACGATTATATACTGGGACTATGATAGATAATAGCATGACACCCTTATTTTATTTGCCACTCGGCACCATCTTTGGTGTCCTTGATGACGAAACCTAATTCGGTAAGTTTGTCACGAATCTGATCACTCGTCGCCCAGTCCTTATTTGCCTTTGCCTGTGAGCGAATGTCTAAGAGCAAGTCAATAGCCCCTGCGAAGGCATCATAAGACGAACTGTCGCTGGCACGCTCATCAACTAAGCCAAGCAGGTCAAAGAGGAAGAGACGATAGAAACTCTTTAGCTCCTCCAAGTCCTCGGCACTGATGGTCTCAAGACCGCCATGCACAGAGTTAATCAGACGAGAAACTTCAAACAACTCCGCTAAAACAATCGGGCTATTCAAGTCATCGTTCAAGGCTTCATAGCAACGGCTCTTATAAGGTGTGATGTCAATTGAAGACCTATCTGCCGTCTTCAAACCATCAAGTAGAGCAGCTGCATCAAGTAAACGTTGCAAACCTTTCTCTGCCGCCTGCAAAGCATCATTACTGAAATCCACTGTACTGCGATAATGAGCCCCAAGAATGAAGAAGCGAATCGTCATCGGCGAATAAGCCTTTTCAAGCTTTGGGTGATCGCCTTTGAAGAACTGCTCAAGCGTGATAAAGTTATTATAGCTCTTACCCATCTTCTTGCCCTCAATGGTTATCATATTATTATGCAACCAGTAACGCACCATCTCTTGTCCTTGCTGTGAGGCTACGGCTTGAGCAATTTCGCATTCGTGATGTGGGAAAACTAAGTCCATTCCTCCGCCGTGAATATCAAAACTTTCGCCAAGATACTTACGCCCCATTGCCGTACACTCGCAGTGCCAACCGGGGAAGCCTTCACTCCACGGACTTGACCAACGCATAATATGCTCAGGCTGAGCTTTCTTCCATAGAGCAAAATCAAGAGGGAAACGCTTCTCACTCTGACCATCAAGCTCTCGTGTATTATGCTGCATATCTTCGATATTGCGTCCACTTAGCTTGCCATAGCCAAAGTCTTGGTCATATTTACGCACATCGAAATATACAGAGCCTTGACTCTCGTAAGCATAACCAGCCTCAAGAATCTGCTTTGTCAATTCGATCTGCTCGATGATATGCCCTGAAGCTTGAGGTTCTATTGACGGAGGCAATACACCAAGAGCATCCATAGCACGACGATAAGCCAAGAGGTAATACTGCACGACCTCCATCGGTTCTAATTGTTCAAGGCGAGCCTTTTTAGCGACTTTGTCTTCGCCCTCGTCAGCATCATGCTCAAGGTGTCCTACATCGGTAATGTTACGCACATAACGAACCTTGTAGCCAAGATGCTGTAGGTAACGAAAGAGCAGGTCAAAAGTTATTGATGGACGAGCATGTCCTAAGTGTGCATCACCATATACGGTAGGTCCACAAACATACATGCCAACATGTGGTGCTGCGTTTGGGACAAAAAGTTCTTTTGCTCTCGTGAGCGTATTATAAATATGCAATTTATGTTCCATTATATCTCTTTCACTTATACTATAGTGCTATATCTTACAAATTTACGAATAATTTACTTATCCCATCTAAAAAGAAATTGCAAGCATATAAAAAAGCTCTTGTAAGCATTATAATTTTGGTATTGAAGCTGTAAAAAAAATAACGTACGTTAAATAAAAAAGTAACGTACGTTATTCAAAAAAGTTATATATGTTATTTCTAAAAATAATATATACTATTTCCAGAAGTAATACTAAGAGTTATAGCAAGTCTTGATCGGTGTATAATTCCACATCCGAGCGATGACGAAAGAAGTAAGCCGAAGGATAAGTTTCACTCTTTGGATCTTGAGAGATAATTTCCTGTAAAACTTCTTTTTTACCTGCTCCGACACTATGGAAGAGCAAACGCTTTGCCTTGAGAATAGTCTGACCTGTCAGGGCAATCCTCTGCTGTCCTGAATAAGGGTTACGAGCAGGCAGATAAGGTATCTTTGCTTCCAAAAGTTCCATCTCACTTGGGAAGATAGATGATGTATGACCATCATCACCTAAACCTAAGATAATCACATCAAAGACAGGGAGTCCGTCTTCCTTGTTTAGCTTAGCCTCAACTAACCTCGTATAACGCTCCGCCTCTTCCTGAGCAGAAGCCTCCCCTTTGATGCGATGAATCTGCTCCTCCTTTAGGGCTACATGCTTAAGCAGACTTTCGTAAGTCATCAGATAGTTGCTATCGGCATCTGTCGGGGGAACACAACGCTCATCAACCCAAAAGAGCTGAACGTTTGCCCACTTGACCGCCTGCTGATACCGCTCCTCAGCAAGCAATTCAAAGAGTAACCTTGGCGTGCTACCACCAGAGACGGCAATATTTAACTTCCCCTGCTCTGTACCATCTATGAAGACTGACTCAATGATTGCCTCTGCAACCGCCTTAGTCCCTTTGTATTGCTTTAGTATCATAAATGCCTTCCAACTGACTTAGTGCTTTGCCCCATTGAGGATTGACTTAAAGAAGTCGGCATTATGAATATAGTCCGCAAACTCAAGGTCGTCTTCAATCGTATTAGCTAAACGTGGATTAAGTTTAATAGCCTCTATAAGAGCAGCCTTAACCCCAGCCTTATCATGCTGACGAGCAGAAACGATAGCCTTGATATAGTGAGTCATAGCTGTTGGTTCTGCAATAGCTTTGAGTGTCTGCTCTGCCTTACGATAATCTTTCATCAGAAGCTGAGCGATAGCAGCGTTATCACTTGCATAATCGCCATACAGACGCACAGCCTTAGCATACTCACCTTGCTTAAGATATAGATAAGCAAGAGCTTGCCCACCTTCAGCAACATCTGTTGCATTAGCAATTAGCTCTTTTGCACGATCGGTCTCACCACGATTCAGATAGATTAAGCCTCGGTTCATCTTTGTTACGCTGTTGATCTTACATTTCTCTGCCTTCTTAAACCAAATCTCTGCAAGGTCAAGGCTACCTGCCTTATAAAGGACTGCTCCAATGTTGTTATAAGCACGATAATCCTTAGGGAAGATCTTATTGACGATGCGGTAAACCTTAATCTTTTCCTTTGGTTCTTTGATTAGAGTCGCTGCATGAAGTAGTTCCTCAATAGATAGATAACCGGGGGCTTTCTTAAGCCAATCTAAGATTTCTTCATCAGTTTTACCGACAATTTCAATATTAGCAACAAGACGAGAGCGACGAAGTTTTGGCAAGATTTCGTCAGCAAGCTGAGAGAAAACCGCAGAGATATTCTTAATCTCACGCTCACGGCTCTCAGGGTCTGGGTACATCTCAAGGACACGTAGCACTAAGTCCTTATCTTGAAGATTACTTGCCTCAACAAGTTTCTTGAAGCCTTCCCAGTCTTCTGCCGTATAGTGGGCATTGATTTCAACATCTTTCATTCTCTGCTTGTTAAAAGCACGCTTCAAGACCGAACGTGTATTCTTCTCACGAGACTCAGAGAGCTTTTCGTTTAGCTCCTGATCTCCGTCAGGCGATGCGTAAGCCTGAACCTCTACATTAACCTTCTGATTAGGTGTTTCTTTTGCATTTTGGACAATATACTTCCACTCCTGAACTTCTTCCTTGTTCGCTTCAGCAGAACGAACGTTAGCCTGTTGGATCTGGAACATGATGTTTGTCTCGAAGACTTCTTTGATCACACGCTCAAAGCCATCAGGAGCAAGAGCTGGGCTAACGCCCTTAGCAGTAGCATAAGTCTCTGTAGCACGAACGTCCTCTGCAATACGGATTTCCTTAAGCTCCTTCCATGAAGAGCCTTTCTTAACAGCAAGTTTTAGGAACATAGCTCCCGTCTTCATTCTTTCTATAAAAGGAATCTTCACGGTAAAGTTCACATTTGCTCCAGACTTATAAGGCACAACTGTATAGTTGTCAAAGGCTTTCTCTCCTTGATAGAATACATCTGTCGCAGCCTTCTCTCCTCCAACATAACGCATAATAGGAGTAATGCGGAGAATAGCCTTCTTTGGAAAGGCTTTGGCAGGGAAGTTAATATGAACATTTGCCTTAACATTCTGCCCCACAACCTCAAGAGGCTTTGGCTCGACATAAATCTGGTCTTTCTTTAGCTTTAGGCTACCACAGCTCCCTAATAAGAGAGTTGCTGTCGCCAAAGCAAACACTTTCAATACATTCTTCATTTTCATTATATTTTTTGAGTTATTATTTGTAATTCTCCATATTAGTCTTGCTAATTTTCGGTCGTTGAGCCTGTCGAAACGAACCGCTTTACCTTCGTTTCGACAAGCTCAATGACCGAAATGAATTTACAAGACTAAAGAGAATACTTCTGTTAAAGTATAAGTATATTCCTTGAATATAAAGCGAAAGACTTTTATTTTACTTCAGTTAAGACCTCAAACTCTGATCCTCCAGCAAACTCTGCTTTATTGTGAGAGCTAAGAGCCTCGAACTTCAAGTAACGAGCATTCACCGGCTTGTCGAAGAGTACCTTCTTCTTATCCTTGTTACGCTCAAAAGTCCCATGATGCACCTTAGTCCACGTTTTATTATCCTGACTGATGTAAATGTTATAGTCTTTGATGTCGCCATTCTCTCCGCCGTCTTGACGAGGCAAGTAGGCAAAGCCCTTGACTAAGTTATCCTGCAGCAGGTCAAAGCTAACAAAGTGAGGGTAGTTAGCACGTGTTACAACCCACGTTGTATGCCAAATCGTGTTAGTATCACCGTCAACTAAGTTATTAGCGTGGCAGTTACGTCTAACCTCTTCGCTGTCGGTATCGATGACTTCAATAGGTGTCGTCTCAAGCAAAGGGAAACTAATCTTTGCAACGATACGTCTATTCTTCTTAGACCAAGCTTCAATTTGTACCTTGTCTTTCATCTCGAAAGGCTTCACATAGCGATTAGTCTTGCCTCCATTGAGCTTAAAGTAAACAGCTCCATCTCCTTCTATTGAAACAATACCAAGCTTATCTCTCTTAATAAGAGGAGCAGAGGCAGACTTCAAGGTAAGTGGAGCGACATATAGCTTATCGTTATAAGGGCGAATAGCAAAGCCAAAGTGCTGAGCCTTAGCATAAGAGCGACAAGACTTAATAGGTCCTCCCTGACCACAGCTTGCACCACCGAGACCAGTTACGCTGGCATCTAAGTGTAGATGTGTATCTCCTGCCTTTGGTAGTTCATGCTTGTGCTGACTAAGGAGCATCTGCTTAGCTGAATAAGGAAGAGCAGATATAGACATCTTGTCTTCTGCCATGAAAAGAATTCCTTTACCATTCTTATTTGTCAGACTTGCCCAACGAATATCTTCTCTATTCCCCATAGTCTGAGGCTTAGGGAAGTTAAGAACCTGCTCTGCTACTGTGCTTTTGTGTATCTCGATAAACTGACTTGACTTACGGTCGGAGTAGTTGTTTATCGGACCTCGCCCATAGTACTTTAAGTTACTGTATGCCTTTGGCAGAACTAACTCATAGCCTAAGCGTGGTAGGATAAGGCTTTCCTTATTAGAGCTGATGCTTGCTTTCATCTCAATAGATCCGTCAGGATAAATCGTCCAAACGTTGTTGCTCTTGAAGGCAAAGTCTTCCTCCCCAAATGGACGAGATGTTAGCTCATCAATCTTGTAAGCTCCTGCAGATGGGCCTACACTATTTAATATTAACTGATAGATCTTTGCTGGGTTAGGAGCTTGGTTAATGACAGATGTCGTGATAATAATCCTGTCCTTCTCACGACGGACGTCAATCTCTTGGACAGTCTGCTTAAGGTTATGCAAACCATTTGCACCCCAGTTACTCCATGCCCAGTTATCATTGTCGCAATAAGCACGGAAACAAGAAAGCTTAGGTCCTTGATTTGGTTCAATAACGACTTGTCCATTATAGATTAACTTCTTAATCGTCCCAACCTTCTTGTCAAAGATAAGAGCGAAATCCTTCCCAAGGATAGAAACTTCATCAGTAGAATAGCCAATGACAGGACGCTTACCCTTAGCAACATCAGCTAAAGTCTTAGACGGATTAGCCTTCTGAATAAGTAGCTGTTCGTCCGCCTGTACGTAACCCTTCTTCGCCCAAGGCATATCTTTGTTTAGGATTGCCTCAAGCTTTAGGAAGTATTCTGCTTCATTATCCCACTTATCCATAGGGACAGAAAGACTTATGACCTTAGAGGCACGTGCTGGAATAGAAGTAATTTTATCTGTTAAATAGAAGTTATTCTTCCAACCATTATCTGTAAAGTAGCAGCTAAGGACGAAGTCGCTTAAGTCTGTGTAATAGTTTTTGTTGAAGACCTTAACCTTGACAACTTTATTATCTCCTTCCTGCTTAACGCTCTCAAGAGTGAAGCCGATGTTTTGATAAACCTTCTTAACCTCGAAGTATTGTGGTTTAGGATCAAGTTCTCCAAACATAATACCGTTCATCACAAACATACCATCGTTGGGCGTGTCGCCGAAGTCTCCTCCAAAAGCAAGATAACGCTTACCATCTTTCGTATAGTTGTAGAGCGACTGATCTACCCAGTCCCAAATAGCACCACCACAGATGAAGTTAGTTGATTCGATAGCTTTCCAGTAGTCCTCAAGACCACCTGCAGCATTACCCATAGAGTGTGCGTATTCTGAGATATGGAATGGGTATTTCACATTTTGCTTACCTGTAGCTCTATCCTGTACTGCTGCAATAGATGGATATTGATCTGAACCCATATCGACGATGTCGTTATTACGTTCGTACTGAACTGGTCGAGATGTATCTACTTGCTTAATTGCCCTATAAGCATGAACAAAGTTCTCTCCTGGCCCTGCTTCGTTACCTAATGACCATATCACAACGCTTGGGTGATTGATAGAAGCATAAACCATTTCAAGGTTTCTATTTACATGAGCATCTCTAAACTCTGAAACGTGAGATAGAGACTCCTTTTCATAAAAATATAGATGAGATTCTATATTTGCTTCATCTTCTTGGTAGATACCATATTTATCACAGAGATAATACCAGTAGCGGTTTGGTGGATAGTGTGAGTTACGAACGTGGTTGATATTACCTTTTTTCATAAGCATGACTTCCTTGAGCATTTGCTCTCGTGTGATAGCATGACCACGCTCAGGATTTGTTTCATGCCTATTAACACCCTTTAGTTTTGGCGTCTTATCGTTAATAAAGAAATAGCGACCAGCTAAGCCAAATTCATCATCACTTGCCTTAGTATCTTTAATTTCCACGGTACGGAAGCCGACATAAGTAGAGACGATATCTTCGACCTGTCCTTTCTTATTCTTCAATTCTGCAACAAGGACATAGCGATAAGGAGCTTCAGCAGACCAAAGGTTTGGTTTGTTTAGGCTAATCTCTCCGACAACTGTTCCATTCGCCTTGCCCTTAATCTTAGCAACAGAGCTGTGAGCTGTCGCCACAGCATCGCCCTCCAAGTCATCAGAATACAAGGCACAAGGGTAGAGCTTATAGTCAAGTGTGTAGCCTTTCTTAGAAGAGAACCAACCACTATTGTTATTTTCAACATCTACAGTTAGGTTAAAGGCATAGGTTTTATCCCCCTTATAGTGAGGAATTGCCGAGAGATTGCGGATCTCCATCTTTGGTTTTGCCGTTAGCGACACGCTACGGAATATACCGGGTAAACGGAACATGTCCTGCGTCTCCAAGAAAGACGCATCACTACTACGATAAACTTCTACAGCTACTACATGTTTGTCTATACGCTTGTTCAGATACTTCGTGATATTGAATGATGCAAGGTTACGAGAATTCTTCGAAAAGCCGATGTATTTACCATCAAGCCATAGATAGAAGAAAGAATCTACACCATCAAAGTTTAAGTAAATCTCTCTTCCGTCCCAGTTCTCTGGTAGAGTAAAGGTACGACGATAAGAACCTACTTCATTTGGCTGCTTGGCAACCGTAAAGTTTTCTGGATTCTTACGCATAACGCCCTTCTTCCAGTCGCCAACTTGACGATTCGTCTTGAAAATAGCCCATTGATTGACATAGATTGGCGTGCCATATTTCTGCGAACCGTCCTTACCAATACCAACTACGTTCCAGTTCATAGGTACTTCTACCTTGTCCCAAGAAGCAGTGCTGAACTCAGGTTTGAAGAAGTCTTTAGGACGTTGGTCTGGTTGACCTACCCAGTGGAAGTCCCAAGTGCCGTCAAGACTTCTGTAATAAGAGCTATGCTCTGGTAATACCTTCTTTGCTTCATCTACTGAGGCAAAAGAGAATATGTCGGCATGTGGTTGCTCTTTGTTTTGGGCATAAGTCTCTGGGTTCTCCCACTCTTTGCCTGTAGGGGCTTCTGTTTCTTGGTAAGAAAAACCTTGTAGTTTAGGCATAGGCACTTGAGCATTTATGTGTAAGCCAAGAAGACTTACACATAATGCCAAGAAAGAAAATTTCTTCATTGTAATATTTTTTGCTACTTATCTATTTCTCTCTGTAATAGAGCTTGACAATCTCTCCTGTCAAAGCCTTCTTCTCCCAAAGAAGTTTATTTGCATTATCAGCAATATCTAAGCAATAGATGTTACCCTTCATTTCTCCTGTTGGGCTATTTGTTGCAATGAATAGCTTTGTTTCATCTGTAGTAACGAACATATCAGCAATCACTTCGCCCTCAGCACAAGAGAAGATAGCATTACCTTCGAAGTTACCATTTGACAGCGTGCTGTAACCATAGAGTTTATTTGCATTGCTGTAGTAAAGTAGGTCTCTATTTGGAGCAGACACAAATTTACTATTGACAGTAAGTCCTACATTATCAGCGACAAGCCCATCATATTTAATCGAAGCTTGAATGTCATTCTCTACTTTAGAAGAATTGTAAAAACCAGGAGCAACTAAATAATGGTAGATTTCCTTAGTATCTGTTTTCTCTAAGAATAGAGCGACTTGACGGGTTTTATCTGTCGGAACCATTGAGATGAGTTTCATTCCTCTAAAGGTATCTGGGAAAAGTTCCAAAGGTCTTGCCTTGGCTCTCGTCTTACCTCCATATAGGAGCAAACGACCATCTTCATTGTTGAATAAGACAATACCCATTGCATAACGAAGGTCTTCTCTGACATAACAAGTCATAGCCGAAGCTAAATTCATCTTGTCTATCTTAAGTTCCTTCTTGTGCTGACTACTTACATCTACAAAGCTTGTACTCTTAATACCTAACTTCTTAATAGAACCTCCTGAGATAGCATAGACATTGGAATCATCCTTTTCTGTACCCATTGCAGTAATTACTCCTTTTGGATCAATCTTTAGAGAAGATGTCATCAAGTTAGCTTCAAAACGGTAAAGGTTGCTTGGATTATCTGTCGCCACATAAAACATAGCTCTCTTATATGTTTTGTTATACAAATACTGCATCGTTGTAGGTTTGGCAGTAAAGTCTAACTTCTCGTTATTAGGAGCAAGTATGTCAAGTCTAAAAGGCTTTTTATCATTCTCTGGAAGATAAGACATTATCATCTTAGCATCCTTTTGACCTAAGATATATAAGCCATTAAGATAGGCATACTGAACGTCTAAGTTAAAGGAAAAATACTTAATCTGATCTCCATTTGAGACCTTCAAACGTACAGGGAACTTCCCAAATTCTTTACACTGATAGTTCAACTCCTTCTTTTCAGAGACTAATTTATGGTCAACCTCCCACTCATACTTCAGAGCCTTAGATGGATCTGTCGATGTTATTGGAGCAGAAATAGTGAAGACGTCTCCACGATCTACATTATAGGTCTCTTTCAAACCATTTTCTATGAGTTTGATTTCTGAAACAGGGTTCTCTCCAAAACTCGATTTGTCTCTAAAACAACTTGTTAAACCTACAAGTAGACAACATGCCAATATATATTTTAACTTCATCTTCATATTCTTTATTTTTTCAAATCAGGGACTAATAGCTTAAGCATATCATAAGGGATCTCTTGCTTATCCTCTGGGTGATTCTTAAAGTAAGTATATAACTTACCATAAGTAGCAAACCAGGCAGGGGTGTATGGGCTCTCATACCAAGTTTTAGAGTCGCCATCATATAATTCTAACATCTTGAGAAATTTCTTTGGCGTAAATGGGCCTAAGTAAGGTTCAAGATACTGCCAGATAACAGGCTTTTGAACTTCATTATCAAAGACTATTGACATCTGGGCTCCATCTGCAAAAGCAATTCCTAAATCAGCTGTTCCTTCAAGTCTCATGACAATCTTAAGAGCCATATTGGCCTCTTGTGATAGCCCCTCTCGATAAAGGATTACAGGGATAAAAGCATTTACAGAATCTGGCAGTACAACAAACTGATTTTCTAAAGCCTTATAGTTGACATTTTCTACGGCAGTACTTTTCTCATGATCAACACTAACCTTAAATGACATCTTTTTCTTAGCCTTAAAGCCTGTAATACGTACTGGGACTTGAATTGTATCTTTCAACAAAGACTCTGGCTTAGTACCAAAAGAGTAAGTTATACTATCTGCTCTTCCCTCTTTAACAAAGTAGATTTGCTGTTCCACACCATCTTTTGGCCCTTGGTAAAAGCCCTCTTTACTGTAATCCCCTTCATAAGTAATGGCATTACAAGATGCAAAGAAGACTACAACAAGTCCTAAAAATAAGCTATGTAATCCTAATTTATTTATTGTTTTCATATTTCTTTATATTTTGTCACCTATTTATTACCAAATTCAAGTTCAGCTTCAGGCCAAGGCAAAACGAAAATATCTGCTGAAGGCTTAACCATCTCTTTATCCCAAGCGACAAACTCTTGATTATAGTACTTCAAACCATAGAATATCTGTCCTTCGCCAGGAAACTCACGCATACGTTCATGGCTCATTTCTGTTTGGAAAGCCTCCTTTGATGCAATAGTTGTTTCATCAATAGCCTCTAAGCCACGACTTGCACGAACTTCGTTCAGAGTCTCTATTGCCTTTGCTTTATCTGTGTCATAGATTGATTCACTAAGGATATAATACATCTCTGGGAGGCGAATCATACAGATGCCTTTTAGCTGTTTCGACTGTTCATTTATTTCAGCCTCATCTTTGATGAAACGAACAAAGCTAAAGGTTAGTTGTTCTGAATTATCTACATAAAAAGATTTATAGCGAACATCTGTATTTGAAGCAGAGAACTTCTTTGTCTCATAAAGGTCTGAAAGATCCTTACGAGCCTCTGTGAATGTTCCAGAGCTTAATTCTCTATTGATAAACAAACTTGCAATCCCCTTAGACAATTGAGTGTTATGCAGACCAAAAATCAGTTCAGGAGAAGCTGGGAATCGCCTAACTTCTTCAAACTTTGAGCTTTTCACCAAGCTAAAGTTATGCTTAGCTTCAATAACTTCTGCCGCGTACTTAGCTGCCTCAGTAGCATTGCCCATAGTGTAATACACACGAGCTAAGAGAGCCTTAACAGCATATAGATTCATGTGTGCGATACGTCCTTGAGTAAAATCTGTAGAGAAAGTATCCTCTGTCTTAACAACTTTGTCCTCAGAAAGAAGAAGCTCTGCATCTGTCAAGTCCTTGATAACATTAGCATAGCTATCCTTAAGGTTAAATAGTTGCTTATTATTAAGGTCAAAGGTGTAGGCATAAGGGATACCACGAGCATTTTCATTTCCCGGATATCGATCTGCGAATAAACGTAGAACATCAAAATGGAGATAAGCACGAAGGGCTAAAGCTTCACCCTTAACCCACTTAAAGTTACCTTGCGACAAATCTTCCTTCTCAAGATGCTTTAAGATATTATTCACATAAGATATTGCTTCGTACTGATTAACCCAAATAGCATCAACCAATTTACGAACATCTTGATCCTTATATTGAAACTGTACAATACGATTATCCACGTTAACAGCTATGTTATAGCAGAATTGCTGTCCAATCTTATCAAGAAATCCATAAGACAAAGCCTCTCCATATAGGTTCTCACTTGCCATCTTGCCATAAACCCCATAAAGGGCATCATAATAACCTTGTTCATCTGAGAACTGAACATCTTCAATAAGCGTTCCTGTTGGCTGAACGTCTAAGAACTTGTTACAAGAAGTCAGCGACAAACTACTGGCTAAGCCCAAAAGGGCTGCTATTTTATATATTTTATTCATTTGCATCTATCTTTTTAGAGTGAAAATCTTAAACCTAGCTCAACACTTCTCTCAAATGGATATGCAAGACCTCTTTCTTGCTTCACAGATGATAGGTAAAATAGGTTTCTTGACATTAGTTGAAGTCTTAAACGTCTAACGTGTATAGACTTCAAGACACTTGTGGGTAAATCATATGCAAGTGTTAGATTGCGTAATGTTAAATAGTTATTCGTCTGAACAAAACGACTTGTTTGTAAAGGAATACTACTATCTGCAATGTTTTTATACTTTGCATTGTCGCCAACTTCTTTCCATCTATCATCAAAGACTCTTTGGTCAGCATTAAAGCGTGGGTTAGAGCCCTCTACTCGACTTGCAAGCGTTGTGTTATAGATAAGACCTCCTAATGAATACCCAAATGAAGCATTAAGTGAAAGTCCCTTCCAAGTTAAATATGAACTAATCGAGCCAAAGGCATAAGGAGAAGTATCTCCAAATACAACCTTGTCGTGGGCATCATAATCGAAAGTATAAGAACCGTCACGCTTAATAAAGACTTCACGCCCTGTCGCAGGGTCAATACCTGCAGAAGGCACAACCTTTAGAGCCGTAAGAGACTGTCCCTCTTCGTAGATAGGGAGTGGAGCAAGACCTCCTGATTTAAGGCTCTTTTCATTCTGAGATTTAAGGGCATTAGAGATACGCTTGATTTTATTCTCATTATGAGAATAGTTTAGTACAACGACCCACTGCCAATCCTTCGTCCTAATAGGTGTCGCACTCAAACGAAGGTCAAAACCTTTGTTCTCGATAGAACCAAGATTCTCTTTAGCACTCTTAATCCCAACAGACGGAGCTTTCGTTACATTTAGAAGAAGGTCGTCGGTACTTTTAACATAATAATCTGCACTAAAGTCAAGACGTCCCTTAATGACATTGATATCAAGTCCAATGTTAGAGTTTAATGTACGTTGCCATTTTAGATTTGGATTACCAATAGTAATTGGCACAGACCCCATACCCTTGACATAGTTAAAACCATTAGTATAAGTATAGGTTGTCATCGCTTGATAAGGGTCGAAAGATATATTACCCAAGTAACCCATGCTTGCACGCAACTTCAAGAGAGAGAATCCTAACTTCTTAAAGAACTTTTCATTATGTAAGTTCCAACCACCACCGACTGACCAAAATGGAGCAAAGCGTTGGTCTCTACCGAACTTAGACGAACCTTCATAACGATAGATGACATCCAAGAAGTACTTATTGTTATACATTGCATTTATGTTTGCAAAGAAGCCAACACCAGTATTCCTGCCATCACTACCTCCTGGCTTCCCTGTTGCATAATGAGTAGAGAACGCAGGATGTGCAAGTTTATCTGTATAGAATCCTACAGACTTGTATGACGCAGAGTTAAAGTCGTAAGACTCAATTGTAGCCCCAGCCATCGTACTAAGGAATAGCTTGCCAAAGTTCTTATTATATGAAAGAATCATCTTGCCTTGATAGTTCAAGCTCTTCTCATAGCTATCAATCAAACTCCCTCTAAGAGATGGATCTTTAATACGTTGCATCTCTAAAGACTGGGACAATGGAGAGCGGAAGTTATTTCTCTCAGACTTGAGCTTTTGGAACGAAAAGTCTGCCGAGAAACGGAAGTCCTGAGAAAACCAAACCTTTAGGTTTGTATTATTCAAGAAGTCCAAAGACTCTGTTTTATTAAAGCTACCAAGAGAAGCTTCATATAAGGGATTAGTAACATTATTTCCTAACACCTTACGTAGACTTCCAGTCTCGTCATAAGGGCTCTCATAGGGATTCTGCTTTACATAGTCTCCAAAATCACCATAAGGGGATTGAGCAGATGCCACTAAAGAAACGGTAGAACTATTCATTACGTAGAACTTGCCCGGAATGTTGTAGGATAGCTTGAAGAAACTTGACAACCTATCTCTCTTAGACCCCTTCATGACTCCTTGGTCGTTAGCATAACGAAGACCTACATTATACTTCGCACGCTTATCCCCCCCATCGATACTCAAGCTATGAGACTGAGATATGCCTGTGCGTAGAGGCTGAGCCATCCAGTCAATATCCATACCACGCTGTACGATATTGTAGATATCTGCATATTTCTGGTCAAGTTCATACTGTCTTGTTGGGTTTGTACTTGAATACAGCCCTGCTAAACGTTCATATTCCAATTTTTGCTTAGCATTTAGGAGATCATAATCGCTAAGATCAGGAGCTGAAAGACGCATCGTCCCACTGTAATTTAGCTTTAGCTTACCTCCCTCAAGGGCCTTGGTCGTAATAACGATGACACCAGCAGAGGCTTTTGCTCCATAAAGAGCTGAAGCGGAAGCATCTTTCAAAATCGTTACAGTCTCAATGTCATTCATATCCATATCATAAATATATTCAGGAGTAACCTCCGAACCATCTACAATGAAGACAGGCATATTTGCCTTACCCTCGAAGGATGAACGACCACGGATGCTTATCTCTGGAGTTTTATTTGGGTCAGAGCCTGCTGCGGCATTCTCTTCGACCATCATACCCGGCACTACTGTCTCAAGGCTTTCAAAGAGGTTCTTTGTACCTGCAGATAGTAGTTGGTCTTTCTTAATGGTAGTTTGCGAACCCGTATAACTAAGCTTGGACTTTGGAGCAAAACCTGTTACCACAACTTCATCAAGCTGCTCACGGTCTTCAAAGAGGCGTATCGTTAGGGTTTGACCGGGCTTTGCTGTTACGGTCTTCTTCTTGAAACCCATGAAACTGAAGGTTATCACTTCCTTTTGGCGTTTCGTAACGATTCGGAAGTTACCATTCATATCACTGATGTAACCACCCTTAAAGTCCTTCATCGTGATGCCTACCCCAGGGAGCGGCTCGCCGTTATTGTCCAAGACACGCCCTTTGATGACACCATCTTTGTGGGGCGTCTGCATTTCCAAAGCTTGCCTATGCTCTGCTTTTGCCTCTGTAAAGGCTAAAGCTCCTACAAATAGGGGGAGCATTAAATAGGTAAAAAGTTTTCTCATATCTTTTGTATTTTAATTTCTAAAGCTACCTGCTTTATAACATCTGCTTAAATAATTCCTGTCCTGCAGTGGACATTTGACTATCTAATCGTCTATTATATCTACAAATATAAACATTTTTCAAGTAAACAAACAATCTTTTATCTATTTATCAGAACAAGCGTATAAAAATTAAAGCATTCTGATTTCGTTTATTTTTCAAATTTGAAGTATTTAGCATCTCTGACACAGAAGAAAAGAAAGCCCTAAAGCAAGCAGAGTGTTAAGTATTTGATAAACAACAATATTAGAACAATCTCAAGACTTCCAATATTCATCAAAAAAATAACATATATAACTTTTCAAAATAACATATGTTACTTTTTCGAATAACATATATAACTTTTTTGACTAACATATGTTGTTTTTTCAACACTTATAACACACAAAAAAACAGCATGATACAAGACTGAGAATCAAGGAAATAAACTATCTTTGCCAAGTAGGACAAAAACAAACTAAAAATGAATCTGAAGAAAGGAATATTTATCTTAGCCTTGCTGAGTAGTTTTTAGCTAATGGTAAAGCTTAGCACGGTCGTCTGATTTAATAAAAGCAACGCAAAACTACCCTCCGTGGTAGACCTTTGCAAAATTCGTTTGAGCAACAGAAATTTCGGTCATTGAGCCTGTCGAAATGCCGAAATTTATCAAAAACAGACCCAAAGCGGTTCGTTTCGACAGGCTCAACGACCGAGAAAGTTTACCATGCAAAGCACTACCTTGGGAGGGGAATTAGCGTGTAAATCCTAAAGGAGATTTTAGTTTAAGAGATAGAACGATTTGGAGAAAGAGGTAAAGCTATTAGAGACAATACGCTATGAAAGGGGACAGCTGTGGCTGATTCCCCTTCACGAGGCACGCATGCAGAGAAGTTTGCACGCCTTAGCTCCAGAGGGCAAACTTACCCAAAAGCTACAAAGTAAAGGCTTAGAGGCCTTACTTAAGGACGGTTACGACCTTAGCCTACTGAGAAACGACAGACTCTATAAGATTCGCCTAATCTATGATGCCGACAGCATTATAAATATAGAGGCTGAGCCTTACAATCCTATGACAATCAAAGGCTATTTCTTACACGAAGTAGACAAAAACTTCAACTATGAACACAAATACCTTGATCGCTCTTGCCTGAACCCATATCACGTCGTTTCGACAGGCTCAAGCAAAGCTCTCCCTTGGGCAACGACCGAAGAGAAGACTGCCCTCAAGGAAACGCCCAAAAAGGATTACCATGGAAGCTTAGAAGGGCTTGTACCAATCTTTGTGCGAGAGGGACTTATCACAGATACAAGTTTTACAAACATTGTTCTCAAGATAGGCGGCGAACTTATCACCCCACAAAAAGCTCTATTAAAAGGGGTGATGCGAGAACAACTATTAGCAGAAGGCATTATCAAGTGTGGAGACTTGACAGTAGAAGACTTATCAAATTGCGAGGCTATCTATCTGATAAATGCTATGTTACCACTTGAGCGAGCTATCAAGCTAAATCCATAAGCACAAAAGCGACAAAGAGATAGTGATTTTAAGCCTACTTTCTTTATCTTTGTAAGTATAGCTTTGCATAGTCGCTTTTAAGAATAAAGCCTCAAGCGGTGCGTTTCGACAAGCTCAACGACCGAATTACTAATCCATGCAAAGGTCTATTTTAATAGAGGGGAATTTATACTAGCCCTTATAGAAAAGAAGAAGAGAATGAAGCTTAGAATATATAGTAGGAAGATTTTATTCATAATACTTGCTTTGCTAATGGTAGTAACGCCAGCCCTCGCCATAGAGGACTTAGGCGAGACAACTAATAGCGAAGCAAAGACAGAACTACTTGAGCAGAGAAGAAAGCGAAAAAAGAGATATCGCAAAAAACGTCGTCGCTCACGTAGGAGACGCTCTCGTCGTAGACATCGTAGGAAGAAAACAGAGCCTGCACTTATTCAAGCACGAGAGAAGGTTGCACGAGAACGGCTATATAGTGGAGGACATGAACCTAACAGGCTTGTGATACCACAAGCTAAAATTTCTATCCTTCCCCTACTCTATCGCTTTAGAAACTTCGACAGAGATCTTACAACGGAAGAGATCTCCTATATCTACTATAATTATAAGCCGATTCGACAGACAGCTGAATTAGAACAGAAGGCAAATCAAGACTTAAGTAGAGCTATTAAGATTAGAGCTTTTCGTAAGGCTCTTGGGATTACTAAGGAGCAACTTAAGTTTAGACCTCTTGACCTGACACTCATCAGTAAGGCAAGTCAGCTTGCTCACCATGTAAAAGACAAAGGATATCTTGACTATACATGGCAACTGACAGAATTACTATACATCATCAGCAAATCTGGAGACGGACTTAGTGTAGAGAAGCCCTATCGCTTGCATGCTCTTTTAGATATAATACGCTTTGAAGAGATATGGCTTGAGACTGATCCAAAGGATATTTTAGAGATTAAAATAGTACCTAAGGAGAAGGGTAATTTGATTAAGCTTTTCTACAAAGACGCAGAAAGCAAGAAGCAAATCCGCTATTACGAATTAAAAATGAATAATTAAGAATGAATAATAATCAGGGGCAACTATTGACCTTAGCCCAATTACTAATTCTTCATTCTTAATTTTTAACTCTTAATTCAAAAACAAGAACCTAAAGAAATAAAAAAATGGAACAATATAATGAATACAAAATGGCAAATAACAAAGCTCTCAGACGACGACGAGCTAAAAGCTCGGGATTTAGCCCATGGACTAAACCTTAGCATCGTGATGGGGCGGCTTCTCCTACAGAGAGGCATTCGCTACATCAATAAAGCGAAACAATTCCTCAACCCCAATCTTCGACAACTACACAACCCCTTCCTGATGAAGGATATGGACAAGGCTATTGACAGACTTAACCTTGCCATAGACAGGAAGGAAAAGATATACATCTACGGCGACTATGACGTAGATGGCACTGCCTCTGTTGCCTTGGTCTTCAATGTCTTTCGAGACTACTTTCTACCAGAGGGCTATTTACTATACTCTATCCCAGAGCGTAGCGATGATGGGCATGGCGTAAGCATGCGTACTATAGAAGAAGCTCATAAGCAAGGAGCAAAGGTCTTTATTGCCCTTGACTGTGGCACTAAGGCCCACGAGGAGATTGCCTATGCCCAAAGCTTGGGTATAGACTTTATCGTCTGCGATCATCATCAGACAGATGACAGTCTGCCTAATGCCCTTGCAGTGCTTAACCCTAAGCGAGCAGACAACACCTATCCAAACACAGACCTAAGTGGCTGTGGTGTAGGCTTCAAGTTAATGCAAGCTCTTGCCTACTCTCGACACATTGCCCTACCCCATATCAAGCAATATCTTGAATTAGTTGCCCTAAGTACTATTGTAGACTTAGTGCCGATAACAGGGGAAAACCGTGTCATGGTTGCCTTAGGGATTAAACAATTAAACCAGCGACCAAGCTTAGGACTACGCTACCTAATCCAAAGTATAGGCTTAGACAAGAAAGAGATTGACAGCTACGACATTATGTATAAGATAGGTCCTCGCCTGAATGCTGCAGGACGTATGTATCAAGGTCATGAAGCTGTAGCACTGATGACGGCGATTGATCATCAGACTGCTTATCGTTGTACAGCCAAACTTGAAGAACTAAACAACAAGCGTCGTCTCTTGGATAAGCGTATCACAACTCAGGCAATAGCAGAAGCAGATAAGTTAGCTCAGATAGATAACTGCCGTAGTCTTATCCTCTACCGCTCGGATTGGCACCAAGGCGTGATGGGTATTGTAGCCTCTCGCCTCAACGAACGCTACAACCGCCCAACGCTCATCCTTGCTCGCAAAGGCGATTACCTTGTTGGCTCAGCTCGTGCGATGCCAAACATAGATTTATATGGAGCTTTCGAAAGTGTACAAGACATCTTGGATAGCTTTGGCGGACATAAGCAGGCTGTAGGCTTCAGCTTACAGAAGAACAAACTTGAAGAATTTACTCGTCGTATGACGGCTTACTTTGAGAACTACACTGAAGAGGAAGACTTCTGCAATGAGCTTGAGATAGATGCCATATTAGATATTGAAGAGGTTAATGAGAGGCTTCTAAAAGAGATTACGCTCCTTGCCCCCTTTGGGCTAAATAATAGAGAACCGCTCTTTGCCTCATATAGATTACGAGATGCAGGAGAGACCGCAGTTGTAGGACGACAAAATCAACATCTTAAGTTGCACCTAAAGAAACAAGAGGGAGAGCATGAACCTATCAAAGGGATAGGCTTAGGTTTTGGTCGTTTGGGACAGCAAATTGCAACAAATACAGAATTCAACCTTTGCTATACAATTGCTGAGAATAGCTACTTCGCTCGCAAATTTATAGAGCTACAGGTCAAAGACATTAGCCTACATTAAAGCAAACAGCGATGAGAGAGGAGTGGGAAGAACTGGACGAACTTGCCTTTGATGATGAGCCAGTCTGTGAACAAGACGAAAAACTCTACGACTGGGACGAGGACTATGTTTCAGAGCGTGAGGGGGTAGTCCTCATGGAGAAGGAACAGAGGGAAGAGGCTTTTATTATAGATGAATCCACAAGCCCAGAGGCAGTACTTAAACATTACTGGGGCTATGACAACTTCCGTCCTCTGCAAAGAGAAATCATCGACTCAATCTTAGAGGGACGAGATACTCTGGCATTGCTACCAACAGGTGGGGGTAAGAGTATTTGCTTTCAAGTGCCAGCTCTTCTCTCCGAAGGTTTAACCCTCGTCATCACGCCGCTTATCTCTCTGATGAAGGATCAAGTAGATAACCTTCGTCGGCGAGGCATCAAGGCAATGGCTCTGCACTCAGGCATGAAGTCTCGACAGATTCATCAAGCCATTGACAACTGTATCTTTGGGAGGTACAAACTCCTATATGTTTCTCCTGAACGCCTATCCAGTAAAGCCTTTCAAGAGAATCTCTATAAACTCAAGGTAGGTATGATTGTCATTGACGAGTGCCATTGTATCTGTCAGTGGGGCTATGACTTTCGCCCATCTTATCTTAACATCAAAGAGATAAGAGAACTTCTTCCCGATATTCCAGTCCTTGCTCTTACGGCAACAGCAACGCCTGACACGGTTATTGACATACAAGAACAACTTTATTTTGGAGCAGATAGCCAAGTCTTCCAAAAGAGTTTCTTCCGCCCTAACCTGTCTTACTCTATTCGTCGCACAACGGATAAGATGAGCATGTTGCTACATATCCTAAGCCGTGTAGCTGGTTCGTCTATCATCTACTGTCGCTCAAGGGATTTGTGTGGAAAAGTTGCAAAATTCCTTCGTCAGCAGCACATCACAGCAGCAGCCTTTCATGCAGGGCTTAGCCATACAGAGCGAGAGATGAGACAAAACCGATGGATGAACGATGAAGTGCGTGTCATGGTTGCAACGAATGCTTTCGGTATGGGGATTGACAAGCCAGATGTTCGCCTCGTCCTACACCTTAATCTACCATCTTCATTGGAGGAATATTTTCAAGAAGCAGGGCGTGCTGGTCGAGATGGCGAAAAGTCTTATGCCGTCTTACTTAGTGATGAGAAAGATGCTCCCAACCTCAAGCGACGTTTTACAAACTCCTTCCCCAAGAAAACTTATATCCATAAAACCTACGAAGCTATCTGTAATTATCTGTCTATAGGTATGGGAGAAGGCTTCCAGAAGAGCTATGACTTTGAGATAGATCCTTTCATCTGGCACTTTCGTATGCAACCTATTCAGACGAAGCATGCCATAGAGATTCTGCAGACGGCTGGTTGGCTGAGCTACAAAGAAGAGGACACTCGTTCACGACTGAAGTTCATCTATACTCGTGAAGAACTTTATCAAGAGCATGTTGGTTACGACGAGGTTCTTCGTGCTATCCTAAGACTCTACTCTGGGCTTTTTGCAGACTATGTCTTTATTCAAGAAGAAGCTCTTGCAAAACTCTTGGGCTATACAACAGATGATGTATATGCTATTCTAACAGATCTAAATCGCCGTGCAGTCTTACATTATATTCCTCGTAAAAATATCCCTCGCCTAATCTTTCATATCCGCAGAGAAGAAGTTCGTTACCTAAACTTACCCAGAGAGGCATACGAAGATAGAAAGGAACGCATGCGTGAGCGTATAGAGGCTGGTATTAACTATATTTTAGCAACTAAAACCTGTCGTTCTCAACTGCTTTTAGCTTACTTCGGAGAGCAGACAAAGGAGAAATGTGGCATGTGTGATGTATGTCTGCGTAGACAAGAACTAGGACTTCAGCAGTACATTATTGATGAGGTACAGGAAACAATTCTAAAGCTCATAGATCTTGACGCTGAATCAGAAGAACATATCCTCAAAGTGGAAGACGTCTGTGAGGAACTTCCTTATGCTCCAACGGACATCATAGAAGCAATTCGTTATCTTGCCGCAGAACTTAATCTATATGAGCTGTGTGGCAACTTTATTTTACCAAAATTTTGACAAAAACTTTTCAAGCCTAATAAACTGATACATACATACATACATACATACATACATACATAC
>PDWI01003718.1_pt1 | contig 26134 bp, 29 predicted proteins | sample 1430891 | NCBI WGS metagenome assembly PDWI01 (sample SAMN01162508, study PRJNA174530) | Oral metagenome, whole genome shotgun sequencing project. | biome: Marine environment; feature: Marine mammal; material: Swab sample of the gingival sulcus; isolation source: swab sample of gingival sulcus...
TTTACTGACTTTAGGTTTTCTCCCCATAAAAAAACACTCCCTTCGTAGACAGATTAATTTTAATTAATTTCTCTGTCTACTTTGGAAGTATCATATCAAACATCTACTCCTTTTTTAAACCACTTTTCTCGAATTCCGCAACGAAATATTGAACAAATATAATTAATAATATATAATATATTTAATAAAAGGAAGGATTATTATGAAAAAATATATAGTGAAAATGACCACAATCACTTTAATTTTTACCCTTGTAATAGTGCTTACTAGTTGTTCTAATACGAAGGAAAAAATTGAATCTCTAAGTAATGAATTGACACAGTCAATTGAGAAAGGAGATATAGAAGAAGCTGGTAAAAAAATAAATGAATTAAAAGAACTAGTAGATAGTAACGTGCTCAGCGAGTACAAAAAGAAGTTAGAAAATAAAGGGATGGATCAAATCACTTCAACCCTAATGTCCGGTGATAAGAAAAGTGTGACAAAACAGTTAGAAAGGTTAAAACAATATGTTAACGACCCGAAAAAGCTGGATGAGCGATATGCTAAAGTAAAGAGTGATATAGAAAAACTTAAAAAACTGGAACAGGAAAAAAATGTTACTGTTTTAATAAAAGAATTGGATTCAATAAAATCGAATGAGACTGCTATAGAGAAACAAAAAGAAGAATTAGCAAAAAAACTTGAAACAAAAGTATCAAAAGATCTAATTAAGAAATATAATAAAGCCATAGAAAAAGCAGATATAAAAGAAGCTGCTACGATATGCGCTGTGTTATCAAACTTAGAAAACAAAACAAAAGAAGTAGATGAGGTACTATCTAATTTTTCTGAAATGAAGGCTAGTATAAACTCTATAATAAAAGAACATTCTACCGTTGTAAAAAATTTACAGGAAGTAATGAAACCACCTCGTTGGAATAGAGACAATCTAATTCAAGATGCTAAAAGCGATGCTACACTCGCTAGATGGATGAGTTTAAAAGATTATTATGATCTGTTAGGTCCAACTATCACAAAAGAATATAAAGATGCAATTATACAGGAATACCATAAAGGCGTATTAGAAAACGATTATATATACCTATTCCCTGCTGGTGCGGGCGGCCCCAGCCATAAAAAAGCCATTTGTGAAGAAGGGTACGATATAAAAATTATAGATAAAAATAGGATTGATATAACAAATAAAACTACATATTATGATCCGAAAGGCTCTCCACTATATGATGAACGCTCGGAACGAAAAGAAACTATTGATGGCGTAGAGACTTCTATTTTAGAAGAATATGAAACCGTAAATTATGAATTAATTGATCGCAAATGGATGTGCAAGAATAGCAGTGTAAATGGAGCCAGCAAAGTGTTTACCATTGATTATCAATATACTACTTCTGAAAACTTAGAAAACTTTAAAAAAACCCTTGATATAGCGAATGATAAAAAGCTAAATTATAAAACGTATTATTCCTCACAAATGAAAAAGGAAAAATTAGGTGATATACCAGAAAGATTTGTTTTCGCAAGTGGTGCAGGTGGATGGAGAACCTATATTGATATTTCACCTGACGGTACATTTACAGGAGAATATGCAGGAACCACTGATAACGCAAACATAAGTTGTCCATTTAAAGGTGCTTTCAAAGAGATAAAAAAAATAAATGACTATGAGTACTCTATGAAAATAGATTATGTAAAAGCTACCGGAACAGAAGGTGACATACAAAAAGATGGACAAACCATAAAAATAATAAATGCTACTCCGCGTGGATTTGAAGATGCAGATGACTTTATACTATATCTTCCTGGAAGGAAAACAGAAGACCTTGATGAGGAATTTTTGAATTGGGTATCCTTGCAACATACTTGGTCTTCGATTCCTGCTAAACTACCAGTTTATGGATTGTATAACGTAAAAGGAAAAACTGGATTCAGTGCAATGGACGAATAAACATTTAACAATAAAAGACCACCCCACATTCAATTAAAAATGAATGGGATGGTCTTTTTTTAATTACTAAACCACTTTTTCTCCGATTATACCAACTAAAAACCCTAATGTTGCGCCAAGTGCCGTTAAATAGTTGCTCTCCATTTTGCTCTCCGGTATGATATCTTCAATAAGACGGTATAATATACCTCCACTAGCAAATATCATTAGGTGTGCTGTAATATTTTGATAATTGCTTAAAACAAAATGTCCTATTAGAGCACCTATAATACCAAAAAAACTCAAACAAAAGAATATGATAAGTGTTTTTTTCGGTTTAAAACCACTTAATACAACATCTCTAAATGCATTAAATGCTTCCGGTAAATTTTGAAGTCCAATAAATATCGCGAGCAGCGTACTCATCTTAGGCTCAATGGCAAACACAGCACCGAGTGCGATGGATTCCGGAATAAAGTCCATCATCATTGCAAGTAGGGTCGCCGTTTGACCACCTTTTTTTTCTAAGTACCGGTCAACATACATAAAGACTATTGTCCCCAAAAGAAATGAAATCGATAATGGTATAAGATCAAGTCGTTTTAATGCTTTTGGTACCAGAACTAGCGCAAGTGCCGATAACATGATTCCTGAGCCAAAAGACATCATGGTATGGGTAACTTCTTCCTTTATAGGACTTTTAGGCAAATGATGATTAAAATAATTTGCAAGTATCCCACCAATAAAAACAGTAATTCCAGCAAATCCACTAAAAAGAATAATTTCTGTCATAATCTACCCCCTATTCTCGACAACTGTTTTATACGTTCCTACTTTTACAATATCACCATGTTCCATAAGTATCACCTTCGTAGCATTTTTAATCGTAGAGAGCCTATGGGCTATGATAAATGTCGTCTTATCTTTCGATAAGTTATCAAGCCCTTTCTTTATCAGTACTTCGGTACGGGTATCAACAGAGCTAGTCGCTTCATCTAGTATAAGTATCTTTGGTTTTGCAAGCACCGCTCTAGCAATTGTTATGAGCTGTTTTTGACCAGCTGATATATTTGACGCCTCTTCATTAATTATCGTATCATATCCCTTTGGCTGAGTCATAATAAAATGGTGAGCTTTTGCGATTTTTGCAGCCTTTATCACTTCTTCCTTTGTGGCGTTTTGGTTACTGTAGGCAATATTATCATATATGGTGCCATTAAATAGCCAAGTATCTTGAAGCACCATGCCAAACTGACGTCTAAGTTTCGCTCTGTCTACATCTTTTATATTGATTCCATCGATTGTAATAGCACCAGCATCCACATCATAAAATCGCATAAGCAGATTGATAAGCGTTGTCTTTCCAGCTCCAGTGTGCCCAATAATGGCAACCGTCTCCCCATCCTTTACTTCAAGGTTGATATCCTTCATAAGCATCTTCTCTGTATAACCAAATTGTACATGCTCAAATTTAATGTCACCTTTTAGAGTAGATGGCAACTCCCTGCTTACACTAAAGTCAAGCTCTTCTTCATCCAGCACCTCAAATATCCTCTCAGCAGAGGCAATTGTTGACTGGATTAAGCTTGATATTGACGCGATTTGAGAAACCGGCATATTGAAGCGTCTAGAATAATCTAAAAACGCCTGTATATTACCAATTGCTATCTTGCCGTTTAATAAAAGTATTACACCAAGAACACTTAATAACACATAGCCTATATTTGAAACAAAGCGCATAAGTGGCATTATTATACTTGATAAGAAACTTGCCATAATGCTTGTCTTAGCGTAGTTGTTGTTTAATCCATCAAACGTATCGAGCGAGTCGTCTTCCTTGTTAAAAGACTTTATGGTAGTTATTGAAGAAAGACTCTCTTCAACATGACCATTTAATTCACCTAAAATATGCTGTTTTTCTTTAAAATATTGTTGACTTTTACTCACAACAAATTTTGCAAGAAACATGCTAGCTGGTAGTGTTAATAACACAATCAGCGTCATATAAATGTTAATCCATATCATCATAATCAATATACTTATAATAAGCACAACAGATGATATAAAGGATACCAAACTCTCTTGAAGCGCATTAGAAATAGTTCCAACATCATTGGTAACACGGCTAATAAAATCGCCAAAATTTGTCGTATCATAATACTTAAGCGGAAGTTTCGCTAATTTTTCATTGATATCCATTCGGATATTAAATAGTATCTTTTGCGAATAAGATGCAATCATAAAATGAGCTACGTACAAGAATACACCACTTGCAATATTTAATACAATAAGAAAAACTAACATATTACGTATGTAATCAAAATCGATAGCCTTCCCATTTCTAAAACTGTCATATATTGATGTTGTGACCGATCCGAGTAACTTGGGTGTAAAAACTGATAGGATGGTACTTATTATTACAAACGAAAATATGACAATAAACGCTATTCTAAACGGCTTAAAATAAGTTAAAAGTCGCTTTAAAGTCCCTTTGAAGTTTAGCGGCTTGCTGTTTTCTCTCTTACTCATAAATCTCACCACCTTCTTGAGACTCAATTATTTCCTTATAGACTGAGCATCTCGTTTCAAGTTCGCTATGAGTACTGCTATCTATAAGCTCCCCATTGCTCATAACAAGTATGTTGTCTGCATGCTTTATAGAACTTATTTTCTGAGCGATGATGATTAAAGTCTTACCAGCTAGATGCTCAACAATCGCTTGTTTAACTCTCGCCTCTGTCTTAATATCAAGCGCACTGAAGCTATCATCAAAAATGTAGATATCACTTTTCTTCGCCACTGCTCTTGCAATTGAAATCCTCTGTTTTTGACCGCCACTTAAATTTGTACCCGATCTGTTTAAATCATGATGTATACCATCCTCAAACTGATTAACAAATTCGTAAGCATCTGATATCATTAATGCTTCTATTACTTCCTCATCGCTTAGCTCACCATTAATATCAACATTTTCTCTCACGGTACCTGTAAGTATTTCCGTTTTCTGTGGTGATACACTGATAATAGATTTAAGTGTTGTATTCGTGTAATCCTTTACATTTACATCATCAATTAACACTTCACCACTATAGGTATCATAAAACCTCTCTATGAGTTTTATTATGGTAGATTTACCTGAACCAGTACTACCGATAATAGCGTGATGCCTTCCCGAATCCAATGTTACACTTACCTTATGTATCGCTGGTTCAATATCACTGATATCTTCGCCGTAGTAGAATACTACATCTTTTAATTCAACCTTTCCCTTACCTTTTGATAAGCGAACAGTTCCTTCCTCTATTTCATCATCTATTTCAATGACTTCCATCACCCTCTTAACACTAATTTCAGCTCTAGGCACGAACATAAAAACCATAACGAGCATCATCACACTAAACATAAGCTGACCACCATATTGAAGAAATGCGATCATTTCTCCTACCTTTAAATCGCCTTCTTGAATGCGAATAGCGCCAAACCAAACAATGGCAATACTAAGCAAGCTAAACATCAGCTGTATAAGTGGTGATAGCGTCGCCATAATCCTATTTATTTTAACGAGTATACCCTTTACCTCTTCGCTGGATTGCTCGAATTTTTCTTTTTCAAAATCCGTTTTATCAAACGACCTTATTACCCTAATCCCGCTAAGGCGTTCTCTCACAACAAGATTTAGCTTATCTATCGCCTCTTGATTTTTCTTAAATAGTGGAACTGCAAATCTGATAATTACAACCATAGCAATCCCTAATATAGCAGCAACTACGATGATTAAAGCAGTAAGGGACGGATCTTTGAGTAGCGCTATGATAAGTGTCGAAATAAAAATTAAAGGAGCTAGGAAGATAAATCGAAGCCCTACGCCAAGTACATTTTGTATCTGTGTGATGTCGTTGGTAGTTCTCGTTATAATTGATGATACACCCACGCCGTCGATTTCTCTAAAGGAAAGATTTATTGACTTGTTAAATAGTTTTTGTCTTAAGTCCGTTGAAATGTTAACACTTGCTTTGATTGCAAAGTAATTACTTGACAGTGAAAAAATACCTCCAATAATAGCAATCGCTATCATGTAGGCACCAAGTATTAAAATATATGTGATATCATTATTTGCTATTCCAACATCAACGATATTTGCCATTATCGTTGGTAGCATAAGGTCTGAGATCACTTTAACTACAGTAAATATTACAGTTAAAAATATCAGTCCTTTATACTTAAAAATATATGGTAACAGTTTCCTCATACAATCTCCAAATCATTATTTATCTACATGGTATAGTATATCATATTTTTCCCATCAACTTGATTGATTTGCCTTATTAGTATACCATTAACTATAGAAAACAAAACAAGGAGTGGATGCGATGGAAAATAAAGACATTACGTTCAAAATAAATAAACTAAGAACATTTTATAACTCTAACAAAACGTTGGATTACGCCTATAGACTATCCATGTTAAAAAGACTAAAATCCACCATTATCAAATATGAAAGCGACATATACTCTGCCTTAAAACTAGACTTAAATAAGTCCGTTTATGAATCTCATATGACAGAGTTGTCAGTGGTTATAAGTGAACTTGATCTTGCAATAAAAAATCTACATAAATGGATGAAACCAAAGCGAAAAAAAATGTCGCTATCTCAAATGCCTGGTAGCGTCAGAGTGCATAGCGAACCATATGGTGTGGTGCTTATCATATCCCCATGGAATTATCCATTTCAGCTTGCAGTACTTCCTTTAATAGGTGCTATAGCAGCAGGTAACTGCGCCTGTGTAAAGCCATCTGCATACAGTGCCAATACATCAAAGGTGATAAATAGAATAGTAAGTGAAGCCTTTGATGAACACTATATCTGTGTAGTTGAGGGAGGCCGAGAGGAGAACACCGAACTATTAAATGAGAAATTTGATTATATCTTCTTTACGGGCAACCCTACCGTTGGACGAATTGTAATGAGTGCTGCTGCACGCAACCTAACGCCAGTAACGCTTGAGCTAGGTGGAAAGTCCCCTTGCATAGTAGATAAAGACATAGATATAGAAAAAACAGCAAAACGAATACTATTTGGTAAGCTCATGAATCTAGGTCAAACCTGTGTTGCTCCGGATTATCTTATGGTTCATGAAGGTATAAAAAACGAACTGATTGATGAATTAAAGAACGCATATCATAACATGATTTCAGATGAGACGTATTTGAAAAGCGCGCTACCTCATATCATAAATTTAAAACACTATAATAGACTAAAAAGCTATTTATCAGAAGGCGACATTATCTTTGGTGGTAAGACGTACGATGACAGCATGCATATCTCACTCACCTTACTTGACAATATGAAACTAGATGGTCCTTTAATGACAGAGGAGATATTTGGGCCCATTCTACCGATTCTAACATGGAAAAAAACAGATGACGTGATTTCTTTTGTGAATTCAAGGCCAAAACCACTCGCACTGTACCTTTTTACAAATAATAAGCAAATTCAAGATGCGATTACGAAACAAGTAAGTTATGGTGGAGGCTGCATAAATGACACCATACTACACATCGCATCACATCATCAACCATTTGGTGGCGTTGGAAATAGCGGCATGGGGTCATACCATGGATATGAAACATTTAAGACCTTCTCTCATCAAAAAAACATACTAAAAAAATGGTGGATATTGGACCTAGCCGTTCGGTACCACCCATATAAAAACACGAACAATAAATTACCAAAGATATTATCCAAATAGGCAAAGTGACATCTCTTTTGATGTCACTTTATGTTTTTATAAATTTACATATTGTTGGATTGCATCACATACATACTGGGCAGTGCCTTCCCCAAACTTATCGATATTTTTTCTCTTTCCTCTTATAGTAGAATACCTATATCCCATTTTGCTAAGCAGTTCATTTTCTTTATCCAAATCATATCGTCCATTCTCAATCGCATAGTCCACCCAGCAGTAGTCAGCTTTAGCGTAATAGTCGAATCTTTTTAAAGCGGCCTCTTTCCCCACAATTTTTGCTAATAAAACAAATATATTCGGCATATAAAGGGGCCCTCTTCAAACCATATGAGCGCATTAAATGCCTTTTCTTTTTTGTGCCATACTTCACAGTAAATCCCTTATCTTCATAATATTTTACTGCAGCATGTAAATCTTTTACCTTGTATAAAATGTGACTTCATCGCATAATTATTTCTTTCCATATAGTAATTTCGACCCCTTAAGCATTGTTTTTCTTGCTTCTTCGGGACTAATCACCGTACCATCTGCGGTATCAATGAGTTCAACCTTTTCATATCCTTCAGCCTTTAATTCATCCATTAGTTCTTCTAATTTTGGATACTTCATCTTGGTAAACAAATCATGGATTGCAAAGGTGCCTCCTTTTTTAAGAAGTCTAAACGACTCCTTAAGTATCTTATTTCTATCCCCTGGAATATTGTGATATACATAATTTGAACAAATAGCATCAAAGGTTTCGTTATCAAATGGTAGGTTTCTTGCATCAGCATGTTCAAAAAGAGCATTAGTAACACCTTCTATTGTGGCATTGCTCTCACACAATTCTTTAGAAAATTCAGATTGATAATCAAGACCCCATTTATCCACGCCAATAATTTGAGCCTCCGGATGATTCTTTGCAACGCGAATACTCAACGCACCACTACCACATCCAACATCAAGCACCTTAGGTTCTGTTGAATCAAGCACTACTTTACTCGCTGTATAGTTTATAATCTTCCACGCTATGCTTTGGGGATTTGAATAATCAAATGCTTTCCTCATATAAGAAAATTTTTGTGCTAGAATGCCAAAGACTAAAGCAATAGTAGCTAGTACTATGCTAATAATTAAAAACATTGTATTTACAACTTCTTTTCTAAAGGCAAAATACGCAAAAATGATAAACAGTATACTAGAAAAAACGACAATATATTTAAGACTCTTAACAAATATAGATGGCATCCAATTATTATAATTACCTTTCATTACTACCTCCAAATAGTTCTATTTTGTCAAAATAGGCTAAAAAAATATCCTTTAAAAATTTCCTAAAGCTCGTATCCCCTAAGGCATCAAATGTCGTAGCACCCATAATAATAGATGTTATTAACAATCGAAATTCCTCACTTGATATTTTTATGTACTCCTCAAATCCTTCTCTTTTGCAAAACTCTATAAAATCATGAGTAAAGTCTTCATCTAGCTCATTATATAATTGAAAAAGCTTTGCATCATTAGACATTTCATTAAGCAGCGTTACAAACATCTTTTTATAGCGATTGTAATCGAGCATTTTATCTAGTAACAGTTCCACTACAAGTTCTCTTCTTGCCATATCTTTATGTTGATCTCTATAATCAAGTATCAAATTTTTTCTATACTGCATCGTATCTTCGAGTATTTCCTTAAATAGTTCTTCTTTGTTGCTGTAATAGTGATAAAATCCACCTTTTGATATGGACGCCCTATCGATAATTTCCTGCACACTGGTCTTTCCAAATCCCTTTTCGGTAATAAGCTCAACCGTTACATCTCTAATCTGTTTTTTTCTCTCTTCTCTATCCAGCCTAATTCTAGCCATCTCTTATCCCTTCCGACGCTATCGTCTGTAAGATAATACTATCATTATTGAGAATTATTGTCAATTAAAAAAGACCCTATTGGGTCATATTGTTGAAACCATTTCCTATCACATCATGGACAAAATTGACAATTAAGAAGGCGTCCGGATGGTTGTCATTGATATATTTTCGAAGCGCTAGATACTCTCTCTTTCTTACCACAATACTTATCACACGCTTATCCTCCCTTGTATATCCGCCTTGACCATAAAAGTAGGTATATCCACGATCAAGTTCCTTTGTTATATAGGCGCTTATATCATCAACATCATCGGCTATTATGAGCGAATGCACCCTCGTATCAAAACCAGATATAATTCGGTCAATAACAGCACCATTCAAAAGGATTCCTAAAAACGCATATAGTCCGAGCTCTACACCAAATGCCAATCCTGCAAAAAGTGTTATAAGTGAATCGGCGATAAAGAGCGCCATTCCTATTCGAACCTTAAAGTACATATTTAATAGTTTAGCTATGATATCTGTTCCACCAGTCGACGCATTTTCATAAAACACAAGCGCCATACCAATTCCCTGAACGGATATACCAAATATAAGATTTAGTAGTATATCATTTGTAATGGCCTTCTCCATTGGTATTAACATCTCAAGTAATCCAACAAAGGATGATAGTGCTACACTACAATAAATGGTATAGCCTCCGAATTCTTTGCCTATAAAAATGAAGGCAATGATAAGAAGTATTACGTTAAATACAATCATTAAAAGACCAAGATTTACACTTGGTATAAATGTTTTAATCACCATTGCAAGTCCTGTTACACCTCCAACAGCAAGGTTTGCAGGAATTAAAAATAGATGGAGACCGATAGCCATTATAAACAGACCCACATTAATTATTAAAAATCTTCTCAAAATATCTTTCATAGTCACCTCAGTACCATTATAAGAGATGATATCTACATTTTCAACATACTTTTCAAAGGAGACGTGGATACTCTTTTTTCACTTTATAAGATAAACCGCATTTTTATGGTAGAATAGTACTCAAGGAGGAAGTATGAATCAATTATTTAGCAAATATAGGCTAAAAAATATGGAACTAAAAAATAGAATCGTTATGCCACCTATGTGTATGTTTTGCGCCAGTGAAAATGGTTATGTAACCGATTGGCATATCGAGCATTACACCGCAAGAGCAGCAGGTGGCGTTGGCCTTATCATAGTGGAAGCGACTGCAGTAGAGCCCGATGGAAGAATATCTGAAAATGACCTTGGAATATGGTCAGACAGCCACATTAAACCTCTTAAAGAGTTGGTTGATAGAGTGCACTCATATGGTGCTAAGATAGGAATACAATTAGCACATGCTGGAAGAAAATCAAAAATAGCAATAAATCCCCTATCCGTATCAGAAGAACCGTTTAGTGAGGAGTATAAAACCCCTAAAAAAATAGATGATAGTGAAATCGAAACCATCGCAAAAAACTTTCAAGATGCTTCGAAAAGGGCACTGAAAGCTGGCTTTGATTTTATAGAAATACACGCTGCACATGGATACCTATTAAATGTGTTCTTAAGTCCCCTTACGAATAATAGAACGGACAAATGGGGAGGCAGTATTGAAAAACGATTCACCTTTGTCGAACTAGTTACCTCGAAAATAAAAGAAGTCTGGCCAGAAGAGAAACCACTTGGCATAAGGATATCTGCTTATGACTACAAAGTTAGTGGCATATCAAAACAAGATATAGATTATATAGCAAAAAAATGCATAGACCTTGGAATAGATATTATAAATGTAAGTAGCGGCGGGGTTGTAAGTGTACCTATTGACGCTTATCCTGGTTACCAGATAAAACTAGCAGAACAAGTAAAAAACAATAATATCCCTGTGATGGCTGGAGGACTCATTAATTCAGTAGAACTTGCGATGGACATAATAGAAAATCAAAGAGCAGACCTTGTATATTTAGGAAGAGCGCTTCTTAGAAATCCCTATTGGGTTGTAAGTAATTCTTATGAATTAGTTGATAAAGAGTTCATACAAACCCAGTATGTAAGAGCCTATCGATAATCATCACTGTTTTTCATAGAACTGCAATGATACCATAAAAAAAACGACTCAACTTTTTTTAAGTTAAATCGTTTCCTTATGAATTACGCAGTTCTTTCTTTTATTTTTATAATTCGATCAAATACTGAAGCATTTTTTAGTGCATAGATAACTACCACTTTTACAGCTATTTTAACTAATCCCGCTACTGATCTGGTTGATAGCAAAGCCCAAAACACTTTTTTAAACAGTATTGAAATCCAAAATGTATTTAATAAAACACTACATATCAGTGTCCCAATTACAACAACCGAAAGTATTCTTAAAAATGTTAACTCCTTTTTATAAAAACCAAACCCTAAGATGGCACCACTTATAATAGCAGTTAATGTAAACACTGGGTAATAAGGTCCTATTGGAAAAAGGATTGCTCCTATAAAATCAGCCAATCCACAAAATATCATGGTAACAGTTGGCTTATAGAGTACCGCCACTAGAACAATTGGAATAAAACCAAAGCTAATTTTAGCGATCGGTGTATTTATCACAGGTACTACCCTTGCTAAAGCTATTTCTGTAGCAAGTAGAAAAGACAATGTAACCAAATCTCTTAAGGATAATTCTTTTACTCCCACAAACTCCTCCTAATATTTCTAATAACTATGAAATGTTATAAAAAATTTGCCATTTAGTCAATAGATTATATTAAAATTAAAATAATTTGATAAAAAAATATCATTGTAATAGATCCTATCTTCTACATTTGCCTCCTACAGCTATATGCTTTGGCGGATAGTCATTTATGAGTATTAGCACCTCATCTTTTGACGCTCCTGTTAGTTCGCAAAGCTTATCAGTGATTCTACTAGCAATTCGATCCTTAACCTCTGGCGTTCTCTTTTCTGGAACTTCCATCCAGTTTAAAAAGACCACTGGTTTTTCATTTCTAGCATTCTCACTATCATGTTCTTGCAAAAACACCCTTACCGCTGCGTCACTACATCCTGATTCTTCCACTATGATGTTGACACAAGTTTCGATAAAATCTCTTTTGTTCTCTTTTGGTTTCCTATCGGTATAATTTACATGTAATACTGGCATATCATTTTCCTTTCTTTAAATCTAAGCATCTGATCTTGAAAAACTATTTTTCATTCCATTACTTGCAGTAAAAAGAACTTTATATAATAGGTCTTCTGTCTTTTCTCTAGTCACCTTAGCGATTTTTCCATTGGCTTCTTCACAGATTGTTTTTGCCTCGCTGTAAGAAAGACGCATCATCTTAGCATCATATTCTTTCATTATAGACTTACAGTTTGATTGCAATTCTAACTGATATCGCTCAATATGCGAAGCACACTCGCTAAAATGAGCATCCGCTAGTGCCCCAATCAATCTATTGGACCAATAGAAATCATCGGTCGTTACTTTACCCGTTGTGTTTCCCAAATACTCTGGTGTCTTATCGATATTTACATAAAACGGAATCATGGCATTAAAAACATTTGATCCAACTGACAAATACTCTACACTTTTAATAGCATCTGGCATATATGGTCTTATTTGTACAAGTCCCATAAAGTTGTTTCTATTAATACCTATTGGTCTGAACATGCCTTTGTACGAAAGGTCACCATGTTTTGCATATGGGTCATATTTCGTTCCTTGATAGTGGTGAGATAGAACGTATTTAACATCTTCTACTGTAATTTTTTTCTCTGGCACCCTCTCCCATGGAATAACATCTGACGTTGGTTCGGAATCAGTCGTGCTAGGGTTAAAATACCTGTGAAGTATCCATGCTCTAGGCGTATTATACACATGATCGGCATCCGAATGCGAGCCAAAGGCATCTCTAGGGTTTAGTTTTCCATCTAATGAAAGGTCTAGGTGATTATCCTCTATGAACTCTTTCAAATCAGAAGAACACATAAACTCTTTTTGTGCACCAAGCGCATCGTCTATATCAAAATGATCAAGCCCCAACTGATTTGGCATAATGACATATTTATCATCTGGCACTCGCTTGGCAATCCAGTGATGTCCTCCAATGGTCTCAAGCCACCATATTTCGTCTTCATCCTGAAAAGCGATACCATTCATTTCATAAGTACCATACTCTTCTAATAAAGCGCCCAGTCTTACAACACCTTCTCTAGCAGAATGGATGTATGGTAGAACAAGTGTTACCATATCCTCTTCACCTATTCCACCAATGGTTTCCGGTTGATAATTTTCCTCTCCCTTGGTGCCAACTGCTGGTGAGTACAGCACAAGAGGATCTGCCCCTTGAACTCTTTCGTTCGTAGTAAGTGTTTCCGTTGCACTCATTGACACATTGTCACTATTGACCCCACAAGCAGCCCAAATCCCTTCTTCATCCGTTGCGTTCGGCATAGCGGTATACCGCATCGGATTATCTGGTAGTTCTATTTCCACATGGGATAACACCGATTTGTATACTCTAGGCTGTTCGTCTGGTTGAACAACGATAAATTTTTTAGGGTTATATAGACCTGATGGTGAATCCTCGTTTCTAGCAACAAGAGTAGAGCCATCATAACTAGCGTTTTTACCTACAAGAATGGTAGTACAAGCCATATATCTCTCCTTTCATAATACAAGTATTACTATCTTTTTCACAATTATATCTTACTCCAAAAAAAACAAAAATCAACTCTTTTTGATAATAACTATCAATCATATTTTTGGCAAATAAAAAAGTCTTTGCAAATGTCATAGTAGACAAATGCAAAAACTTTATATAAGTGTCTTACTTTTGCTTTATATCATCCTTTTTCGTTTTAACATAGAAAAACATGATAAGTGGAAGTACAACATATCCTACCACCATAGATATTACAGCTTGCATATTTGTGTGCATGTTACCAGCTTTATCCACAATAGAGAATTTTGCTGCCCAATTGAATTTCACTAAAAGGAATACTGAAAGTAGAAGGGCAATCAATGGAATAACAACATCTGTCACTACATTCTTCTTTGCATCTAACACAGCTTCTTTGCTCTTTCCTAAATAGAACATGATAACGCCAACTGGAACTACTAAGAATTGAACAAATCTAGAAATTGAACTAATTATCATGATACCGCCGATAGAATATTGGAATGTCAACGGAATGATTATTGCTACAGCAGCTGTGAATAAGAATGCTGCTAATGGTAAATCATTGCTTGTTCTTTTTGCAAAAATACTTGGAACTTGTTTTTCGTTTGCCATAGATTCTAATACACGTGGTGTGTGGAATGATGCAGCAACATTGATACCAAACATTGATACTAGAGCGCCAACAATTACAGCCTTTTGTAATAATTGATTTTCAAAAATTGATGCTAAAACCACTACTTGTTTTGATTTTACTAACGCAACTGGATTAATATACATACCAACTAGAACGATGCCAAAATAAATCAAAGCGATAATACCAATAGCTAAAGGAATTGCCCTTGGTAGATTCTTTTCAGGGTTTTCCATATCTTGAGAACCACTAGCCACTGATTCAAATCCTGTGAAAGCATAAAACGCTGCAATGACAGCCATTACAAAACTGGTTGTCGTTAAGTCCTTTATTAAATTGCTACCATCAGCTGCTTTGACAAGATTCAGATCCATCATATGAGATTCGCCTGTAGTTGCTAAAATAACAACACCAGCAACAATGGTTAAAACCAATGCAGAAACTTTTCCTATTGTTGAAATATTACTAATAAGTGTCAATAATTTTGTTCCCGCTATATTAATCAGAAGTAAGATACCCATTAAAACTAAAAATCCTATTGTAACTAATGTTAAATCACTTGAGTTTTTACCAAATATATTTAGTGTTGTTTTTATAACAAAGGTTCCCATAGCTCCCCAAGCAATACTTGCAGCCATAACCCTTGTAATACCTACGTACTGACCTACATGTTTACCAAATGCTGCTTTTGAATAAGCATAAGCCGCTCCACTTTTTGTAACATACTTAGCAGCAGATGCAAATGTGATAGCTAAAACAGAAGCAAACACTGCAGCTGCAAGATATATTAAAGGCGCTTTCGTTCCCGCCAATTTCACTACGGAACCTGGTGATAAAAAGATACCTGTTCCAATAATTGAGTTTATCGTTAATAATACGATAGACCAAAACTTCATTTTTCTCGTTTTCTCCATATTACTCCTCCTATAAATCCTTACATTCATCAACAAATTGTTTAAATAATTCCTTTGCATCATCACATACCGCATGAAGCATCTCAGGGTGCCACTGAATACCAAGCAAGAAACGATATTTCTCGTTTTCTATCGCTTCAACAACGCCATCACTCGCTCGAGCGATTACCTTATAGCCCTCTGCCACATTTTTTATCGCTTGATGATGAAAAGAATTTACCATGATCTCCTCTGGACATATTGTCGATAACATGGAATCCTTCTCAATTTTTATCTTATGAGTTTTTTGCGTTGGATTATCTACTTGCCAATGTCGTAGCACTTCGCCTTCAATAAGTGACATATCTTGATATAAGTCTCCACCTTCAAAGGTATTAATGATCTGATGGCCTCTACAAATACCAAGGACTGGTATGTTTCTCTTTTTCGCTTCTTCTAATAAAAGATATTCATACTCATCTCTTTCTGGGAAGCATTCTCCAAGCTTTGGATGTGGTTCTTGACCATAATTATATGGAAACACATCATGACCTCCAGTAATAAGCAGACCATCTATTAGTTGCGCCTGAGAAATGATGATATCCTTATTTTCATTAAAGGGTATCATTAGAGGTATTCCACCAGCTTGAATAATAGAATCAATATAATCTTTGTTTACATACACTCGCTTATAGCCAGCAAATGTTTTTCCTTTGTCTATAATTAAACTTGTGGTAATACCTATAATTGGCTTTTTCTTCATTATTCCTCCTATAAAAAAATAAAATGAATCCTCTCCATTATAATACATATGAACTATCAATTCAAATATTGTTTTTCAACGAATCCGTAAACCAGTTAAAAAGGGAGCCTTTGTTATTCTGTTTAGTCCACTTATGATACGTTTCAAAAACGCTACTTACTGAACCATATTGATGAACTAATTGATCAATTGTGATAAAACTTCGCCAATAATGATAAAAAATAGCGGCGTGACTATCATTATATGTGGCTTGTCCAAACGATTCTATTGATCGCATTCCAAATGTTTCTTCGAATAGTTTTATTAACAGTATATTTATTTCTTTCTCCTTGTCATACTCTTCATCTGTTAAAAAAAATTTCCTACTTATGTACTCCACCATACCTTCTTCAAACCAAATACCATCAGACATATCATCACCAAAGTCATCGAAAAACAGTTCGCTATGATGCGCTAATTCGTGACCGATTACTTGAAGAATATGGTGTTCATTTATATTGTGTAAATAGTGATTTCTAATTTCTTCCAAACGACCGCTTTCTTCATAAACATCTAGTTGTTTAAGGTAAACCGATTGCCAGACTGTAATTTCTGGCGTCACGACCACGCGAATATCATTCGTATATGCAGGTATACTGATATCACTGTGAACTTTTGTAGCCATATCTAGATTTGATAAAACGATGTATTTAGGCAATTCCTCTACACGATAGGTATTGCAAATATAATGAATATACCTATCAAGTGTTGTTTTATTGCGTTCTACAAATCGTCTATATTTATTTAGCTCTTTATCATCCTTTACTGAATAACCATATTCCATCATCATCTCCTTGCAGTTAAGAAACACATCCTCTAGACTCGAAAGTATGAAACCATACGACCTTCATCAAGTGCCTTCATACCAAATGATCGGTAAAATTTATTCGGGACGGCGTCTTCGCTAGCTGTTACGACATGAAACATCCTGACATGTTTATACTTATCCCATACCTTTTCAAAGAGCATGGTTCCGATACCTCTTTGTTGATGCGCCTTGTCAACTATCAAGTCTTGGACGAGCACAATATGTTCCCCATCTCCCACACATCTTACAAATCCAATTAATCTATTAGACTCAAAAGCACCTAATATATACATTGAGTTATGAAACGCTCGTACTAACTTTTCATCATCTTTAAGGTAAGATACCCAGTGCTCCGTTTCATATATTTCTTTTACTCGGTCAATTAATTCCGACCCAAATTCTCTGTATTCCATCATTTGTCCTCCTCTTCTATCCATTGACTAGACACATGGTGTTCTACATTGAAATAATAGACATCTCCCTTATCAGGATAGTCATCAAATTTCTCATTATAGACAAAGGATAGCTTCTTAGCTACATTGATAGATGGCGTATTATTGTTCTTTGTCAGTATCATAACCGGCTCGTTTACTTTTGATAAAACAAATGTGCAAACTTCAAAAGTCAACCCTTGTCGCTGAAATTTTGGTTCTATACGGTAAGCTAGATTTAATATGTTCTTCCCCTTTAACTCTCTATAAGTGACTCCACTATAGCCTACAAATGCATTAGTATCTCTAGTCCTAATTATATAGTAGCCTACCCCATTCTGCTCCCAATCATGTATCCACTTAAGTAATCGAGCTTTTGTTTGACTACTGTCTTTGTCTTCGCCTTCTGGATTAAATATATTGACTTCTTTCTTTGAACACAAAAGAAACAAATCATTTAAATCTGACAACGATGGTTTGGTGAGAACCAACCTTTTCGTTTTATATACACCTAACATAACATAAACACCTTTCTTTACAATTCTTCATATGCTACATAAATTGAAGTATTAAATATGAAATCACTGACAGAATGAGAGCCATAAAACTCATCATAAATGCTCCCTTTACAAATCCTTTAAAGTGATACCCATAATTCCTATTGCCTTCATATCCTTCCGAACCAGGTAAAAGAAATGGCCTATATAATAATTTACAGATAAATAGCCAGTCGACTATTATCAAATCCACAACATTCCATGTAATACATATCACCCAGATATGCATAAATATGCTTAAAAATGATGACGCACTTGAATGATGAAAAAGAACAAATAGTATGGGCAATAACAATAGAATCGAAAAACTGATAGCACCAAATACATTCCCCTTTAACTTCTCTTCTTTTGTCGGCACACCTATATTCGCGACTTTTTGTACATCTATCGGATAATCATGTGAAATCATAAAAGGAAATTTCCTAACGAGTACGATAACCACAAAGATCCACAATAACGACCAGATGAGTGACTCCATAAAAACCATTGATAATAACATGATATACTCTCCTTCGATATTAGTATATCTCAAAACCATAAATTTTAATATATTTTCGCATTTGTTTTTATATAAAAACTATCATATAATTAGTCATATATTATTGTATGAAAGAAGGTTTTTATGGCAATCGTACTTAGTGTCCTACTTGGAATAAGTCTTAGTGCAGCTTCAGGATTTAGAGTGTTTGTCCCATTTTTATTTGTCAGCATCGCATCTAAAGCAGGTTTTATCCAGCTCTCCGATGGGTTTTCTTGGATGGCATCAACACCGGCGCTAATACTATTTCTTATTGCCGTTTTTGTTGAAATACTTGCTTACTACATTCCATTTGTAGACAACGCATTAGACACCATTTCAATGCCTGTAGCAGTAATTGCTGGCACCGTGTTAAGCGCAACGGTGATTACAGACATGGCGCCTATGGTAAAATGGACACTGGCAATCATTGCTGGCGGTGGCATCTCTGCTACTATTCACAGCGCGCTTGCCATAACGAGGGGAGCTAGTTCTTCGATAACGGCAGGTCTTGGAAATAATGCTGTCTCATCGTTTGAAAATATCTCTTCCACTTTAATTAGCGCGTTCGCTATTTTTTCTCCAGTGATAGCAATAGCCATCGTTATCATTTTCATTATAATAATCATAAAATTTAAAAAAAAGAATACATAAAGGAGTTTTTATGATGAGTTTTATCTCAAGTATAAGAAAAAGAAATCAAGACAATCATGCGATTACCAATAGTACTCAATCAGGATACTTTTTAATGATATCACTGCTGCTCATAACAATCATTGTGCTAATGATAGGAATAAATGCTGGATATGCTTTTTTAGAAAATTCAGTACAAAGCATGGTAACAAAAAATCAGCCCGAAACAAACGGACTAGTAACGCATTTTATTAACATGAAACCCATCGCTGAAAAAATCAACAAAGTAACAGAATATATCAAACTAGTTGAAAAAAATTTCTCTGAAGCAGTAAAGTTTAAAACAGTACAAATAGTGCCGTTTATCATAGCCACTGTATTCGCACTAGTGCTAACGCCATCGACATTTAAGAAGAGTCTAAATGCTAATAGAATGATAGCAAAAAGCAATGCCATCGTTAACATAATCAAAAACTTTGTAAGTAGTATTTTTATGATCCTACTCTTATTGACGAACATAGTAGTACCTATGCTTGGTGCTAATGTATTCATAATACTAATAATACAGCTAATTAGTAATCTAATCCTAGTTCTTATTATTTATTATCTAAACATTACTGGGAAAAAACATTTGAAAAGCATGGCCTTGTCATCTGTCATCTCAAGTGTTGCAATAGTTGTCGCTTTCTATCTATCAAAACTCTTTACTATGCTTATTTCATTTGGAAGTGGCACTTCGCAAACAATAATCTACTTTGTTCTATTTATAATAAGTCTAGCCATTGTTCCGTATATCATCATCACGTCAAACGAAGCAGGAGAAATAATACTAAATAAACACTAAATGAGAATACCCTCTAAATCAAAAACGATAAGAGGGTACTCTTTTATTGGTTTATTATATATGCTTTCACAATTTCGCCGTAGTAGGCTATGTGATAGTCTTTATTCGAGCCATAGAAACTGCTATCAATATCACTAGGATAGCTACTTCTCTTAATCTCTTCAGGAATGGCGTCTTTATCCTGAAGCTGCTTGTAGATAACCCTACACTCTAACGTGAGTGGTAACTCTTTAATTCCTGGTACCGATATCTTATCAGAATCAACGAGTGTTAAACCAAGTTCACGAACTTTATCCATATCCCTGCCAGATGTTGTGCCACACACTTTTATAATATTCCTATCATAATCTCCATATGGTATGTTAATAGTAAATTCAGGGTTTTTATCAAGTAGTTCCCTAGTAAAGCGACCTTCTCTTACAAAAGCGATAAATATCGGTTTATTCCATTCAATACCAATGCTTCCCCAAGCGATTGACATACTATTTACTTGACCACTGTCTTTCGCAGTTATCAAAACGCCCTTTTTTAAAAATTTCATTATGTGACCTACATAATCAAACACATCAATTTCTTTTTTCATAATGCCTCCACTATATGTCTATTATAATCGAAACAAGTAGAAAAAACCACGTTCAATTTCTATTATAATCAAAGCAATATAAAAAGAACGCAAGTTGCGTTCTATACGACTAGATAGTAGAAAAATAAATCACTTAGCATTTGTCAAGCGACTTAATTATTGACACCACGATATCAGCTATGCGATGCTATTCTTAATTCTTCACGAATGAGTATTTCTCTTATCCATAAAGTGTTTGATTAAAAAAACCAACATAATGATTAATATACTAGCTATCATAACGACAGCAGATGCGTCTAGCATAATGACACCATGTTCCATTAAACTTGTGTCTGGTTTTTAAGAGAAAAGTACGCATTATTTAGAATTTCGTACACCTTTTGCGATGTAACACCTACCGCAATTACCGCCAGGCTAAAAAATCCCTTATCAAAGATTGTTCTTTCAATGGCCAGTTCTATCATACTAAGTAATAATAATGCAAAAATCATAGAATAAGCACTAACTTTAAATGCTTTAAGTTTCGCAAGCCTTTGCTGTTCATCAAATCTTTTTAAGTTCGCCTTATCAAAGCACTTTAAAGCAACACTTAATAACAACATGCCAATAACAACTATAATAATATACAAAATAATCACCTCCCTTAACTCTTGAATAAAAAGTACTAATTTGTTACTTCTGCGTTGTATTTACAGTAATCGCTTTGTCAAAGATATTCGTTCCACCTTTTACTGCAAAATCAAGCGTAGTTACTGAGTAAGCAATTGAAATGTCTTCCTTTTCAAAACGTTCTTTTATTCTCACCACCAGTTCGCTCATCGCTTCTAAATAGTCTGTCTGTTTCTTAAATTCAATCCAAAATCTAAGCTCAAAGTTATACGTTGAACTTCCGATATCAGTAAAGTAAAAATCGATAGCCTCATTTTCTAACACTAAATCTATTTTCTTCACTTCATCTATAGCTACTTCTTTTACATGTTTTAAATCATCTCCATAAGATACACCACTTTTTAGTACTACTCTGCGCTTATTAAAAGTGGAATAGTTTGTAAACGTGTTTTGATAAACTAAGTTATTTGGTACAAATACTTCCTGACCATCTAAGGTTTGGATAGAGGTTGTAATAATACCGATATCTTTTACTTTTCCAAAGTTACCTTCTATGTCCACCAAATCATCTGTTTTAAAGGGACGATGCGCACTGATGATAATTCCAGATATAAGGTTTGAGGCAATTTCTTTAAAAGCAAAACCAACAACAATTCCTAAAACACCAGCGCCAGCTAACATTTTACTTAAAAAACTTCCAAGACCAAGTATCTCCAGCGTTAAAAATACTCCTATTAATAAAATAATATAATAGAATACTTTGGAAATTAACTTTGCGATATCAATCGATTTTTTAAATATTTTAGAATAGAATTCTAGACTAAGCTTTTTAACAACCTTAGCTATAAAATATGTCACTACAAAAACCACTATTGCTAAAAGCACCTTAGGGAAAAATCCCATTACATCCTTTGACGTATTATTAAACATCTCAATAAATTGCTCCATACGACAATCCTTTCATAGGACAATTATATCATTTTTTTCAATATAAAAGGAAGTATTTGGCATCATTAACAATTAAAGTTCTTTAATTAATTCGGTTACTCTAGCTTTTATATTTTTATACTCTACATTCAAATGCCTTTTTGCTACATCTGTAATAATTGATGTATGTGCTACTGCATTCCTTACTGGTTTGTATCTTTTTGTTGACTTTCTTAAACTCGGTGTATTTGGGTCATCATTTTTTTCTTCAATAATTTGGGCAAGAGAAAGCATATCCAAATAGTACAATAATGAAGGCTTTTTTCTTATCTCAAAACTAATACTAGCTTGTCCTTTGCTTCTTACCTCATTCTCTTTATATTTATCTATTTTTTTTACAAATTCATCTTTTATATCAATTGATTTATATTTAATATATTCTCTCAATAAGTTTTCCGATATAAAGCAATCTGTATATGAGGGAATATTAAACACAGCCTCCTTCGAAAGTTTTATTACCCAATCATTAACTATACTCTTTTTCGTGGGTTCATATACTTCAGAAATTGATTTATAATATAGTTCTTCAGCCACCCTTTGTCTTGGGGTGATTTTTTTTGTGTTTTCAGGATCTCCCGTCTTACCAATATTTCTTCGTAAATCATCCCAATCATCAATAATCTCTCTAAAAACACTATCTAATTCAGCTAACATTGATTTAAAACTCTCATTTGATGGTTTTACACCCTCCCTATTGCTAGTAAATGCATCTTCAGTACTGACACTATCTAGCTCATCAAAATGGATTTGTCCATATACATAATTTTCAACTATTCGAGAGGTATTGATATGCCTCATAATATCTCGCTCTCTTAATCGCCCATTGACAAATAGATCTACTCCTACTTTTTCTTTACTCCCTCTTATTTTTAATTCTGAAGGTTTATTAACTGTTGCTAAATATCCTTTAAAGTTAAAACCTCGTTTTAATTTATGAATTGAGACTAAATTACCCATTTCTTTTATAAAAGGATCATTAATATCATTAATAGTCCATATAAATTGGGTATTAGATGATAAAAACTTTAAATCTTCAAAATTTACTTCTCTATCATTTACATGTATTCTAAAACTTGGATCAATAAGTGAAAATTTAAAATGTAAAGCAATAAGTCGTCTTAAATAATCCGGCGTATTAAAAATATTATCAATTAGCGAAATAAACTCAATTTTAGTTCCATGCTGACTCTTTAGTTTATTTTCTCCTCCCACACTATTTATATCACCCAAAGTATAATTACTAGAAGCAACTTGGTTTTCAATCGCTTTATCCAAATCCTTATTATCAATCACTCCTCCTAATATATCAGACTCATTTGTTTTCGTAACAATTTTTATTTTTTCAGCACATGATAATAAAGCTAGTTTTCCTATTCCCTTTCTTCCTATATAAGGTCTACCTGAAAGTGTTTTATAGCCATTCTCATCTCTTTTTGAATATCCTATCATTAAAAACTTATTTGCAAAGTCTTCTCTATTCATCCCTAAACCATCATCTTCAATTATCATATTATTATTATCTTTATCAATAGAAATCCAAACATTTTTAGCATCTGCATCCCATGAGTTTGATATTGCTTCACCTATAACAGTTATTACATTTCTATATAAATTCCTGCCAAGATGATTTAAGACACTCAACGATATATTAAAATTAAAGACATCATTCATAACTATTTCTCCTTTTAAAATATAAATTGTAGTTTAAAGATAATTCTCTATATGCTCAACAATGCTTTTGCCAATATGGACACCAATTCTTGGTGGCACCGCATTTCCAATCTGTCTAGCTATTGTTGTAATCCTTAGCTTATCGCTTGGTGGCAAAAATTCGTATTCCATAGGAAACGATTGTAACAACGCTCCTTCACGTAATGATATTGCTCTATCTTGTAATGGATGTCCAAACCTACCTGTTCCATAAGAATAAAATTGTGTAGTGAGCGTTGGAGAAACAGAATCAAAGTCCATACGACCATAAACAGATTTATACGATTTTCCAGATTCTTTCTTAAAACAATCTGGTAATAAACTTTCATCCCAATCCATCCAAGTTCCTCCTTGGCGAGAACTTCTTATTCTTCTGAAATTTATTTCTGATAGATTACTAGAAACATGATATCTATCATTCTTAGATGCTTCCCCCGCTTTAATCGGAGGTAAATGACCAATAACATCTCTTATAGTTTTATTCTTTTCTTTATCATTAGCAAACTCAATTTCATTATATTTCGAAGCTAATAAAATCAATCTTTTTCTCCTTTGCGCCATACCATAATCTAAAGCATCATGAACCTGATAGTTTACATAATATCCCGTTTCTTTTAAACCATTTACAAAATCAATAAACACGTCTTCTTTTATCAAAGAAGGGACATTTTCCATTGATACTATTTCAGGCTCTATCTCTTTTACAAGTCTTAAAAACTCATATAATAACCCCCAGAGCTTATGACTCTTCCTGTTTTTTTTCATTTTTTGGTGATTTGAAAAAGGTTGACAAGGAGCACACCCTACTAAAATTCTAATCTTAGCATCTCCATAAATATTCTGTAAATCTTTTTTATCAATATTTTCTATACTTTTATTAATAAATTGAGATTCATTGTTCTTTTCATACGCGTATTTACACGATGAGTCAAGATCAATTCCAGCCACCACATTTAAACCAGCTTGCTGTAACCCATTAGTCAATCCACCTATACCGCAGAACAAGTCTATGACTCTAACCATTTTATCTCCTTATTTAAAACCATTTTATTTATAACTTTACCTCTATATTAATAATACACCATAAACCATATTGGAAAAAATATTTTTAATCAATAGACTAAAAATTTACTTATTTGTATTATGTTTAATTTTATCTAAAATATTTTTTCTAGTCTTTATTACAATCACATTTAGAATAATCACAACCAACTGACCGGTTATAATGATAACGAAAAACCGTTCATAGCATTAAGACCCATAACAAATTTCTTTGTTAATAAATTTCCTTTTTCAAACAAAAAGGTCAAGCATAATAGAATGATAAATCCCAATAAAAAAAACATACATAACACTTCAATTACAAAACCTAAAAAGAGTATGGTAAATTCAGCTGCACTATATCTAGTCGCTATTTGATCTATTTTCATATAGACAAAAAACATTACTATTATTGTCAAAACAATAAATATAGTTAGCACTAATTTAATGAACTTTGATGTTTCTCTTATATCTTTATTTTTCATATTTTTTCCCATTCGCTTTAAAACTCAATACTCTTATTTTACAAAAACATAGACTCATCCTCTTTATAATATTAATCTCTCCTAATATAATTGTTGTTTTATAACTATACCATCACGCCACTAACCACTTAGCAATATCTATAACTTTTATTCCCTCAATATCATACGCTTCATGTTTCGTATTAGCTAAAACAATCTTTGGATATGAATCCTTAATAGATTGTAGTGGATTTAATTCTCTTAAAAGAGTTTTTTCATCTGAGATATTATCACAAACTTGGATATATATTTTCTCATCGTTTTTAGTTGCTACAAAATCTATTTCTTTTTGATACAATTTTCCAACATATATATCATATCCTCTTCTCAAAAGCTCTATTGCTACCATATTTTCATA
>PDWI01002722.1_pt1 | contig 26131 bp, 21 predicted proteins | sample 1430891 | NCBI WGS metagenome assembly PDWI01 (sample SAMN01162508, study PRJNA174530) | Oral metagenome, whole genome shotgun sequencing project. | biome: Marine environment; feature: Marine mammal; material: Swab sample of the gingival sulcus; isolation source: swab sample of gingival sulcus...
ATACCACCAAAATATAATATTGTCAATAAGTTGGCATTTAATACCCTATAGCCCTTAAATCTGTATTTATCAAATTAAAGTTGTTATAAAAAGGCACTCCATGAAACAAATATGACAATTTTTTCAATCAATTCAACACATAAAAACCCCCTCTGCTAAATATGCAGAGGGAATTTTTTGATAAAATATAGATAAATTAAAATTTAAATCCTGCAACTTCGTTTTGTAAAACTCTAGCTATTTCTGCTAGATTAACACTGGCACTCGAAATATCATTTATTGATTGAGTTTGTGTTTCCACATTGGCACTGGCTTCTTGCGTAGTGGCTACATTCTCTTCTGCAATAGCTGATAAGTTTTGGATTGCATTTATTATCTCACGATTCTTTAATTCTATACTCTTAGAACTTTCGTTAAGTTTCACAACTATATTTTTACTTATTTCAACCGCTTCTTCAATCTCATTAAATTTACCTCGCGTTACCGAATTCTGATTATCTTGGTCTTCAACAATTCTACTCGCTTTTTCCATTCGAATTACAGCTGTTTTAGCCTTCTCCTTTAGTCCCTCAATAATCACCCGTATTTCATCCGTAAACTTGGTAGAATCTTCAGCAAGTTTTCTTATCTCCTCCGCGACAACTGCAAAGCCCCTACCTGCTTCTCCAGCCCTAGCTGCTTCTATAGCAGCATTGAGTGCGAGTAAGTTAGTTTGATCTGCAATGGATTGTATCATTTCAGACGCCTTAGATATGCTTTCAGCGCTATCATTGGTTTCTAAGATAATTTCAGCTATGTATTCTGCTTCTTCTTTATTTTCTTCACTAAGTTTTCTAAGGTCCTCAAGGGCTTCTTTTCCCTCATCTTTTTTACGTTCTATATTCTTTACAGCTTTTGATAAATCACCCAATATTTCTATCATATCCGATAGTGACTTACTGTTTGCTTCTATATTGTGAGCTGCGTCTGTCGTCTCATTAGCCTGTCCGGTTGCTCCCTCTGCAATATTACAAACTGCACTTGCAACGTCTGTTGCATTTTCATTTGTGTTCTTAGATGTTACAATGAGTTTTTCTGCAGTAGAGGCCGTGCTCCCTGCATATGTAACTATATTTGAAATCATAGAAGTTAAATTATCAATCATTAAATTAATATGTTCACAAATTTGACCAATCTCATCCTTGCTTTTTACTTCTATTTTTTGTGTAAAGTCTCCATTTGAAATATTCACAAGATTTTTTAATAAAGGCTTTACTGTCTTAAGAGAATGTTTTACTATAATCAACGTGATTAAAAGAGCTATCAAAAACTGAATTAAATTTATAATTCCAGATTTGAGCAAAATATTACTTTTAAGTTCGATAATTTCTGCCCTACTAGATTTATATTTAATAAAACCAATTATTTTATCCGAATAATCACGTAAAGGAACACAGTCAATACGATATTTGTCATTATCAAAATTAAAGCTTACGTCTTGTCCGTTTTTTATTTTACTGATATCTTCTTCAGAAATTAATGCTTTGTCTTCTGATTCAGTAGTAGCCGCAATGGACTCTAATTGACCATTATCAAATGTATATAGGTAATACTCCCCCTCGTATTTTTCCTTAAGTGCATTTAAAAAATTCTCTCCAAAAGCTCTTCCGTATTCTACAGTTCCAATGTGTTCTCCGTTATAAGAAATTGGTAGAACAACTCTCAAACCGTAACCGGCAACGCCTTTTTCAAGCCCTACAATTTCAGATTTAGTTTGATTTGCTTCATTTACTGTAAATCTAAAATCTTTTAAACTATCACCAAACTTTTCAGGCTTATGCAATCTTAAAAATGAGGTAGAATCAGGTAAATGAAACTGAAATTGTTTAATATCAGATTTTATACTTTCATAGTCATCTTTAAGTAAATCTAATAGTTCTTCTCTATTTCTTTCGTAAAATAATTTTTTTACTTTTGGATTATTAGCATAAGGTGTTACAGCCAATTTTGTACCCGAAATTAAATCTTCAATCTTTGCATAAACTGCTTTTTCAATATTACTTGACTCCTTTTTTTCGAAGTTATTCAAAATATCATACTGTAAATACATATTAAATAAGGATATGCTTACGAGTATTAAAGTGAGCCCTAAAAGTATTTTTGTCCCTATAGATTTCATGTCTTCTCCTTCTTGTACAATAATAGTGTAGATAATACGGATTAAAATTTAGTAATTTAATACCCAATGCAACTTATACACATCATAAAACACTTGTTATATCGGCTTTTTTCAAACAATTGTTTAATAAAATCCATATATCTTTCCTCTGTTTATATATCTTTCCTCTATTTGTTTTTTTTAATATTGTTCCAGAACCTGAAAATTAATAGCATCTTGATCTAAAAATAATATATAATATTGAAAAGAGAAGGAGTTAAAGATGCAAAAAAACTTTCCAGAAAATTTTGAAAAAAACACGCAAGGTGCAAAAACAATGAAGCAAGAACAATACACTCTATCTTGGATTGGAAAAGAAAATTCTAAAATGCTTGCGGAAGCAAAAGTTAAAGGCAAGACCTTAATTTTCTTTCCAGAAGAAACAAAAAACGCAAAAAATAGCGAAAACATCTACATAGAAGGAGATAATCTTGAAGCATTAAAGCTAATGAAAGAATCCGATGAAAAAAATATAGATGTGATATATATAGACCCACCCTACAACACGGGAAAAGAATTCGTATACAATGACAAGTTTAAAGCTGAATGCCGCCATTCTAAGTGGTTAAGTATGATGTACCCAAGGCTGAAAGTAAGCCGAGACCTATTGGCAGAAAACGGAATCATATTCATAAGCATAAATGATAACGAGCAGGCAAACTTAAAAATTCTGTGCGATGAAATCTACGGAGAGGAAAATTTTATCGCTACCTTAATTTGGGAAAAGACCCAACATTTTGGCAGGCAGAAACTAAACTGCTACTCAAATGCAGAATACATACTGTGCTATGCAAAAAATTTGTTTGATAAGTCGGGATTAAGAGAGATATTAGTGGAAAAAATACAAGAAGAATTTGAAGACGCTCCACTTTATAATGCCTCTAACAACGAAAATGTATTGGTCTTCCCGCCTGGTACGGTAAAGTTCAAAATCCCAGATGGTATGTACAAAGTATCTAGAGATAATAAATATAAACTAATGAAACCTATACGAGTAATAAATGGACACAACGAAGACGAGCTGATATTGAAGTTTCGTTCTAGGTGGACACAGGCAAAAATAGATGAAGAAATTGATCTGGGTACAACCTATCTTATAAAAACCACAAACTTTGCCATTAGAACAATATACCGAGAAAATAAAAAATCAAATGCCTCTCCTAGGCAAATTATTTTCACGAATAGCAAGAACCCATTAGTAGTTAATTCTAGATTTGGATTAAAGGTGGGTACAAGTGAAAGCGGAAGCAAGGAAATTAAAGATCTCTTAAACGAAGGTGTCTTCACCTACCCAAAACCGGTTTCTCTAATTGCCTACTTAATATCCCTGTATTATTCTGATGGAAAACATCCAAAAGATTTTACCGTACTAGATTTTTTTGCAGGGTCCTCTACAACTGCAGAAGCTGTAATGAGCTTAAACGCAGCAGACGGAGGCAGACGAAAATTCATAATGATTCAATCGCCCGAAAATACAAACGAAAACTCAAAAGCATATAAAGCAGGCTATAAAAATATCTGTGAGATTGGAAAAGAGCGTATAAAAAGAGCAGGGAATAGAATACAAAAAGAGTATAAGAATTCTAAATTAGATGTTGGATTTAAAATATTTAAAGTTTTATAAACCCAAAGTAAGAAAGATGTTAAATTTTATGTATTACTGAAAAGCTCGCTCTTAACCTTAGTCTGAATCTATATTATAAAGGATTGCAAAACATTGAACAGATAGCCAACAGCGACTATTCCTACGGTGCATATAACTACAAATATAGAGAGAAGTTTTGGTTTTACAGCCCTCCTAAGCATTATCATAGACGGTAGAGATAAAGTTGTAACAGCCATCATAAAGCTTAATACAGTACCAAGGTTTGCCCCCTTTGCAAGAAGAGCCTCTGCAATTGGGATAGCTCCAAATATATCTGCATACATAGGTATTCCAACCAAAGTCGCTAGTATTACGCTAAAGGGATTCTTGCTTCCTAGTATTGATTCCACTATATCTTCTGGTATCCAGTTGTGGATAAAGGCACCTATTCCTACACCTACTAATATGTAGGGAAATACCTTTTTAAATGTTTCTTCAACCTTGTCTTTTGCGTAAATTACCCTATCTCTCTTTGTGAGTTCTGGAGAATCCAAATCTATCATATTAGTTTCAAAAATAACTGACTCAAGTTCATGTGCCATGTTCAATTTTTCTATAAACCTTCCGCCTATTACAGCTATTACAATCCCAAATAAAACGTATATAACAGCTACCTTTAATCCAAAGATACCACTTAAAAGAATCAAGCTTCCTAAGTCAACCATTGGGGAAGAAATCAAAAAAGAGAAGGTAACCCCTATCGGAAGCCCCGCACTAGTAAAGCCTATAAATAGAGGAATAGAAGAACAAGAACAAAATGGTGTTACCGTTCCGAGAAGTGCCGCCATTATATTTGTTACTATACCATTAAACCTAGACATTATCTTCTTACTTTTTTCAGGAGGGAAGTAACTTTGTATATAAGATATAAAGAAGATAAGCGCACATAGAAGTAAAGTTATCTTTATAACATCATAAATAAAAAAATGCAAACTTCCACCAAATTTACCGCTTACATCTATTCCTATCTTGTCTAACAAATACCTAGTTATATCTTTTAGCCAATCCATACCGAGTATCTGGTCTTGAATAAAGTTCCATATCATATTCCCTGTAACTCCTAATTTTTATTAATAAATTTATCTATCTAGATTCATCTTATCTTCTAATATCCAAACCATTAGTTCTCCTAAAGCGGTAGATTCAGATAAATAAAGCACACCCTCTCTTTTAGTTAACTCCTGTATCTCAATTAAAAAGTCTAAAAGGTCGAGATTCTCAAGTTCTGCCCCAGGTATACTAGAGTAGTCAGATACATAACCCCACATATGTTGGAGAGCATTCTTAATTCCCTTAATACTAGGCCTTTTTCTAATGCACTCAGTCAAGGTAGTTGCAAGTTTTGAAAAACACTCTTCACCACAAGGAGATGCCAGTTCCCTACCTATTCGTTTGTACAATTTTATATCCCTTGCCATTACAGAGTACTTGTGATGAGCCCAAAGCTCTTGGGCAGACCTTGTAAGAGGGATTCTACCCTGCTCTTTTTCCTTATACTTTTCTGCAAGTATAGAAAACTGGTCTGCTGGTTCATCAATATATAGATTTGGCCAAGAATCATCTGAAATTTGGTAAGGTAGTGGAGACTTTTCATTAAAACCCCTAAGAGCCATTTCAGCAGCTAATTGAGCATGCCTAATATAAAGCGCCCATTCATAGCCTACCCACCTCAGAGTTTCAGGATGTTTTGAATAGCCCTTTTTTCCATTAGCTATTATTGAGGCTATTCCGTGAAGTTCTCTATGTTCCCCAAGAAGACTCTGCCTATTTAGGTACCCAGGATTTAGATCCCATATTCTCATCATCAATCCTCCAAGAGTCTTAATTCAGATTAACCTTCTTTTATTTCATATTTTTTTAACTTTAAAGCCAAAACCTCTGTTTTTAAAGGGATTTGTTTTTAATTTTTGATTTTTCAAAAGATTTAAACACCAAACTTTAAAGTTGCGAATCAGCCTTCCAACCACCTAATATCTTTTCTATATAATGCACTAGCCCATCTTCTTCAACACTAGGTAAGACTATACTTGCCTTATCGTGGAGCTGGGTAGGGGCGTTCGACATAACTGCAGAATTATCAAAGTTTTCAAACATGGAAAGGTCGTTTTCATTATCACCTACAACATAGGTGTCTTCAGGTCTTAACCCAAGTTTTGTTATAAGTTCTTTAACAGCAAGCCCCTTGCTCGACTTTACAGATATTATGTCGTACAGAAATGAAAGGGATTTAAAAGAGTTTAGCTCTGAGATATCCCCCATCTTTTCTAAAATATCAGCTGCTTCTTTATCGTCCTCAAATGTAAAACTAAGTTTGTGTATGTTTCTAGGAAAATCATCGCCACATTTCGGAGAATAGAATATAGGTATGTCGTAACCCACAGGGAGATTCTTTGCTGCCTTTTCATATCTTTCAGCTACTCCCCCACGTCTGTTTGCTATTAAATTTCTTCCGGCATATACCTGAGTATAACCCCCTGTCTCTTCCATTATATCCCAAAGTTTTTTAACGTATTTAATTGGAACCATGTGTTCTAAAATAGGTCTCTTTCTATTGTAAACAACCCCGCCACTACAACAAATAATATAGTCTGTAGCATTTAAGGTATCTGCATAATATTCTAAAGATGCTATCATACGTCCGGTTGATATCACAAAGAGGTTCCCAGCGTCTTGCCATTTTTTGACCGCACGCTTTACTGGCTCACTCAAAATCTTTTCTTTTCCTAAAAGCGTACCGTCTAGATCACTAGCTATAAGTTTTCTCATTATTCCCTCCAAAGGCTTTAATTTATTCTTCAATACTGAGAACAGCATTTGCAAATGCTATAGGATCAAAGGTTTGTAAATCCGTTATCTTTTCTCCAACACCTATAAGCTTTACAGGTATACCTAACTTGCTCTTTATGGCAAATACAAATCCGCCCTTAGCAGTTCCATCTAATTTGCTAACGACTAATCCAGTTATTCCCGCGGACTCCAAGAACTGTTCCGCCTGATTTAAGGCGTTTTGACCGGTAGTAGCATCTAGGACTAAAAGAACCTCTTTTGAAGCTTCAGGATATTCCCTTTCAATTATTCTAAACATCTTGTTTAGTTCGTTCATCAGGTTTACCTTATTATGGAGTCTTCCAGCCGTATCACATATTAATACGTCTGCCTTTCTAGCCTGAGCTGCCTTTATTCCGTCGAATATAACCGCAGAGGGATCACTGCCCTCTGAATGAGCCACAAATCCAACACCAACCCTCTCTGACCAAACCTTTAATTGGTCTATAGCTGCCGCCCTAAAGGTGTCAGCAGCTGCCAAGATAACCTTTTTTCCCTCAGAATTTAGCTTGTGCGCAATTTTACCTATACTGGTTGTCTTCCCAGCCCCGTTTACACCTATAACAAGGATAACTGCAGGGGAGGATTCAACTAGTGCCATACTACCTTCTATAGTAAGATATTCTGCCATTACATCTCTTAGAACGCCTTTAACCTTAGAAGAATCCTTTACCTTTCTATTTACGAGTTCCTCCCTAAGAGAATCTATAAGTTCCATAGTACATTCCATTCCAATGTCTGCAGTTATTAGTATGTCCTCTATCTCTTCATAGAGGTCCTCATCTATCTCGGAGTAATTATTTAAAAGGTTATCTAGCTGGTCACCTATCTTTTTTCTAGTCTTATTAAGACCGCTAAATAGCGACTTAAACATCCCAACATTTTCTTCATCAGCAGAATCATCTGAGTTTTCTAAATCTTTAGCCTCATCTAGAGCTTCTTCATTTTCTTCTACCTCTGACTTTTCAGATATTTCTTTTTCTTCCACAAGGCCTTCGGCAATATCTTCAGCTTTTTCAGAAAGCGGTTCATCACTTATCACAGAACTTTCTGTATCTTCAACGCTTTCTTCCTCTGAAAGTTCTTCATCTAACTCAGAACCCTCTTCAATATTTTCAGTTTCTAAGTTTTCTTCTTTATCTTCCTTATTCTTTTTAAACCACTTAAACATTTTTCCTCCTTTTAGCTTATGCCAAGCATTTTTTCAGCGTTGTCAGTCAACTTTAGAGAAAGCATTCCCGTTACGCCCTTCTCCTTCATTGTAACTCCATATATTGCATCAGCTATTTCCATTGTACCCTTTCTATGGGTTATTATAATAAACTGAGACTTTTCAATATAATCTTTCAAAAAGCTAGAAAACAGAGCTATATTTCTGTCATCTAGAGCTGACTCTATTTCATCTAAAACGCAGAACGGAGCTGGTTTTGTCTTGAGTATTGCAAAGAGTATTGCGATAGCGGTAAGAGCCTTTTCTCCACCACTCAAAAGCTCTAAAGTCTGTAATTTCTTACCAGGGGGCTGGGCATTTACATTTATTTCCGCTTCCAATATATCTTCGTCTTCAGATATTTCTATACTAGCTGTACCCCCTCTAAAAAGGCCCCTAAAGGTCTCTCCAAACTTTTTGTTTATATCTGTGATGCTCTCCTTAAACCTGGTTCGCATCTCCATATCCATCTCTCTGATTATCTTATTTAGTTTTTTAGAGGTCTCTAAAAGGTCTGCCTTCTGAGATGCTAAAAACTCATACCTTTCACTTACCTCTTCATACTCTTTTATAGAAAGCTGGTTTACCTCGCCCAAGTCAGCTAGGTCCCTCTTATGCACCCTAACCGCTTTTTTAGCCTCTTTGTAATCTATATCTATTCTATATTCTTGGGCCCCTGCATAACTAGTGTTGTAATCATTCCAAAGCCCCTGAGTTTGAACCTCCCAACGAGTCTCTAACTTATTGGTATTTATCCTTATAGCATACATTTCATCCTTTAGTTCGCTCATACGAGATTCTAGGTCCCGATATAAATTTATATTTTCAGAGTTTTTACTCTTTAAATCCCTTATTTTTGATTCAACCTCGCTTATTTCTTTATTTACCTTTTCGTGATCAAATGAATTTTCTTCTATTTGTAGGTTCTTATCCTCTATATCTTTTAAAACAGTCGTCCTTTGAAGGGAAACTTGCTCAAAATTTCTATCTAATCGCTCAAAGTCAGAATTCCTCTTGTCTGAGGTTTCCCTTAGGATATTTAATTTGCCTTCAGCCTCCTTAAGTTCAAAACCTAGCGACATAAGTTTTATTTTTTCATCATTTATGAGGTTTTTTAAGCCCTCAACTTCTAAACGTTTTTCTTCTATCGCAAGCTTTAATTCTTCAGTTCCAGAATCTCTTTCAGCCCTTAAACGAAGAGTTTCTTTTTCTTCTTCATCCAATAACTTTAATTTAGATTCAATCTCAGTGATCAGAAACTCGTTTTCTTCAAACTGTTTTTGTTTGCTGTTTTCCATATTTATGCCTTCAGATATCTCTCGTCTGACAATGTCTAAAGACAGTCTATGTTCTGAATGAGTGTTTTTTAAATCATCTATCTTCTTTTCAGAAAGGGCGATCTCTTGAACTGATTCTCTAACCTGTTTTATTAAACTATCCCTTTGAGATTCTAAGGTTCTTAGCTTAGAATCGTATTCATTTATAAGCCCTTTTAACCTATCCATCTCTCGCTTTTCTTGGAAGACCCCATGGGTTTTCTTTTTACTACTTCCACCTGAAACACTACCCCCAACATTTACTACATCTCCAGACAGAGTAACTATTTTATATCCATTTGGAAGGTCTCTCTGAGCATTTTTAGCAGAGATTAAATCCTCAGCAAAACCGACATTAAATAAGAGGTATCTTATTGCGGGCTCTACCGAATCATCACAGTCTATAAAGTCCATCGCTGGCCCGATCATGCCAGAAACCCCGTATACATCGATTACATCTTTTGGTCTGAGTGTATCTAAGGGCATAAAGGTCACCCTGCCAGCAGATTCTTTCTTCAGGTATTTTATATATTCCCTAGCGGTGTCAAAGCTTGTGGTAACAACATTTTCAATCCGTCTTCCAAGTATCTGTTCCAAAGCAATTTCGAACCTTTGTTCAATTTCAATAAGCGAGCCAATCGTACCTAAAACTCTGGAATCATCGTATGATTTTTTCATCACACTGGCGGTAGATTCACCCATACTCTCAAAACCATGTATTTTTTCTTCTAAGACTTCTAAATCAGATACAGCTTTGTTTAACTTGGATTTTAAATCAAACATATCGTTTTCTGAAGACTCTATTAGACGTCTATTTTCAGCAACAAAAGTTTCCATATCCGACTTATTTTTTTGAGCTTCCTGTAGGTCCGCTTCGCTCTCAGATATCCTTGATTGGACATCCTGAAGTCTGACAAAAGCATCATCCTTTATCTTAGTGCCTTCAGAAATCTCACTGTCCAAAATCTTACGCATAGAGATACTGAGGTCTCTCTTGCCGTTTAATTCTGCCCTTCTTAGATTTATAGCTTCTAAATTTTCACCATCTTTTATCTTACTTGATTTTATAAGGGCGAGTTTTGATTCCTTAGAGATTAAATCTGAATTTTTAAGGTCAAATTCTTCTTTTAAATCATTCTGTTTTGCTTCTTTTACAGAATAATCTTCCCTCAAAGCCTTGAGTTTTTCTTCAGATTCTGACATCTTAGTTTCAAGTTCATCAGAACCTTCAGATAAGGATTCTCTTTCCTTCTTTATATCCCCTATTAACTTGTCAGCGGTCTCAAGGCGCTCCTTTAAGAGGTCTAAGTTACCGAGAAGTTCAATCCTCTGTTTTTCGAGTTCCGTTCTATTTTGAATTAGATTAGACCTAACCCCTCTCGATTCATCGAGTTCTGAAGAGGTTTTAGCCGCGCCCTCTTTAAAAGCTAATAGCTTCCCCGTTAAAGTCTCGCTCTCTTCTTCAATTTTAGCAAGCTCTGCATTATAAGCTTCCAGATCAGCCTTTATCTTGTCAATTTCGTATAAGTATAAACTTACTTCAACACCTCTGAGCTCAGCCATTATCCTATTGTGTTCGTTAGCCTTATCAGACTGTTCCTTCAAAGGAGCAAGCCTTGATTCGAGTTCTAAAATTATATCTTCTAAACGTTCTATATGTTGCTCAGACTTGTCTAATTTTCTCTCGGCATCTTTCTTTTTAGCCCTATACTTAACAATTCCAGAAGCTTCTTCAAATATAAGCCTTCTCTCATCTTTACCAGAGGATAAAAGTTTTGATATCCTCCCCTGCCCGATTATAGAATAGCCTTCTACTCCAATTCCAGTATCTACAAACAGCTCTTTTACATCTTTTAACCTGCAAACGTTGCCGTTTATAGAATACTCACTTTCTCCAGACCTATAAAGTTTTCTCACTATAGATATTTCAGAATAAGGCAAAGCTAGGCTACCGTCGTTATTATCTAAAACAACACAGACTTCAGCATACCCCAGGGGGGCACGGGTTACCGTACCGTTAAATATAACGTCTGACATCTGACTTCCCCTAAGAGACTTATAACTCTGCTCTCCTAGAACCCACCTAAAGGCGTCGGTTATATTGCTCTTACCACTACCATTGGGACCTACAATACAAGTTATACCTTTTTCAAAGTCGATTGTAGTTTTATCTGCAAAACTTTTAAATCCTTTTATTTCAATCTTTTTTAACAAAAAAACATCCCCATTTGAACACTTTATTCACTCAAACATTTTATAGCAAAATCAAAAAAAAGTACAGAAAAAATGAAAAGGAGACCCTAAAACCGAAGTCCCCTCAAGTTAAATATTTCTCAGTCCTTAGAAACTTATGATAAATTATTACTCTTTTTTCATTCTTAAAAACGGCATAACCTCTATTTTTTTAGAACTAGTTTCTACCTCTTCTTCTACTTCTTCCTCCTCTTCTGACTCATCAGAAAAATCCAACCTTTCAGAATCAGAGAAACTTTCAGAATTAGTATCACTAGACTTTAACCAAGAACCCAATCCAGAAGAATAGTCATTGTTAAAGCTAGGCTTTTTAACTTGTTCGTCCTCAGTGAATCCTGTAACAAGTACTGTAGCTACTATCGCCTCTTCTAAGCTAGGATCTATAGCCATACCTATTATTATTTCAGCATCTGGAGATGCGTACTTATTAATAGCATTTGTCAAATCGTTGTATTCGTGCATAGTAAGATTTGAGCTTCCCGTTACGTTTATCAATATGCGCTTAAATCCTTCTATCGAAATGTCTAATAGTGGTGAATTTATAGCCATTTCAGCAGCGTGTACAGCCCTGTTCTCTCCAGAAGCCTTACCAACACCCATGTGTGCTAAACCACCATTTTCCATAATAGTACGAACATCTGCAAAATCTAGGTTTACTATTCCAGGAATAGTAATTAGGTCTGTTATTCCCTGTATCCCCTGTCTTAACACATCATCAACCATTGAGAACGCATCTAGTATAGACGTATCTGGAGAAGTTACTTCTAAAAGTTTATCGTTTGGTATTACAACCAAAGTATCTACGCTTTCCTTTAAGATTTTAATACCTTCTAAAGCGTGTTGTGTACGACGGCGACCCTCAGAAGAAAATGGCTTCGTTACGACTCCAACAGTAAGCACACCCATCTCTTTAGCTATCTTAGCTATTACTGGTGCTGCACCTGTACCTGTTCCGCCGCCCATTCCAGCAGTAACAAATACCATGTCGCTACCGGTGATTAGGTTCACAATATCGTCGTGATTTTCTTCAGCTGCTCTCTCTCCAACCTTCGGATTTGCACCTGCACCTAAACCCTTGGTCAACCTTTCTCCAATTTGTATACGCATATCAGCGAGAGACGTTCCTAAAGCTTGTTTGTCAGTATTTACAGCTATAAAATCAACGCCGCCAACCCCTGCTTCTACCATCCTGTTTATGGTGCTGTTTCCGCCACCACCAACTCCTATTACCTTTATATTGGCGATCTTCCTGTTAGAGTTATCATACTCAAAAGCAGGTTCTTTTTCATTGTTATCTGTATTCCCACCGTATTCTACCACTTTGTCCTCCTTAATTAAGCGCTATTATAATAGCACAAAAATGCACATTTATACTATACCACAAATCACAATTACTTGTCATTATGTATATGTATTTTTTTAGTTTTTATCCTCACTTTGCTCATCATCTGAAGAAACAGCTTCTGCTTTAGATGACTTTTTTTCCCTATAAGCTTCTATAAATTTCCTTCTTATTATTGAAATATTAGAAAAAAGCCTAGTTCCAAAAACAAAGATCGCAGCATAATAAAGCGGCAGACCCAACCTATCACCTACATATGCTAAAAACACAGCTACAAAGGCGTTTAAAAAGAATCCGCTCACAAATATAAGCGCATCGTATTCTTCATTCATATAAGAGCGCAAGGCTCCAATAACTGAATCTAGCGCAGTAAGTATACCTACTACAAAATACATAGAATACGAGGAGTCTAAAGGAAGGGGTAAAAACAAACCCGCAACCACACCTAATATAACCGCCAATAAAACGTATAACAAGCTAATCCTCCACTTCGTCTACATGGTCAAATGTATCCCTACCCTTGTAAGAATCTATATGCAAATCCGTCTTGGTTAGAACTTCGTAGTGTATACCGTACTTCATTAAATTTGCACCGTAACCCTCTGGATCCATTAACCTATTCGCCATTTTGTACCTATCCCCTATTGCCTTAATAACATAGGGGCGAGTCTGTTGAACCCCATTAATCTTTATTGTGGGTCCATTGCAGACCACTTCACTCAACCCTGCAACCATCCTATTATTGTTTACTGAGATAGCTTCAGCACCTGCGTTATTCAGTTCATTTACTAGCTTCCTAACATCTACGTCGTGCACTATTATAGAGAGTGGATTCTCATCTCTCAAAAGAACCCTAACTCCATCATCAACAATAACTATAACACCTTCTCCATGAACCTCTGTAAATCCAGATAGGTTCTTGTACTTCTCTATATCAGCATTCAGGGAATTCATGGATTCTCTATACGAGTCTATATCTGAATAATGGACCTTAAGCTCATTCAAAAGATCCTCTTCCCTAGCCCTCAGTTCACCTATGTAAACTTCTTCTTCAGATATAAAAGAGTTGTACTCAGATATATCTCCTATAGAAACATAGAACTTCTGAGCACTTATAGTCCTTACCCCATAAATCGATAAAAATACGAGAAGAAAAAATATCAAAACAAAAAATCCCCTATTCTTATCAGGCAACTTCTTTTGGTGCAACCTAAAACCCAATACAAATATCACAAGCAAGACTAATACTGGAAGAATGTTAGTTATTACTTCTTTAAAATCATTCATTTTTTTCAACCGGTTTTGCGTATTTCCATTCTATAACTTCGTTCGAACGGTCAATCCTGAGGTCTTCAACGGTATTAACCTCACATTGATATCCACGTTTTCTTATGGTTTCAACTATTCCAAAGCGTTGGTCAAGTGCTCCAGACAAAACCCTCTTATCTCCAATAGCCTTTATTATAAAGGGGGGGTCTAAACTCACACCATTTACAACAACGTTAGTAACTACACCCCTGAGTTCAGAATTAGAGGTGAACCTCTGCCCATTTATAGATATAGCCTCTGCTCCAGAAGCAGTTAATTCGTTGATAACATATAGTAAAAGGTTATAGTCCGCGACTATATCTGTAGCATTCTCAGAATCTTCTGAGGCATTATCTATATAAACTGCAACTCCAGTCCCTTGAAGATTTGTAAAACCAGCAAACATCTTGTATTTTTCAAGCTCTTCAGTTAAAGCCTTCATCATAGTATTGTCTTGAGCTTCATCATTGGCAAGAGATTCTAATTTACCCTGTAGGTCATCCACAGTTTTTTGAAGATTAGCCTTTTCTTCCTTTAAAAGTTCTAGTTCTTCCTTTAACTTTTCAAACTTGGCAGACGGAATCATGCCGCCTAGGTAATCGTGTTGGACTATCCTAAACTGCACAGCAACTAAAACACCTAAGAAGACACTTACTATTAAAACAAACACAAAACTCTTTTTCATCTTATCACTTCCAAGTCTCATAAACATAGTGATTATTTCGTGAGACGTTTATTATTCCAGTCGTCACAGCCTTTGACTTCAAATCATTATAGATGGCAATCGCACCAGCAAACTTGCTTTCATAATCATTTCCATCTCCAAAGTTTATCCAATATTGGTCAGAGATAACTTGCACAATTTCACCATCAATAATCCTGATATCAGGTTTTACCGCTCCCTCTAAAAACAAATCCTTATTCTCTAAGAACATAAAGTATATATTGACGGCATTTGCGGTAAGAGCGTCATCTTCAGTCACTATTGGTTCGCCTATTCTAGCGTATTCAACAACTAAATTATCTATAAATCCATCGGTCTTTTTTACATCATCAAGATATAATACGTACCCAGTTTTGTCAAGGGATGCAAAGCGATCAGCTGTTTTTATAGATATCACTGGAACCTTCCAAGTAAGTGTTATCTTTACGGTACAATAAAATTCTTTTTCTACTTTAACTTCATCTAGAAGACCAGTGAGCATAAGCTCGTTGCTAAGATTCTCTGTATTAAAAAACCAAAAATTCCCCTTCAAGTCCAAGAGCTTAGAGTCTAAATTAGGATTCGGATCTCCATTGTTTATCAAAACAACATCTTGAACATCTGACAGAGGCGAAACCACATACAATAGGCTTAAAACTATCAAAAACGCCAAAATTATAATTATATTCCTACGGTTTAACATGCCTTCCTCATCTTATGTTATAGTCGTATATTAAAGATATTATGGTACTTAGAGCATTTTCTAATTCATAGGGTTTGTAAGCTTCCCTCATGGCATTAAGCCTCTCAGGTTGGTTTATAAAGCCCTTGATAAGATCTAATACCTTTTGGGCAGAAAGTTCATCTTCTGTAATCATAACACAGGTTCCCATCTTCTTAAACGCAGCAGCATTGTGGGTTTGGTGATCATTTGCTACGTTAGGAGAAGGTATCAGTATTCCAGGCAGCCTAATCGCAGCCATCTCCGCCAATGTAATAGCTCCAGATCTACAGATTATAAGATCCGCAGCCGCCATCAGACTACACATATCTTCTGTATAACCCAAAACTATAACTCTCTCTGAAAAGGAATCTATATCGTACTCTTCCTTATACTTTTCTTCGTAATATTTCCCAGTTATATGAACGTATTTTAGTTTCTCTAATTCATTTGTCAATCCAGCTATGTAAGGGGACAGGTCATTTATAGTCTTAGCGCCACTCGATCCACCCATTGAAATAACCAAGGTGTCTCCAGGCTCTATTCCAAGCTTTTCTCTAGCTTTAGCCCTATTCGCTGTAGTAAATTCCTGCCTAACAGGATTGCCCGTATAGTAGAGTTTATTCTTATATTTTGAAAAGTACTGTATAGATTCTTTGTAGCTAAATAATATTTTTTTAGCAAATCTGGAAAGTTTCCTAGTTGTAAATCCTGGAACTACATTTTGCTCATGTATCATTGTATCAATACCCATCAAAGAAGCCATTATAACTACAGGACCACTAACAAAACCGCCCATACCAATAACTAGGTCGGGTTTAAACTTTCTGAGTATAAAAAAGGTTTCGACAAAGGACCTAATTAGGTAAAAAAATGATATAAATGAATACCACTTATCATCCCTCTCAAATCCACGAGCGCTAATCTCCTTATAAGCTATATTCTTTGTCTTTAAAAGTTCTTTTTCTATACCAAACCTGCTGCCTATGTATAGCTTTTCGCAATATGGGATGGAAACACCAAGTCTCTCATATATCGAAAACGCAGGATATATGTGACCACCTGTTCCACCACCAGAAATTATCAACCTCATATCAAGTTCTCCTTAAAAAAGTCCTCTTATCTTTAGCGGGCGGACGTCTTTCAGCATTCTTACTAGATATATTTAACACAACTCCAACGAGCATCAACAATACCAGAATGGATGTCCCCCCCTTACTTATGAAGGGTAGAGGAATCCCTGTAGTAGGTAGTATAGCGAGGGCAACACCTATGTTTATGATAACCTGCAATCCTATCAAAATGCCGGCTCCAGAAGCTATCATAAAACCAAAGAGGTCATCACACTTCATAGCAATCTTAAATATTCTATATATCAAGAATGAGTACAACAAAAGAAGGATAAAACCTCCTATCATCCCAAATTCTTCTGAGAATATAGCAAATATAAAATCTGAATACGCATCGGGAAGCCTCAAATTACTGAATTCACTCATCCCTATGCCCTTCCCCCTTATGCCACCAGAACTTATAGCATATATAGAATTCATAAGTTGGAGCTTAAGGTCAGAAAATTCGTAAACCCTATCAAATAGGGTTTCAGTCCATATCTGTATCCTTACACTTCGGTAGGATTCAGATAGGGCAAAGTATATCCCAGCAAGAACCCCAAAAGAACTTATACCGGCTATATATATAAATCTAGTGCCTGAAACAAAAAGCATCCCTATCATCAAAGCCAATAATAAAAGTATAGTTGCAAGGTCCTTCTGAGGATAGACCAATGCGACCAAGGAAATACCACCAAAGATCAATAAACCCAATACCTTGTAGTCTCTTATATTTATCCCAACCCTATCAACATACCAAGCTATAAAAAATATAAGGGCAACCTTTGCCAGTTCTGATGGCATAAAGGTAAAGGTACCTATAGGTATCCACCGCCTGGCCCCCTTTATCATCTTTCCCGCAAAAATTACATAAATCAGAGAGACTACCGTAACCAGCAATATAGCAGGCAAGAATGTTTTCATCTTTTCATAGGGTATAAAAGAAATAACAAGCATAGCGACAATACCTATTATAGAGTAAAACAACATAGACTGGTAATAGCTTTCAGCCTCTTGACGAAAACCTATCTCCAAATCATAATAACTTGCTGAATAGACAACCACGGTTCCAAACAACACCAAAACTATCACAACTAGTAAAAGCAGATTATCTATTTTCAACGAATGCCTTTTAATCATAGCTTTAATCTCTCTACCCTTCTAAGAATTTTTCTCTTTAAACCATTCCATGCAAAGGCGTTTAAAGTGTTCCCCTCTAACCTCAAAACTCTTATACATATCCCAGCTAGCGCAAGCGGGCGATAAAAGAATTGTATCGCCATATACAGCTAAATCCCTAGCTGCCGAAAAGGCTTGGTCTAAATCGTCAAACACTTGGTATCTACGGTTTCCCAATTCATCCATAGCCTTTGCTATATCATACTTTGTTTCACCAAAAAGTAGTGCCTTTTTGACTGCATCAAAATGACCTATCCACTCTCTGTAATCATTCCCCTTATCCATTCCACCAGCAATCAAAATTATAGGTGTGTCTATGGATTTTAAAGCAGGTATGGCAGCTTCTGGATTAGTTGCCTTTGAATCATTATAACACGCAACTCCTTCCACTGTAGTTACATATTCATTTCTATGTTCAACACCCTTAAAAAGTTTTAGGGACTCTCTAAGAGGTTCTATTCCAATCCCACAAATCGAAGCCAGCCCTGTAACCGCAAGAGCATTTTCCAAGTTGTGTTCTCCCTTTAAAAATATATCAGAAACCTCTATTATAGGTTCATCTCCATAAATCTTAGAATATACCCTTCCGTCCTTGGTATAGGATAGGGCATCAAAATTAATTTTAGAAAAAAACTTACAACCCTCTACCTTGTCCATGTATGCCCTTAAGAGGGCGTCATCATAATTAATAATCAAAGATGACTTGTCTGACATGTTTTTTTGTATGTTCCACTTTGCCATGCCATAACCTTCCATATCGCCATGCCTATTTAAATGGTCTGGTGTGAGGTTTAATATTGCAGCAGCTTGAGGGGTAAAGGTGTCAATACTCTCAAGTTGATAAGAACTGAGCTCGGTTATATATGTAACATCTTCAGCGTCATTTTCACGTACCATGTCTGTAAGAGGTATTCCTACGTTACCTGCCAAGTAGGATTTTTTCCCAGCTCTTACAAATACGTCGTAGAGCCAAGTGGTAGTTGTGGTCTTTCCATTTGTACCAGTTATACCTATAAACCTACCACTTGCAAACCTATAGGCAAGTTCTACTTCACCCAAGATTTCTATGTTCAGGTTTCTTATAGTTTGCACAATATATATTGTAGGTGGAACCCCTGGAGCAATTACAGCTAGGTCATAAATTTCTGGATTAGGCATATCTCCACCAAAAAAGGATTCGTTTATCAAATCAGAGACCCCTGATTCCAAAGTTGGCGTTTTGTTTCCATCGTATGCATCCACAATACAGCCCAGTTCTTTCAAGAACCTAACAGAGGCGTTGCCTGATTTTCCCATACCTATTACTATGACCTTTTTACCTCTGTAATCGTATATATTATCCCGCATAATTTCCTACCTATTTACAAGAAAAAACTAGCTAACATCGAAGACAAAACAGTTATACCTAGGGCAATTAGAACAACCTTAACCTCTGAAAAATTAAGGGCCTCCAAGTGGTGGTGATAAGGAGCCATCTTAAAGAAACGCTTACCACTAGTCTTAAAATAAACTATCTGTATCACGACAGAAGCAACTTCTATGACGTACCAAATCCCAAATATAGGTATAAGCCAATAAACATCTAAAATTATAGCATTTGCAACTACATAACCACCTATTCCCAAAGAACCAAAATCGCCCATCATAACCTTTGCAGGATGCCAATTGTATATTAAATATCCCAACATAGCAGCAGCAAAACCAATATTTAATACAAATAGGTCTTCATTGCCTCTAATTATAGCAGCGTAGATATAAAATATTGATATTACAAAGGTAACAGAAGCTAAAAGTCCATCCAATCCATCTGTAAAATTAGTAGCATTTGTAACTGCAGAATATAAAAACGCTACAAAAGCAACCGTAAGAACCACGTTATTTATCCTAATATCAGTAAATGGAATAGACACAGAAAAATCACGCAAAAACAAAAACCAGACAATTATGGTCATGGTCAAAATAAAAATGGACTTTCCCTTTATGGTCAAACCTTCATTTTGTTTTTTTGTGACCTTACCAAAATCGTCCACAAACCCTACAGTAGCAAAGGAAAAGGTCGATACCAAGACAAATATAACGTCTAAACTCATCTTAGAAAATAAAGAGATTACTATAAATGGAAATAGAAATATAACCCCTCCCATTGTTGGAACTCCACTCTTTGCCAAATGATGTTGAGGACCATCTTCCCTTACATATTGCTTCAACTTAAAAGTTCTAAGCCCCTTTATCCAAAATGGTCCCACAAGGGCTGAAAGTCCAAACGACAGTAGAGCTGCAAACAATGCAGGACTCATTATCTTTTCTATTATATAATACATAAACTACCTCTGAGGAAATCCTCTAGTCTTTCCATTTTCATAGCCCTAGACCCCTTTATTATAACGGTATCTCCACCTTTTATAAAGTGACATAGAGAATCACAAAGTTCTTCAAAGTCTAAATGATATGAAGAGGGTTTTTTATAAACTTTGTGAGCATGTCTCATCAAATTTCCGTAGAAAAAAACGTGGTCTACATGTATATCCAACAAAGAAGTTCCTATCTCTATATGGTCGCTAGCAGGGTCTTCTCCACTCTCTAAAACGTCTCCAAGCACTGCTATAAGTCTGCCTTCAGATATTGCAGCAGCACTTTTAAGAGAAGCCTTAATAGACGTCAATGAAGAATTATAGGCATCATTTATCAGAACTATACCTTTAAACTCCTTTACATCAAAACGCAATGGTTCAGGCCTAGTCAATGATAAACCTAACATAATGTCATCAAAATTCAACCCAAACTTTAAACAAGCAATTATGGAAAGACCAGCATTTATAGCAAAGTGCCCTCCTATAAGCTGGGTTCTACACCTATGCTTCTCACCGTCAAAAGATATGTCAAACAAGGTTCCGTTAAGACTTACCTCTATATTGCTTATCAGAGATACCCCAGAACGCCTTCCTTCAAGCCATTTTGATGAAGTTTTTGATTCTTCAAAAACCCTATAAACTCCAAAAGCCTGAGATTCAAAGTTATCTAGAAAATCGTCACTCCCCTTTAACACTAGGCTAGAATTAGGTGAAAACTTATCTACAATACCTATCTTCTCCCTGTATATATTCTCCCTAGTCTTAAAACGCTCTAAATGAGATTCCCCTATATTAGTTATAATAGCCACATCAGGATCTGTTATATCAACCAAGGAAGCCATCTCTCCAATTGTATCTACGCCATGTTCTAAAACCATAATTTCAGTGTTCCTTGGTGCAGACAAAATAGCCATAGAAAGACCAGTTACCGTATTATAATTTCCTGGACTCATATGGGTCTTATACTTTTGGGATAAGATATCATAACAAAAGTTCTTTGTACTAGTTTTACCTACAGACCCAGTTATAGCAAGGACCTTCGCCCCTAATTCTCTTCTGTAAGCTGTTGCGATTTTGACTAGGGCTTCTAGAGCATCTGGAACCTTTATTATCCTTTTATCTTCTATATCACAAGATTCTGAAGCAAATACGAAGCTAGCACCATTTTTAAATGCGTCCAGTATATAGTCTTCCCCATTCGCAAATTCTCCGCTCAAAGCAAAAAACACGTTTCCTTCAATAACCCTCCTTGAATCAATCTGAGCTCCAGAAATTTCAAGATCAGGACAATTGACATCAGAAAGCCCCGCCCATTTTATATAGTCTGATATTTTATTAGATAAAGAACTCAAAAAATACCCCCTATCCATTTATTCGATATTCTTTAAAGCCAAAATAACTTCTTGGTCTTTGGCAATAAGGCTTCCTGCGCCAGGTTTCTGAGAACTTACTTCCAGCATCCAATCGTCTTCGTTTGCATCCGTCAAAAGCCTCTCATCAAAGGAAATTTTGATCCCGAAATTCTCGGCTTCTAACATTGCTTCAGACTTAGTCAATCCGACAAAGTCCGGTACATTTATAAACTCAGCCTCACTCTCCCCTACTGGAGCAATCTTTAGATATCTCAAACACTCAGCAGTAATCCTTCCAGCTACTTTGCCAGCAGTTTCTGCAGAACTTTTGCTGGCTTTGGGTTCGTCCACTATAACTATCACATTTATTTTTGGGTCGTCTATTGGAGAAATTTGAACAACTGAAGTGGTTAAAAAGTCGGAATTATATTCTCCATCTATAAATTTTTCACTGGTACCTGTCTTAGAACCAACCCTATACCCCGGAACTCCGAGGCTTTCAGGAATATTATCTGCCGCAGCCTCCATATACTCTCTAACAGTACTAACAGTTGCCTTAGAAAAAACCTGACCCAAATTCTTAGTGTGCCACTCTTCGCCCCCTACAGATTTTATTATAGTAGGCAGTTTCACATTTCCATCATTTGAAACAGCGTGGGCTATATTCGCAACATGAAGGGGAGTTACAGATAAACTATGACCAAACGACATCTTGGCAAAGTCTATGTCGTAAAGGTCTTCTTTTTTTATAAAAACAGGGTCATATGGCATAGGCAATCCTATATCCATCTTGGTAAGCAAATGCATATTGTCTAAGTACTTATAGTAGTTGTCTTTTCCAAGCATAGAAACAACTTCTGCAAACACGACGTTACAGCTATACATAAAGCCCTGTTTAAACGTCAAAGCGCCATGAGATCCAGGGTATGTAACACACCTTACCGGTTCTCCATCAACAGATATCTGTCCACCACAGTTAAAAGACACATCGGAAGAAACCATATTTTCTTCTAGAGCCATAAGAGAGACGAGTATCTTGAAAGTAGAACCCGGCTCGTAAAAAGTTGAAACAAAGGGATTATCCCACATTTTAAGGAGGATGGCGCTCCTCTCTTCATCAGTTTCTGATTGGTCATACTGAAGTTGAAGAGCCTCGTCATTTATCACTTGTGGATTGTTCGGATCAAAACTATAAGAAGAAGCCATCGCTAAGATTTCGCCACTCTTAGAATCCTGTATTATAGCCATTACTTCTTTTGCACCTAGTGAAATTCGTTCCTCTTTAACTATGGTTTGAGCAAAGTGTTGTATTGCCGCATCTATAGTCAAAACTACATTTTCACCTTGTAAAGGCTGTTTTTCCGTAACTTCAGAGTATGGGTTCCTACGACCTAAAAGGTCTGTTTTTGTTTCAATAAAACCATCTTTCCCCTTTAAACTATCATTAAATCTCTGTTCTATTCCAGATACTCCATCCCCATCCATAGAAATAGTGCCAAGTATATTGGCAGCGAGTTCTCCATTAGGGTATATCCTCTTAAAACGTCTTATAACACCTATATTCACTGGATCAACTTCCCCTATTGTTTCAGCTATCTCTATGGGAAGATCTTCTAGTACCCTTACATAAATCTGGTCTGTGGTTCTCATTTTATCAGCCATCTGGACAGGATCTACAGATGGATAAACTTTGGCAATCTTATCTATTAAATCTTGTCTTACCTCGCCTAATTCATGCACTATCTCTATGTCGTAGGTATCTCGGCTAAAGGCTAATACACTGCCATTCCTATCTAAAATCTGACCACGCATAGCCTTATACGGAATTTTTCTAGTTAATTGAGACTCCGCCTGTTCTTGTATTATGTCTTTGTCAATTACCTGATACTGTATAAGTCTTAATGCGAATACGAAAAAAACTAGTAAAAAAACTAGAAATACAATCCACAACTTCAATCTATTAGAAACGTTAGTGTTTCTGCCCTTATTTTCGCTATTCAAATGACCTTCCCCGCACTAAACTAGAACAACTGAACTATTATACAATATGGATGAAAGAATTTCCATACTCTTTAAGGCTCAAAGAAAATAACACTTTAAGGCTCAAAGAAAATAACATTTTAAGGTAACACTTTAAGGCTCAAAGAAAATAAAAGAAATATCAATTGTGCAAACACATTAATTGAGTTTAGTAGAATTTATCAAGAATTCGAAGGGATCCTCACTAGCATACAAACGCTTTTCCGCACCGGAAGAAATTGAAAATTCTGTCCTAGGAGTTTTTATACTAGATTTGTAAGATTTAAGAACTATAACCTTCGTTTTATCCGCTTTAACCATACCAACACGTTCGGTTGCATATATTTCAAGATCGTCTAAAGAGGTCCCAGATTCCAATCTTTCCTTTATTTCGCTTGTCTTTGTAGCAAGTTCTTCAGTCTTAACCTTTAACCTATATATTTCATACTGTCTTTCGTGTATAGCTGCGTACCTAGATAAAATTAGGGTAAGGGGAAAAACCGCTACAAATACCAACGCAAAAATAACAAGTGCGTTCAAAACCCTAACATAGGGGGCTTGCATGGACTGCTTTTTGTAGTCTTTATCAAGAAAATCTTTAGAATCTACTTCTATTTTACGAGCGAGCTGATCATAATAATCATAATCAAGTTTTCTTGCAGTATTCATAGCTATTCTCCATCTTTTTTCTTAAAGTTATCCCTATATTTTTTCTGCGACTCTTAGTTTTGCGCTAGCAGACCTAGAATTAGATTCAAGTTCTTCCTTGCTAGGTGTTATTGGTTTTCTGGTAATTATCTTTAACAAATTTTGTCTTCCACAAACGCAAACTGGGAAGTCAGGAGGACAAGTGCATCTCTGGCTCATAGACTTAAACGCCTGTTTCACAAGTCTATCTTCTATGGAATGAAAACTTACTATGGCAAGCCTCCCGCCAGTTTTTAATATGGGAACTATCTCTTCTATAACTGAAGAAACGTTGTCAAGTTCACCATTAACTTCCATCCTCAACGCTTGAAAGGTCCTCTTTGCGGGGTGACCGCCTTCCCTTCTAGCTCCGTGAGGGATTGCCTTTTTAATTATCTCAACTAGGTCAAAAGTGGTCTCTATAGGTTTATTTTTTCTTTCTTTGGCTATAAATTCTGCTATCCTGTTCGCCCAGCGTTCGTCTGAAAACTTGTAAATTATAGACCTGAGTTTGTCTTCAGCATACTGGTTAACCACCTTGAAAGCATCAAGGTCCTGATCAGGATCCATCCTCATATCTAATCGAGAATCGACTCTGTAAGAGAACCCTCTCTCCCCTTCATCTAACTGATGGGAAGATACTCCTAGATCTAATAACAATCCGTCTATTTCATCAATACCTTCTCTTTGAAGTAAGGAGTAGGCGTCTTTGAAATTCCCTTTTATGAGTTTTGCTCGGTCGCTAAAGTCTGATAACCTCTCAGCAGATGCTCTTAGGGCTGCATCATCACGATCTATGCCTATCAGGGTGCAGGTGGGGTTTTTCCTAAGTATTTCGATAGAGTGTCCGGCACCACCTAGGGTTCCATCTACGTAGATTCCATCATCCCTTATATTTAAAGCCTCAATGGATTCATTGAGCAAAACAGTCTTGTGTTCAAAAGTCATTGGCCTATATCCCCAGGCTAGCCATGTGTTCCATAACATCTTCGGAGTTAGCAAGCATCTCAGACCTGTGCTTCTCTAAGTTTTCTGGCGACCACAGTTCTATCTTTCCCGGTTTACCAATAAATACTACTGTTCCTGTGAACCCAGCATATTCAATCAATTTATCTGGGAGGTTGATCCTACCCTGAGCATCCACAACACATTCCTCCGCATAAGAATATATGTCTCGAATATAAGCTTGTGCAATCTTATCACTACTTGGAATGCTACGGAGTTTCTGATCGTAGAGTTCCCATTCTTCAAGAGGGTACGCCAAAAGACAGCGTTCGTCGCCTCTTGTGATTATGATAGGCCCTGTAATCTTTTGCCTAAACTTAGAAGGGAAACTTACCCTACCCTTCTGATTAATCCTATGAGTTCTCTCTCCGTAAAACATTTTTACCTTTTTATACCATTTCTTACCATTTATAGGTATTATCGTACCACTTGGCTACTATTTTAACCCCAAAATGGCATTTTTTCAAGTTTTTTTATACTCTTGGGCAAGTTGAAACTCAAACCACAAGATGTAGTATGATACTTAAAATCTTGATATTTTAGACCCAATAAATAGGTGGCTAAAAATTGAAAAAATAGGATTTTTAAAAGTATTTGCTAAAAAAAAGTGAAAAATTTTAAAAGATATAAAAAAAATAGCACTTTTTGTTTATCACATTATTGCAGAGCGCCCACCAAAGTTGATTATATACAGACCGTTACAGACTGACTGTAACGCCTTAGCCTTCTATTAACTAGAAAAAAATTACTTGCTACTTTAAGTTTTTGCTGTGTCAACTAATGCAGAAATCCCTCAGTCGAGTAGTTTGGTTTCACTGGTAAAATCACTCACCTAAGCTCGTTTACACGGACACTTGCCCTCGCCACGTACCTCTTAGTACGCTTGCTCGGGTCTCGGTCCTATTAAA
>PDWI01008891.1_pt1 | contig 26126 bp, 28 predicted proteins | sample 1430891 | NCBI WGS metagenome assembly PDWI01 (sample SAMN01162508, study PRJNA174530) | Oral metagenome, whole genome shotgun sequencing project. | biome: Marine environment; feature: Marine mammal; material: Swab sample of the gingival sulcus; isolation source: swab sample of gingival sulcus...
TGAACGGATTGAGTCCTGTACAATTCAGAACTCAATCCGGTTTAACTTAATTTTAAAAACTGTCTAACTTTTTGGGTGCAGTTCAGAATGACGGTACTAAATCGTGAATTATTTTCATTTTTATAATGGCATGCTTTTGTCTTTTCTAGTGATAGAACTATGAAATTTTCTGAAGTTTTGTTAAGTCATGATAAAATGTCCTTCATCAGTGACTGAAGAGAACGAATTAATTAGCCGATTATCTTTTGGTTTAACACGGTTAAATCACATGATTATCACTGCGGTGTTGCAGCGTCTTGCCGAGCCAAGCGTGCTGTTTGCGACAAGCACGCCGTCACCGCGAGCGAGGCACGAGCGTGGCGGTCTCCTACTACTTTGCAATGTAGTTGGGGATTGCCACGTCGCTATCGCTCCTCGCAAGACGTGTGATTTTCAAGACTTGGCTAAAGGAAGCTCTGAAAAATGCACAGTTCGAGTAAAAGACAAGCCATGAGATATTTTCGGGTATCACAGTGACCGCATGACATAACAAGAGTTAGGCAAGTGGCATTAGGAACGCATGACGCAGTATTTTGCCGAAGTGTACATTTTGCGGAGTTTCCTATAGGTAATCGTCTAATCCATTCGTTCTTATCCAGTGCTGAAATAAACTAAGTTATTGTTATAGTCAAGCCACCTAATGATTACTACGGTGTTACGCCGTCTTGCCGTGAGCTACTCTTTTCTTTATAACAGAACTTATGACGATATGAATAGATAAGAAGGATAGTGTGATTTATGACACAAATTCAAAAAAAACCAACAATCTATACGCGTGACCAACATAATATCTCGCGTAAAGATTTTTCAAAAAATACATTAACTGTTTTGTACGGATTGCATAAAGCAGGTTATCGAGCTTTATTAGTCGGGGGCTGTTTGCGTGATTTATTGCGTGGTGAAAATCCTAAAGATTTTGACGTGGTGACCGACGCAACGCCAGAACAGGTAAAAGCCGTTTTTAGAAATTGTCGTTTGATTGGGCGACGCTTCCGCTTGGCACACGTGCATTTTGGTCGTGAAATTATTGAAGTGGCAACTTTTCGAGCTGATGAAAAAGGTGAGACTGATGCCGATGGACTGGTGTTAAATCACAATACCTTTGGCACAATTGAAACCGATGTTGGGCGTAGAGATTTTACCTTAAATGCACTGTATTATGACATTGCTGACTTTTCTATTATTGACTATGTCGGGGCGATGGCAGATATTCAAGAAGGCATTATTCGTATTATTGGCAACCCTTTGGAGCGCTACGAAGAAGACCCCGTTCGTATTTTGCGAGCAGCACGTTTTGCCGCAAAATTGGGTATGCGAATTGACCCAGAAACAGAACAAGCAATTATTCAGAAAAAGCACTTGTTGGCGAATATTCCGAGTTCTCGTTTGTTTGATGAGACATCTAAATTATTCTTGTCAGGGCATGGGTTGGCATCGTATGAAGAATTACGCATTCACGATTTGTTTGGTGAACTATTGCCGATGGCGGATAAATTGCTAAAACAGTTTGGCAATGCCGATGCTGACCGCAGTAAACGCATGATTAAGCAAGCTTTGAAAAATACCGATTATCGTATTGCTCACAATGAACCTGTGACGATTGCTTTTTTATATGCCGTATTTTTGTGGGCAAACTATCAGAAGCTGTTGAAGCAAAAAATGGCAAACGGTGTGCATTGGCATACGGCAATTCACGATGCTATTGAGCAGGTGTTTTTTGAGGCTTCTAAACGCGTTGGTATTACCATGCGGCATAAAGCGATGGTGAGAGATATTTGGATTATGCAGTCTCGTTTGACGGCCAGTAATTTGAATAAACGCCGCATAGCCTCGGTGCTTCAACACAAACGCTTTCGAGCTGGGTTTGATTTTTTAGAGTTGCGACTGCAAACGGGAGAGAAAGACCTGAATGAAATTTATGAGCTTTGGGTTCAGGCACAAATCGATATGCCTGAAATGGTTGAAATGCGTGAAAAATCACGACTAGCATCGAAAGACACGTACAAGAAAAAGCGTAGACGTCGCCGATAGTGGAAGTTAATAATAAGCTGATGATGAATAAAGCAAAAGAAAACAATGCTAAACGTGTTTTTGTTGCATTGGGGGCAAATTTAGGTGAGCCTTTACAACAATTAGACGCCGCGGTTGAAGCGTTGCAAAAAGTGCCTGAAATTAACTGTCTGGCAATGAGTAAGGTGTATGTGAGCAAACCACATGGTCCGCAGAATCAGCCAGATTTTACCAATGCTGTTTTGGCAATTGACACGACGCTTTCACCCGAGCAATTGCTGGATGTTTTGCAGCGTATAGAGATTGAGCAAGGACGAGAACGACACGAGCATTGGGGTGCGAGAACGTTGGATTTAGATATTATTTTATATGCCAATCAAACTATTCAAACAGAGCGTCTGACAATTCCGCATGCCTACGCTCACGAGCGTGAATTTGTACTGCAACCATTGGCTGATTTAGATGAAACTTTGGTATTGCCACAACACGGAAAAATTACTGAGTTACTGAAACAGCTACCCACTGAAACGATGGAGGTCATCAGAGATGTCACAACCTATAACCGTTAAACACTTAAAAGATAAAAAACAAAAAGGTGAAAAATTTACCGTTTTAACCGCCTACGATTCAACGATGGCGAGTTTGTGTGAAAAAGCGGGTGTTGATGTGATTTTGGTGGGAGATTCTTTGGGTATGGTTGTTCAAGGGCATAACACCACTGTACCAGTGACGATGGACGATATTATTTATCATGCTAAAGCCGTTGCTAGGGCGACTGATAAAGTGATTAAAATGTTGGATATGCCGTTTATGAGTTTTGCCTATCCGACACAGGCAATCGACAATGCCGCTAGGTTAATGCAAGAAGGCTATGCCGAAGTGATTAAATTGGAGTCGGGCATTCATCAAGCTCAGTTAATTCGCGATTTAAGTATTAATGGTGTGCCAGTGTGTGCACATTTGGGATTGACACCGCAGACGATTCACAAATTGGGTGCTTATAGTAAGCGTGGCAAAGATAGCCAAGAAGCACAGCAAATTTTATCGGACGCTGAGCAGCTAGAGCAAGCCGGTGCAGATTTAATTTTACTAGAGTGTGTACCAGCTGAGCTGGCTAAAAAAGTGACGGAAACGGTTTCTGTTCCCGTGATTGGCATTGGGGCAGGGCGTGATGTCGATGCTCAAGTGTTGGTTATTTACGATATTTTGGGTGCTTCGGGGTATATTCCTAGTTTTGCTAAAAATTTCTTGGCTGAGAGTGATTCTATTGAAGGGGCAATTCGCCTGTATGTTGAATCGGTAAAAAATGGTCACTTTCCCGAATAGCTAGAGGTATAGAATGACGGTAATATTAAAGACGGTTGATGAGGTGAAAGCCTTTCGTCGTGCTCAGCAAAATAAAAAAATTGGCTTTGTGCCAACGATGGGGAATTTACACGATGGGCATTTGTCATTAATGGAGACTGCAAAAGCCCATGCAGATGTCGTGATGGCGAGTATTTACGTGAATCCCACACAATTTGCACCCAATGAAGATTTGGATAGTTATCCGAGAACATTTGAGGAAGATTTAGAAAAACTCAAATCTATCAATGTCGATGCGGTTTTTTATCCAGATGAAGAAGTCATGTATCCGTATGGCAAAGACAACACTTTGTCGATAGAAATGCCTCAGTCACTGACGCAAACTTTATGTGGTTTGGGTCGTCCTGGACATTTTCAAGGTGTGGCAACTGTTGTCAGTAAACTTTTCCAAATCGTACAGCCGCACGTGGCAGTTTTTGGCAAAAAAGATTTTCAGCAACTCACCATTATTCGTCGATTAGTTGCCGAATTGTTTATGGATATTGAGATTATTGGTGGTGATATTATCCGAGAAGCTGGTGGTTTGGCGATGTCATCTCGCAATCAATATTTAACGACGAGTGAGCGAGAGCAAGCTGAAAATTTGTATAAAGTTTTACAGTGGGCAAAGTCGCAATTATTAGCTGGACAGCCTGCAATGGCAACGCTTGAAAAAGCAAAACAGTCTTTGATGGACTTGTCCATTGACGTGGAATATTTGGCGTTGCGAGACAAAGAAACGCTACAAGAAAATCCTGAATTACTCAATGCCGTTTTGCTGATTGCGGCACGATTGGGGGAAACGCGTTTAATCGATAATGTTGTTTTGGCGTGATTTTTGTTCAAGGCGGCTATAGTCGTGACAAAATTTTTTTGGTACAAGGCACATCGACGAAAGCAGTATTACAATACGGTAAGGCGATGTAACGCTGTAACGGAAAAATTTTGGCCCGACTATATTAAAGTTATTGAGTTGTTTGACAGAATGACGGTACCAAATTGTAGTGAAATCACTGAATTTTTGATACAAGGCTTGCCGTCGAAGGTCGAAGACAGTATAAGCATACGGCGAGACGACGTAACGCTGTAGCAAAAGTTAAGTGATTTTACTCTAGGTGGAAAGAAAATTATGAAAGCAGTTTTAGTATTAAATTGTGGCTCATCATCGGCAAAATTTGCGGTGATTACAGAAAATAACAAAGAGACAATTTTGTCAGGATTGGCAGAACGTTTAGGGTCAGAACAGGCCTTGCTCACCATTAAAGTATCTGGTGAAAAAATTAAGCAGGCGATTGCTCATGCAGACCATGAACAAGCTTTATTGGCCATTGTTGAGCATCTAAAAACTTACACCAACTTTGAAATTGTCGCAGTGGGACATCGCGTCGTGCATGGCGGTGAATATTTTTCAGCCTCTTGCTTGGTTGATGATGAAGTATTGTTGGGATTGCAAGCTTGTTCGCAGTTGGCACCGCTACATAATCCGCCCAATATCACGGGGATTAAAGCGGCTCAGAAAGCTTACCCAGATTTGCCACAAGTCACCGTTTTTGATACAGCTTTTCATCAGACTTTGCCTGAAACGTCTTATTTATACGCTTTGCCTTACGAATATTATCAGCAGTACGGCGTGCGTCGCTATGGTTTTCACGGAACTTCCTACCGCTATATTAATCAGGCTATTCCGCAGTATAACCAAGGTAGCCCTGTGGCAAAAGTCATTGTCGCTCATTTGGGTAATGGTGCGTCTATCTGTGCCATTGAAAATGGTCGGTCTGTGGCAACTTCAATGGGTTTAACGCCATTAGATGGATTGGTTCAGGGAACACGCTGTGGGCAAATTGACCCCGCTATTGTCAGTTTTTTAGCAGAAAAAACAGGGAAAACAGAAGCTGTCATTACGGACGAACTGTGGAAGCAGTCAGGATTGCTAGGTTTGTCTGGTTTAACTAACGATTGTCGAGAGTTAGAGGAAAAAGCCAGCGAAGGGGATGCAAATTGCCAAAGAGCTTTGTCAGTATTTTCGTCTCGCATTAGCGAAACGATTGGTGCTTACGCGGCAGTCATGAACGGTGTTGATGCGATTGTCTTTACTGGTGGTATTGGTGAAAATTCTGATGCCATTAGAGCGGCGGTTGTCTCGCGTTTGCAATATTTAGGCTTTGACTTGGATGATGAGAAAAACCAACACGCCGTACGCGGTAATGATGGCGATATCAGTCAGTTAAACAGTAAACCTGTTTGGGTGATACCAACTGACGAAGAAGCTATGATTGCTGAAGATGTTTTCTCCTTAATTTAGTAGCTACAGCCTAACCCAATTTTTCGTCAACGCGAGATTTGACTAGCATGCTGGCGTATCGGCTAAGGAATAGCCCAAATGCAATAGCCCATAGCGTTACAGATATCATAATGAGTATTTTATATTGGCTCATTAAAGATAGTGGCAAGATGACTCTAATGGAAATTGCCGCCACCATGATTAAAAAAATAGGCGTGAGAATTTTGGGTGGGTCAAAAACACTGCGACCTGTATGTCCCAGACTGACTCTCGCCATCATGCCTAGAGTCATCAGTCCGATGCCGCCCAAAGCAAAAGCATGAATAAACAAATAAGGGTAAACTAAGCCCAAAATCGCCAGTGCTTTAAATAAAAAGCCTAAGTTGAAAATGCTAACAGCAAGCCATAAAACCCAAATAAGCGGGTGCTCAAATATGCCTTTTTGATACCAGTTGTAAAGACGAATGTTATATAAGGCAAAGAGCGTTAGGGATAAGATGGCCAACGTGTCATTAGGTGTGTAAAAAGTATCCCATACGGCAAAAATGGTAAATAAAATAATGCTGGTAATATCTAGCCATTTGGGGTTTTGTAAGTCTTCTGAAAGTCCCAAGGCTCGTTTGGTGAAAAAAGGAATGACGCGTCTTCCCATCACCAAAACAATGGCTAAAATCAAATAAAGCCCCAAATAAACACCGTAGCGTTCACCATTGGGAATAATGCCGAATAGCCCTAAATAGAAAAGTCCGTTGGCAATAACTAATGAGATTAATTTGCTCACAAAACCTGATTGGCGATGATTTTTGGTCAGTACAACAGGTCGGGTGAATTCAATGGCAAACCAAATAGAAAGGATTAAGTCGGCAACGGCGGCGATGAAAAACCCTGAACCACCCACAAAGAAAGCAATCCTTGCCAATAACCAAGTGCCAGCCATCAATGCTAATGGTGTTCCCGATAAGGTTTTTTCTCCCGTCCAATTGACAACAGCAGTCAGTAAAAAGCCAATCACAACACCGTAACTATAGCCAAAAACCATCTCATGCCCGTGCCACAAGAAACTCGTCATTGATGCTGCTGTGCTGGGAAAGTCAATATTAAGTTTACCTAGCCACACCATTATCCACGCTAGCAAATGAACAATACTGAATACGCAAGCTAATAGGAAAAAAGGTCGAAAAGCCAAGGTAAATAAAGCGAAGTGCGGAGCTTTGTTTTTTGGCGTGGAAATGTCGTTAATGGAAATAAACGTACTGTGTCCTTTTTTAGGTGTCTGTTTGGTCATTGCTTTTTATTATTGTCATTGTGCTTGACCAGCATTTTACGCTTTTTGGACATAAAAATCATCATGATAAAAGACAATGGGTTAACCGTTACTTGATATTCAGAATGACGGTACTAATTGGGGGGGATATATGGTCGTGACAAAAATTGTTTTTGTGATGTGAATAGAATGAAATAATTGGTCTATTAATACTGTAAATCAAAATATTTTTGCATAACCAATAGCTGTAAGAGTTTTTCTTGTTTTTTGTTGAAAAATTGAGCGACATGCTGATTCGCGTTGCGAATGATTTTTTGTGCTTCTTGTGGGTTTTTGTTGAAAAAATCAACTTTTTCTAACAGGTCAGAATAGTCTTCTTTGAGTTCAACGTAGTGGTAGTTAGGTTGTAGTGAGCCTTCCATAAACCAAGTTTCAAATTTCGGTCGCGTCATAAAACACAGAGAATTTGATGCCATAATCCATTTTAAGTTGGTTGCGACATCATTACCTTCGATACTTAAAATAAATTGGTATTGCTGTTGTTGTTCGACGCTGAGGTAATCTACGTGATAGGGTTTGCCTATGGATTGTTTGGCTACACAGCCAATATCTAGTCGTTCGTGTCCTGCAAAGTTTTTGAGCATTTCTAGGCGATGCGGTTGATGAGCTGCACCTCGCCAAACTAATTTTGGCTTTTTCTCTTCGTAGCTGTATTTGTCCCTGGGAATATAAAAATGTCTTACGCTGTCGAGTTTTAGGAGGACTGCGTTGCTGTTGTTGTCATTGATTGGACGGCTTTTGACCCAACTGGGTTGCTCTGGAACGGTTGTAACATCTCCAAATTGATAGGCAAAACGTGCTGATTTTGGAAAATAGGGAAGTAGTACTGCAGTGTCTAAAAAATAAGATGAATTGTGGTCGCCTAATTTAAAATCTTTGGCAGTGATAAAACCTGCTTGGTGGCTATCGAATGGTGTGTTCAGTTTGTTGCAATAGTTTACGCGCTGCATAAGCTTTTGTTGTTCGTATTGCTTGAGTTGCTGAAATTCTCTCTGCAATGTTTTCCATTGCTGTACAGCCCAAAACCTAGGAACCAGTGAGCCTGCTGCGTGGGTTAAATAGAAATTGAGTTTGTGTAGTCGCTTGTCTAGTTTAAATAACATGGTGCTGGTCGCTTTGTGTTGTTTTTTATAAGTGTCCTAGAATAAGTGCTTCACGAATTCTTTGGTGATGGGTTGGGCTGCTATTTTGCGAAAAAACTTACTTAAAAGCAATGAAAAATAGTGATGGGTGCTGATTGCTGGATAAGGCAAATTATTGTAGATAAATATGTCAATGCGGCAAAATGGTTTGATGTTGCTCTGAGATTGGATTTTACTTCCTTTGCTCAAACATATCTCAATTTTTGCTGATTGGTTGCACAGGCTTTCATCGTGACTTTCACTAGGGTGGGCGTTATAATGGCAACTTCGATAGAAAAATTTTATAGAGGAATTATGCCGCACGTTGTTATTGACTATTCAGAAAATCTTTCTGCTCAGGTTTCTCCGAGTGCTTTGTTGGAAAACGTTCATCAGTCGTTGCTTCAGTCTGAATTATTTAGTCCAGATAGTATTCGCTTGCGAGCAAAGTCTTTTGAGGATTTTTGTTTGGGTGCGGAAAAGCAAAATTTTTTGCACGTTTGTATCAAACTTTTTGCAGGGCGTAGTGACCAGCAAAAAGCACAGTTAACGCAACTGGTGAGTTCTCAGCTACAGCAACTATCACTGGCTGATGTAATTGTTTCTTGTGAATGTGTTGATATTGACAAGGAATGTTACCAACAATTTTCACTATAGTGAAATGATTTAACTTCAGTAGACTTAATAAACTAGAGAGGTTCCCATGAATTTACACAAGATGTCCGACTTAGACTTAAGCGGCAAAAAAGTTTTAATCCGTGAAGACTACAATGTGCCAATTAAAAATGGCAAAATCCAAAGTGATGCTCGTTTACAAGCAGCTTTGCCAACCGCAAAGTTAGCTTTGGAAAAAGGTGCGGCAGTCATGTTAACGAGTCATTTAGGGCGTCCAACAGAGGGTGAGTATGATGAGAGCCAATCGCTTGCACCAATTGCTGAATGGTTGTCTGAAAAATTGGGGCAAGAAGTAAAAGTTGTCCGTGACTATTTGGGGACGAACGTTGATGTTGAAGCAGGGCAGGTGGTTTTGCTGGAAAATGTTCGCTTTAACAAAGGTGAAAAAAAATGTGATGAAGCTTTGTCTAAGCAAATGGCGGCACTTTGTGATGTCTTTGTGATGGATGCTTTTGGTACAGCTCACCGAGCCCAAGCCTCGACTTACGGTGTCGCAAAATATGCACCAATAGCCTGTGCAGGTCCGTTATTGGCTAACGAAATTGAGCAGCTGGAAAAAGGCTTGTCAAGCCCTGAGAAGCCTTTGTTGGCCATTGTTGGTGGTTCAAAAGTTTCTACAAAACTAGCGCTATTAGAACAATTGGTTGAAAAAGTCGATACGTTAATTATTGGTGGTGGTATTGCCAATACTTTCTTGGCTGCCAATGGTGCCAATGTTGGGAAGTCACTTTACGAAGAAGATTTAATTCCAACAGCAAAAGCGATTATGGAGAAAGCGAAAGCAAATGGTACCGTCATTCCAATGCCAGAAGATGTGGGCGTTGGCAAAGCTTTTGATGAAAATGAAGCCTGTGAAATTAAAGGCATTAAGTCGATTGCTGATGATGATATGATTTTTGATATTGGTCCTGAAACAGCGGCAACATATGCCAAACTAATTAAAGAATCAAAAACGATTATCTGGAATGGCCCCGTTGGGGTTTTCGAATTTGAGAACTTTATTGGTGGTACCAAAGCACTGGCTCAAGCGATTGCTGAAAGTGAGGCGTTTTCTATCGCAGGTGGTGGTGATACGATTGCAGCTATTCAGAAGTTTGGTATTGAAAATGATGTTTCTTATGTCACGACGGGTGGCGGTTCGTTCTTAGAATATATGGAAGGTAAAACATTACCAGCTATTGCGATTTTAGAAGAACGATTTAATGCCTAAAGTACTTTTTTTGTAATGTGGCGATTTGAGAGGTTAATGAATGAAATTTTCAGGTGAGCAATATAAAGGTGTCGTGTCGCCACCGAAAGAAACTCAGGGCTTTACGTTTAATCATACGATGCTACGTGTAAAGTCTCCTGAAATTTCGTTAAACTTCTATACTAAGGTTTTGGGAATGACGTTACTACGCAAGCTGGATTTCCCAGAATTACAGTTCTCTTTGTATTTTTTAGCACAACTAAAAGATAGCGAAGCCATCAGTCATGACAAGGCGGAGCGTACGGTACAAACTTTTTCGCGAGAAAGTGTGCTGGAGTTAACGCATAATTGGGGTAGTGAAACGGATGAAAACTGTCACTATCACAATGGCAATGAACAACCTCAAGGCTTTGGGCATATTTGTTTTAATGTGCCTGATTTAGAACGGGCGGTGGCTTGGTTTGATAAAAACGAAGTTGAGTTTGTGAAACGCCCAGATGCAGGCAAGCTAAAAGATGTGGCTTTTATTAAAGACCCAGATGGCTATTGGATAGAAATTGTTCAAGCTGACAGAATGCCTCAATTTGACTAGAGGATTTGTGTTTTTCTAATGTTTTTATATTGTTTTTCTTCTTTGTTTGAAAAATATTTTTAACAATATCAAAATTTAAACAAAAAAAACCAAAAGAACTGTAAAAAAAACTAGCAAAGCAAAAGAAAGTCGCTATAATACACCACCTAATGTTTCTACACGTGCGAGAGTGGCGGAATTGGTAGACGCGCTGGATTTAGGTTCCAGTGCCGCAAGGCGTGAGAGTTCGAGTCTCTCCTTTCGCATCTTTAATTCCCCCTCTTTAACTAAAAACCACTGAATTATTTTAGGTAATTACATGCAAGTTAAAGTTGATATTCTAGAAGGCTTACAGCGTAAGCTAACCATCGAAGTCCCAAGTGAACAAGTTGAAGAAAAAGTTCTAGCTGGACTAAAAAAAGCACAAAAAACTGCAAAGCTTGACGGTTTCCGTAAAGGCAAAGTGCCGATGAATGTTATTCAACAGCGTTATGGTTCTGCTGTTCGTCAAGATGTTTTAGGTGAGTTGATTGAATCATCTTACGTTGAAGCGATTAAGCAGGAAAAATTGACACCAGCTGCTCAGCCGCAAATTACACCAGTTTCTGGTTTTGCTGCTAACGAGCCTTTCGTTTACGAAGCGGTATTGGAAATTGTGCCTGAGTTTGAAGTTAAAGGGGTGGATACACTTAAAATAAAAAAACCAGTAAGCTCAGTACTTGCTAAAGATGTTGACAATATGATTGACACTTTGCGCAAGCAGTCTGCGACTTGGCATGAAAGTAAAGATGCTGCAGTTGATGGTGATCGAGTTATTATTAACTTCACAGGCAAAATCGATGGTGAAGTATTCGAAGGTGGTAGTGCTGAAGATATCCCTGTTGTTTTGGGTGCTAAGCAAATGTTGCCAGAGTTTGAAGAAGCTTTATTTGATAAAAAAGTTGGCGACGAAGTAACGGCAACGGTTAACTTCCCAGAAGATTATCACGGTAAAGATGTTGCTGGTAAAACAGCTGAATTTGCGATTGAAATCAAAACTGTCGAAAAACCAAAATTAGCGAAAGTTGATAAAGAATTTGTAACGCGTTTTGGTATTGCTGACGGCAAAAAAGAATCTTTGGAAAAAGCTATTCGTGAAAATATGGAGCGTGAGTTAGAAGCGGGTATCCGTCGTTCTGTTAATCAGCAAGTTATGGAGCATTTAGTTGAGTCTAATGATGTTGTCATTCCTGAAGGTATGGTTGCTCAAGAAAAAGAGCGTATGGCTCATGAGCGTCAATTAGAGCAACAAATTCCAGATGAAGCAGAGCGTCAAGCAGTTATCGATAAGCAAATCCAGCCTGACGGCAAGAGAGTAGAAGCTCACATTGAAAAAATGGCGGCTACTTATGAAGATCCTCAAGAAGTTCGTGAGTATTACAAAAAGAATCCAAATGCCGTTGAGCAAATCTATGCTCAGGTCATGGAAGAACAGTTAATTGATGAGTTGTTGGAAAATGCAGAAGTCACAGAAGAGAAAAAATCTTTTGATGAAGTGATGCAAAATCCAGCTTAATATTGCTATAGTCAGGTGAATTAATTTACCTCGCTGTTAAGCGGTATTAGCGTCAAAAATACAAAGTTAATACATAAACTTTCCGATGTTTGTTACAATGTCGGAAAGTTTTTATTGTTTTGGTCGGCTGTAAAAGTTGTAACGCCAAAATAATAGAATGGAAACATTAAAGACAGAACAATTATAGAATTTAGGAAACTTAGTCATGATAACAGAACCTCAGAATGCTTTTATGCCGATACCGATGGTGGTCGAGCAAACAGGTCGTAGCGAACGAGCCTTTGACATTTATTCACGTCTATTAAAAGAGCGTATCGTTTTTTTAGTCGGTCCTGTTACTGATGAAAGTGCCAATTTAGTCGTAGCCCAGATGTTGTTTTTAGAGGCGGAAAATCCCGATAAGGAAATTTCATTTTATATCAATTCTCCAGGTGGTTCTGTTACAGCAGGTATGTCGATTTATGACACAATGCAATTTATTCGTCCTGATGTTTCGACAATGGTGATTGGTCAAGCTGCGTCAATGGGTGCATTTTTGTTAAACGCGGGAACTAAAGGTAAGCGTTTTGCATTACCTAATTCACGCGTCATGATTCATCAGCCTTTGGGTGGTTATCAGGGGCAGGCGAGTGACATTGATATTCACGCCAAAGAAATTTTGAAAATTCGTGATAATTTAAATAAGTTGATGGCAAAGCATTCGGGAAAACCACTACGTACTATTGCTAAAGATACCGACCGAGATAATTACATGAGTGCCAAGGAAGCAAAAGCTTATGGTCTGGTTGATCATGTTGTTGAGCATAGAGATTAATTTCAAAGTTATAGTGAAATAAATTAATTTTTTAACCATTACTGATTAAAACCATTATGACGAAAGATAATAAACAAATTTGTTCTTTTTGCGGTCGCAATAAAAAAGATGCGGACGGATTGATTACAGGTGATCAAGACAATGTGGCCATTTGTAGTCACTGTTTAGAAGATGGCATGCTTTTGTTGCGTGAAAATGAAACTGATGAAGTTGTGTCGGAAGATTTTACTTTAATCACGCCCCGCGAAATCAAGCACCATCTTGATGATTATGTGATTGGTCAAGAGCAAGTTAAAAAGGTTCTCGCGGTTGCTGTTTATAATCACTACAAGCGATTGCAACATGGTGGTGACAGCCCTGTCGAAATTGGTAAATCTAATATTTTGCTAGTTGGTCCTACGGGGTCGGGCAAGACTTTGTTGGCGGAAACGTTGGCAAAAACGTTAAAAGTGCCTTTTGCAGTTGCCGATGCGACGACTTTGACAGAAGCAGGTTATGTCGGTGATGATGTTGAAAATATTATCCATCGCCTATTGCAAAGTTGTGATTACGATATAGAAAAGGCAGAGCGAGGTATTATTTATGTTGATGAAGTCGATAAAATTGCCAGAAAGTCTGAGAATGTGTCGATAACTCGCGATGTTTCGGGTGAAGGTGTCCAGCAGGCTTTACTTAAGCTGATTGAGGGAACAGTTGCTTCAGTGCCGCCGCAAGGAGGGCGCAAGCATCCAAATCAAAAAATGCTACAAGTCGATACCAGTAATATTCTCTTTATTTGTGGTGGTGCTTTTGCAGGTATTGAACGAATTATTCAAAAGCGTGTTGAAAAAGGGGGTATTGGTTTTTCTGCCGAGGTGAAAAGCCCTTTAGATGAGCAAGAGAATGATAAGTTGCTCCAGCAAATTGATACGGAAGATTTGGTTCGTTTTGGTTTGATTCCTGAGTTTGTTGGGCGTTTGCCGATGCGAGCTATTCTGGATCCGTTGGATGAGGAAACTTTAGTCGCTATTTTGACCAAGCCCAAAAATGCCCTGACAAAACAGTTTAAGTACCTCTTTGAGCTTGATGGCTGTCAGTTAAGTTTTAATCAAGGTGCATTAAAAGCGATTGCTCGACAAGCGGTTCAAGAAAAAACCGGTGCTAGGGGGTTGCGTTCAATTATCGAGAATTTGCTTTTAGATATTATGTATGAACTGCCTGATAGCAAGAAAGAAAAGTTGATCATTAATGCCAAAATGGTTAATGAATACTTGGAAACAAAGTTTCAATAATATTCATCTTTTAATTTTGTTTCTTCAAAATAGTATAGTTGCGTCAAAAATTTTTTGGTACAAGGCACATCGACGAAAGCAGTATTACAATACGGTGAGGCGATGTAACGCTGTAACGAAAAATTTTTGGCCTGACTATAGCCCTTGCATCAGCAGGGGCTTTTTGATTTGTGTTCTTTATTTTAGAAGGGAATGATTATTGTTATAATATTCTCAGAATGACGGTACTTTTTATCCTATTAAGCATGCGACGAGAAGACATAACGCCGTAGTAAAAGTTAAGAGATTTTACTATAGCTTGACGACAAACTGAGACTAAATATAGTAAGGCCAATTAATTCCTAGTACAGCGTTACATCGTCTCGCCGTATTAGCTATACTGTCTTCGACAATGTGCCTTGTACCAGAAATTAATTGACGATGTTATTTGATTTTTTATTAGCTTAGGCTTATATTATGCGTATGTTCCCGGTGTGCTTATCTCTGGTAGAGTGAATTTATTCGCTTCACTGATTATTATTATGACTGGGCTGGTCTTTGAACTTTTGGAATTTTTTGGAGTATTTTAATTATGTGGAAAATGATTGGTTTTTTGCAAAAACACCTTGTTTGGGCAATTCCTGTAGTAATGATTTTAGGGATTGTTTGCGGTTCTATGTTTGATTTGTCATCGCTTAAGATGGCGGTAATGCCTTTAACTTTCTTAATGGTTTACCCAATGATGGTAAATTTGCAAATTGAGAAAATTTTTTCAACGGATAGTATAAAAGCTCAGTTTGTCGCTCAACTGATTAACTTTGCGATTATTCCTTTTGTTGCTTTTGCAATTGGGCAATATTTCTTCCCTAATTCGCCTTATGTTGTGTTGGGATTGTTATTTGTTGCGTTGTTGCCTACCAGTGGTATGACGATTTCTTGGACAGGTTTTGCCAAAGGCAATATTAATGCGGCGATTCAGATGACTGTTATTGGTTTGGTGATTGGCTCGTTGGCAACACCGTTGTATGCTCAATATTTAATGGGGGCGACAATCAGTATTCCTTTGATGAAGGTGTTGACTTCAATTCTAGTCGTTGTCTTTTTGCCAATGATTATGGGATTGGCAACGCGTAAATACTTGGTCAAACGTCACGGTAAAGAAACTTATCAGAAGAAATATAAGCAAAAATTCCCAATGTTATCAACGTTAGGTGTTTTGGGTATTGTTTTTGTAGCGATGTCTTTAAAAGCAAAAGCTATCACTGGTAACCCAGCTGTGTTAGTTGACTACTTAATTCCACTAGTTATTTTATATGTGATAAACTTTGTCTTAAGTACTGTTGTTGCGAAGCTTTTCTTCAATCGTGGCGATGGTATTGCTGTTGTTTACGGAACGGTAATGCGTAACTTATCAGTAGCATTGGCGATTGCGATGAGTGCTTTCCCAACCAAAGGTTCTGAGATTGCGATTATCATTGCAATGGCTTATATTATTCAGGTGCAAGCTGCGGCTTGGTATGTGAAGTTTACGCCGAAGATTTTTGGTTCGGCTGAAGAAAAATAAACAAGGAGGAGAAATAATGAAAGAATATAAACCCAATATTGTTGTTGCAGGTGCAGGTTTAGCCGGTTTGGCAGCGGTTAACCGACTACGCAAGGAGTTGCCATCGGCCAATATTACGGTGATTGATGGTAAAAAAGAACACCATTATCAACCAGGTTATACTTTGTTGGCGTCAGGTGTTTGGAAATCCACTAAAAAAGTGACTTACCAAAATGCTAACTACATTCCTGATGGCGTTAAGTGGATTCAGTCGCCGATTGCGGCTTTTGAACCAGACGAAAATCGCGTCAGAACTGAAAGTGGCGAAGTCGTTAACTATGATTTCTTGGTTGTTGCGACAGGTTTGAGATTAGGTTATGAGAAGATTGAAGGATTAGACGTTGCGGCGTTTGGTGAGAAAGGTCTTGGTAGTGTTTACGCTAGCCCTGAAATCGCTTTGAAAACTTGGAAAGCGATGGACGCTTACCGTCAAAAAGGTGGTCGTGCGGTAATGACGCTTGCGCCAACCTTTATGAAATGTGCGGGTGCACCGTTGAAAATGACCTTTATGGTTCAGGATGCACTAGCGAGAATTGGCGCAACTTCAGAGAGTGCTAACATTGACTTCTTTACGCCATCAGACAGCATTTTCAGTGTGCCTTGGGTTTCTGATGATGTGAAGCGTCGTTGGGCTGAGTTGCCAATCTCTCCACAAATTCATAACTTTAGACGTTTGACGGCTGTTGATATGGATAAGCGTAGTGCAACATTCACTGATCAAGAAGGTCAAACGTATCAAGAAGACTATGATTTCTTGCACGTTGTTCCACCAATGTTCGCACCTGATGCGGTTTTAAATAGCCCATTGGTCGTTGAAGAGGGTGTGCAAAAAGGTTGGTTGGATGTCGATAAGTTCACGCTACAGCATAATCGTTATCCAAATATTTTCGGTTTGGGTGATATTAATGGTACGCCACGTGGAAAAACTGCGGCAACGGTTAAGAAAAGTGCCCCGGTCGTCGTTCACAACTTGCTACAAGTAATCAAAGGCGAGAAACCTAGTGAAAACTTTGATGGTTATACTTCTTGCCCATTGCTAGTTCGTCGAGGCTCAGCTTTATTGGTTGAGTTTGATGGTGATGGTAATGCAACGCCAACGATTCCAGGTGTTGATCCATTAAAAGATAGCTACTTGGCGTGGTTTATTGAAGAAATGATGCTGAAGGCGGCTTATATGGCAGTGCTTAAAGGAAAAATTAACTAATATAAGGAGGCAAAAATGGAAGTAATTAAATTAGGTTTTAACCTGCTAATCGAGTTCTTTTCCTTAGAGAAAAAATTAATCGGTACGCTGATTGGTATTTTGGTTGCTGCTTGGGCAATTGGTCTTGCCTTTGGTGGCGGATACGAGAACTTTGAAGCAATGCTTGGTTGGGCTGGTTGGGCAGCTTTATTGGGGGTTGTTATCGCCTCTTTTGCTGTGCCAAAGTTTGTTAAGTCGAGCTTTAAAGAAATCAACTATTGTATGGATTGGTTGTTCTACATCATGAATGTGCCAGTTGCTGCAATTTACTCATTCTTAGTTGCATGGCCGATTTTAGCGTGCTTTGCTTAATAAGAGCTTAAAATAGCTGGAAACAGCAACTAAAAAAGGGGCATTTAATGCCCCTTTTTCGTTGCTGTAGGTTCTATAGATATCGCCAGAATGACGGTACCAATTAGCCAAATTGTTGTTGTAAGGTTTCGATAACTTTTTCAACTTTGCCTTGAGCGATGCTGGCAATGGCCTTGACTTCGTCAGTGTGGGCAAGTCCTAAAACATTTTCAGGGTGCATAAAGCTGACAACACAATGCTCTCCTTCTTCTCTTAGTACAAATGTACAAGGTAATAATGCACCTGCTGAAGGTTCGCTTTCAATAATTTTTTCCGCTAGCTTGGCATTGCAAGCCCCTAAAATATGATAAGGCGGAATGTCTTTGTCTAACTTTTTCTTCAAGGTGGCTTGAACGTCGATATCGCTAACGACAGTCAATTGATTTTCTGTAAGAACTTCAAGAAGTTTTTCTTTAGCGGTATCGAATTTTCCCGCAATTTTTGCACTTATTTGATATTGCATAGTTTTTCTCCAAAAAATATTACTGTGTTATATGGCGAAATAAATTAATCATTGGTACAAGAAGAACACGCCAAGACGGCATAACGCCGTAACAATTTTTAAGTTATTTCGCTATGGTTTTTAAGAACGAGGTAAAAAGTCCATCTACCGTCGCTTCTTGTTGGCTTAACCGATGGTTGTCGTGGACTAGATGCAACTGGCACTGCGTTTGTTGTCTAGCGTAACGAACGCTGTGTTCGTAGAGAACGACTTCATCTTCCCAGCCGTGAACAATTTCAATTGGGCAGTCTAACTGCTTAAAATGTTGTTGCTTATAACTGGGTAGATAAAGTGCAGGTGCCATTAAAAAAATGCCTTTTATCTGGTGCTGGGGCAATTTTTCGGCTGTAACTAATGAAGCATAAGCCCCCATACTCGAACCGACGAGGCAAAGCCCTTCAGAATGACGGTACTGTTTTTCCTGATTTCTCAGTTTGTCGTTATTTTCTTGTAGGTAGCTGGTCAAACGATTGGCACGTACTTCGGGATTTTGCGTGTCTGTGTAGTCAATGCTATCGACACCATGTCCCAAATTTTCGGCGATTTGAGATAAACGACGAATTTTATTGCCATCCGGCTGTCCAGAGCGACCATGTGAGAAAATAACTTTCATGGTATTTAAATTATCTCGGTGTTAGACGAGTTTGCTATTTAAAACCACTTGAGCTTTTTCGCCAAATAGCTTGCCAACTGGACATTGTTCAGCGGCTGCTAGCAGGGCTTTGCGTTCTTTTTCATCTAAATCGCCTATTAGCTCAATGTCAAAATTCATAACGTAAATTCCTTCGCGTTCTTTGCTGTCATCCGTGTTGAGTGTAATGCTTACATCTTCTAAAGCATAACCGCGACGGGCAGCAAATAGACGAATGGTAATAGCTTTGCACGCTAAAACTGCCGCATCCAAATAAACGTGTGGATTGGGTGCAGAGCTCTCACCACCCAATGCCTCAGGTACATCAAAATAAATCTCGTTGTCACCAGCTTTGACGACTTGTCGCATTTTGCTAGAGTGATTTTTATCCTGGCTAACTGTTTGTGTTTTCATAGCTTTCTCCTTAATATAATGTTGTTCTTATATTTTATCATAAAAATGAGGGCTGGCAATCCCTAAAAACACCTGATAAAGAAAAAGCTATAGTTATGTTTCAAATTTTTATTTGGTGATTATTATTTTTATGATAAATTGCCTTGATGAAATCTAAATCTATTGAAGAAAATATCTCGGAAAATTCGCAAGAAGGCATTCCAGAAAATATTCCCCCCAATATTCCAAAGAATATTAACCTGCAAGCCATCATTGATGTCACGCCTTTGTCATTGGCGGTGATTCCGTGGGGTATTTTATGTGGTTCATTGGCTATTGAAGCTGGGCTTTCTGCTTGGCAAGCACAATTGATGTCGTTGCTGATTTTTGCAGGGGCGGCTCAATTGTCGGGTATCAATTTGATAGGCGTGGGTACTAGTTTAACGGGACTGTTGAATAGCACGCTAATGATTAGTTCGAGACACTTATTGTACTCGGCAACTTATGCCAAAGAAATTCGCCATTTGTCGTTACCCAAACGCGTGCTGTTTGCTTTTTTATTGACTGATGAAATGTTTGCGGTGGCGAGTGCTTATCAGGAAAAGTATGGCCACTTTAACTATCGCTACGCCATTGTTAGTGGTGCGACTTTTTATGTTGTTTGGAATTTGGCAACCTTGGTTGGCGTGTTGTCGGCAACGTCCATTGAAAATATTGATGAGCTGGGGTTGGATTTTGCCATTGCGGCGATTTTTATTGCCATGAGCGTACCGAGAATTAAAGGTTTGGCATTGTTGCTAGCCGTGACGGTGAGCGGTGTGTTGGCGGTATTTTTTGAACTTATTCATTTCCAACAGGGATTGATGGTGTCGGGATTAATTGGCATGTTGGTTGGCTACACACTGACCGAGAGAGGGTTGAGATGGAAAAAATAACCTTTTGGATTGTCTTGATGGCGTGCATTACCTTTGCGGTGCGTTATGCTTTTTTTATGGATTCTTTGCCAATCAAACTCAATCGCCGTGCCAAACAGTTTCTTGTGTTCACCGCACCTTGTGTTTTGACGGCATTATGGACGCCGATTGTCTTTACTGAGAGTTTTCGTACCGTCATTCTGGTAAATCCTTATTTGTTGGCAGGGCTGTTTACGGTAGTTGCCAGTTTGCTGATTCGCAATACCTTGTTGGTGATTGGCTTGAGCATGGTGGTTTTTTATGCCTTGCGTTGGTTGCTGTAACCACCATAGCCATAATTCTTGCTCCAATTTCTTATCGCCTAATGCTATAATGCACGGTTTAGTTAAACCAATTTATAGACATAAGGCAAATCATGGAAAAAACCTACTCACCAAATCAAATCGAAAGCAAATGGTACGATAAATGGGAAAATGCGAACTATTTCAAAGCCAGCGGCGACACTAACGCACCTAGCTATAGTATCGTCATTCCACCACCCAATGTGACGGGTTCGCTGCATATGGGGCATGCTTTCCAAGATACGATTATGGATTGCTTAATCCGTTATCACCGCATGATGGGACACAATACCTTATGGCAACCAGGAACTGACCATGCAGGGATTGCCACGCAAATGGTGGTGGAACGCAAAATTGCCAAAGAAGAAGGTAAAACCAAACACGATTACGGTCGCGATGCTTTCATTGATAAGATTTGGGAATGGAAAGAAGAATCAGGTGGGAATATTTCCAACCAATTGCGCCGCTTAGGTGCTTCTGCCGACTGGTCAAGAGAACGCTTTACCATGGACGAGGGTTTGTCTAACGCCGTCAAAGAAGTTTTTGTTCGCCTCTACGAAGAAGATTTAATTTACCGCGGTAAACGCTTGGTTAACTGGGACCCTGTGTTAAAAACCGCGATTTCTGATTTGGAAGTTGAGAACAAAGAAGAAAAGGGCAAAATGTATCACGTTCGTTATCCGTTCGTTGATAAAGATGTCGAATTTGGCGGTGGTTATATGCATATTGCCACTACGCGTCCTGAAACTATTTTGGCGGATGGCTGTTTGGCGGTTCACCCTGACGATGAACGCTATAAAGACGTTGTCGGTAAGATGGTTCACGTACCGATGACTGACCGCATTATTCCTGTTGTCACTGATGAGTATCCCGATCCTGAATTTGGCACAGGTTGTGTAAAAATCACGCCAGCTCACGATTTCAATGATTACCAAGTTGGTCAACGTCAAGACATCGAAATCATCAACTTGTTCAATGATGACGCGACGATGAACGACAATGCCCCTGAACGCTATCGCGGCATGGACAGATTTGAAGCTCGCAAAGCCATTATTGCCGATTTGGAAAACGAAGGCTTTATGGAAAAAATCGAAGACCACATTTTACAGCGTCCTTACGGCGATCGTAGCGGCACGGTCATCGAACCGTATTTGACCGACCAGTGGTATGTGCGTACGGATGTTTTGGCGAAACCTGCGATTGAAGCGGTTGAAAACGGTGATATTCGCTTTGTGCCAAAACAATATGAGAACATGTATTTCTCGTGGATGCGAGATATTCAAGATTGGTGTATTTCTCGCCAATTGTGGTGGGGACACAGAATTCCTGCGTGGTATGACGACAATGGCAATGTTTATGTTGGTCGCGACGAAGCCGAAATTCGTAGCAAACACAATTTAGGCGATGAAGTTACCCTCAACCAAGATAATGACGTATTAGATACCTGGTTTAGCTCGGCATTGTGGACGTTTTCAACGCTTGGCTGGCCTGAAAAAACACCTGAGTTAAAGCAATTCCACCCAACGGGTACGTTAGTTACAGGTTTTGACATTATTTTCTTCTGGGTTGCCCGAATGATTATGATGACTTTGCATTTTGTCAAAGATGAGAATGACGGTACCAAATCGCAAATTCCATTCAAAGATGTGTATGTGACGGGCTTAATCCGCGATGAAAACGGCGATAAAATGTCGAAGTCTAAGGGTAACGTCCTTGATCCACTCGACATGATTGACGGCATTGATTTGGAAAGTTTAGTCGCGAAACGCACCGCCAATATGATGAACCCAAAACAAGCGGCGAAAATCGAAAAAGCCACACGCAAAGCGTTCCCAAATGGCATTGAAGCCCACGGCACCGATGCACTACGCTTTACTTTGGCGGCACTTGCCTCTACTGGTCGCGACATTAATTGGGATATGCAACGTCTAGAGGGCTACCGAAATTTCTGTAACAAAATCTGGAATGCGGCACGTTTTGTGTTGATGAAAACCGAAGATTATCAGTATGGTAGCAGTGACATTAAATTCAGTGCCTTTGATAAATGGATTGAAAGCAAATTTGATGAAACCGCCAACGAAGTCAACAAAGCGATTGAAGAATATCGTTTTGATATGGCGGCGAAATATTTGTATGAATTTATCTGGAATCAATACTGTGACTGGTATTTAGAATTGACTAAGCCGATTTTAAACGGCGACGATAAAGCCTTAATCGCTGGTACGCAACAAACTTTGTTGAGCGTGCTGGAAAAAACGCTACGCCTTGCTCATCCAATTATGCCGTTTATCACCGAAGAAATTTGGCAAACGGTCAAAGGTAAATTAGATATCGATGCCGACAGCATTATGATGCAAGCTTTCCCACAAGCGGAAAATAACGATAATGCCAATAGCGTCAAAGCAACCGAATGGGTACGTGAAGTACTGGTCGGAATCCGCAAAATCCGCAGTGAAATGGACATCGCACCAAGCAAAACCGTCCCCGTATTTATCGAAAATGCTAGCGACACCGACAAAGCTTACATTGCTGAATTTAGCGAATGGTTAATGAAACTCGGTAAAATGGAAAGCTTTGAATTGCTCACAGACGATGCCCCCGAATCGGCGATTGCCTTGGTCGGCGAGATGAAATTGCATATTCCACTAGCAGGACTCATCGACAAAGACGCAGAACTCGCACGTCTGGACAGAGAAATCACCAAGCTACAAGCCAGCATCGACCGCCTAAACGGACAGCTTTCTAATGAGAAATACGTCAATAATGCTCCAGCTGAGCTAGTGGCGAAATCGAGAGAGCAGTTGGCGGAGCAGGAAGCGAAGATTAGTGAGTTGGTTGGGCAGCGGAAGAAGATTGAGGGCTTGTAATAATAGTGCTTAAAAAATATTCTGTTCTGTTGTGCTTTCAACGAAAATAGAATTACTTAAATGACTTAATAAAAAGGAATACATGATGAAAAAAACTACAATTATGATTTTAATATCAGCGGTAATTGGACTTGCGGGTTGTGCAACGAACAAACCTTTTACTCCGGAACAACAAACAATTATTAAACAACACAAAATTGTTGTTAGGAAAGCACCAGAAGATAACTCAGAGAGATTAATGGTTCTTGGTAAGTCTAATAGAGCAGGTGTGGAAGTTGCCGGTGTTGTATTGGGGCTTTTAACAGGTTCCTTTGGTGGGCAAAGTGATGGAAATACGCCTCGTACAAGGTTACAACATAACTCAACAGGGCAATTCCTTAAAGTACAAGCAAGAAAAGCATCTGCGGAAAAAATTGAAACAATTACACCGACACGTTATATGCAAGAAATGTTGTTTTCGAAATATCAGCACATTGACTCAGAAGAAAAAGACACTGTAAATAAGCTCGTGATTGATATTAAGCCTGTAGCTTGGCAGTTATATTATGATGATTTTTTCAATGGGGAAGATACTTTTGTTTTAGAATACGCTGGCGATATAGAAATGAAATTAGCATCAGCTAAATTAAGTAGAAACTTTCCTTGTGATAAAACAAGCAAAAATGCTTTATCAAAATCAGAATGGTTAGCTAATAATCATCTTCGTGTTCGTCAATTTGCTCAAGAATTGGCTCAAGAGTGTGTTAATAAAGTTTCTCTTGAGCTTGGTGATAAAGCTGATTAATTAAAAAATAGATTAGCAAACGTAGGGTGCGTTAGCGATAGCGTAACGCACCAATTACCGTGAACTTCAATTCTAACATGATGTTTGCAAACACCTTTGACGGTGGAAATTTTTTTGAAAAAACGAAATATCATGCTACAAGCCGACATCGACCGCCTAAACGGACAGCTCTCTAATGAGAAATATGTCAATAATGCCCCAGCTGAGTTGGTGGCTAAGTCACGAGAGCAGTTGGCGGAGCAAGAAGCGAAGATTAGTGAGTTGGTTGGGCAGCGGAAGAAGATTGTAACTTTGTGATAACCAATAGTCTTATATTGTTTTTATAAAAGGTGATATTTGTGAATACAGTTAAAAGTTTTAAGTGTCCTCATTGCCAAGTAATGGCTAATCAACGATATTTAGCTTCCAATAATTTAGTTTGTAATATAAACGATATGCTTTCTCATTTTTATCTTAACTATAGGGAGAGTATTAATGACTGTGAACAGAAAAATGTTAAAGAATTTCTTAATCATATAGAAAGTAAGTTAGTACCTACATTTTATAAAACATTACCAGATAAATTACAAATTTATACATGTTTAGCTTGTGGCGAATTTAGTTTATGGGTTGATAAGAGTATTGTATTTCCGAAAATGATTTCTGTAACGCAGCCGAATAAGGATTTAAATGATGCCGTAAAATCATTGTACTTAGAGGCTGCTAAAATTGTTTCAGATTCTCCCAAAGGGGCAGCGGCTTTATTGAGGTTGGCATTACAAAAACTACTTAGGCAAGTGGGGAAAGAAGGTAAGAATATCAACAATGATATTAAAGAGTTAGTAGAAGATGGGTTAAGTCCAAAAATACAAAAAGCTCTCGACTTGGTTAGAGTTGTAGGTAACAATGCAGTTCACCCAGGGTATATTGATTTTAATGATAATCCTGAAATTGCTGAAAAATTATTTCAACTTATTAATTTTATTGCTAATGAATTAATTACTAAACCCAAAGAATTAGAAAAGTTGTATGATGATTTAATTTCTGAAGAAACACAACAACATATAGCAGATAGAGATGCGCGGTAATACAAATTGTATAAAAATACATTAATTTTATATAAAAATAAGATAAAACAGCAAATTAGAATTTTGTTTAAGAGAAATTCAAAATTGTTCTTTTCTCTTCGTAAAAACCAAAAGCTTTATTATATTGGTTGTATTTCTTCTATATTAACCTTTATATTTTGGTTGCTACCATTTGACAATAATTTTGTACCAATATTACGACTGACTGTTCTGATATTTTTCTTTGCAGTCATATCAGATTTAATAGTCTTACATCAAAAAATTTGGGGTACCCATATTGGTAAGGGAATAATACTAGGTAGTTATGCATTTATTACTAATATTGGTTATGCCATTTCTGAGCAAATTATAAATGAAGTAATACAATATGGTTATATTAATTTGTATTATGCTAAAAATTTTGTTATTTTTTTGTTAATCCCTATGGGGTTGGTGATGTTGATGTCTATTATATTTTGTCTGCTTTTTATATTTACCTCTTTATTTTTAACTGTCATATTTTTTTTCAAAGAGCTTAAAAACAGCAAATTATTTAATATGTTCCTTTCTAACAGTTTTGAGCCTATTTATCCTCGTTTAACAATGGCTATTAGGTTTATAATTTTTTCAATGGTGACAATTATGTGTGTAACCTTAATAAGAAATAATAATGAAGCCTACGCACAATTCTTGAAATCAACAACAGAATCATTCATCTATACGTTTGAGGCACAAACGTATAGTCGTTGTGTTATTAACAAAAACGAAAAGGCTATACACATAAATGATAAAGAGTTAATTGTTGTCAAAAAAGAAAAAAATAACTATATTTTTGAACCACAATTATGTAAGCCTAGACTAATCAATAAAACTTATAATCATTAGATGAACCCACGAAACCCAGAAAGCGTAGGGTGCGTTAGCGACAGCGTAACGCACCAATTGCCATGAACTTCAATTCCAAAATGATATTGGCAAACACCTTTGACGGTGGAAATTTTTTTGAAAAAACGAAATATCATGCAAACGGTGCGTTACGCTCGTGCCTCGCTAACACACCCTACATTCTACCGATAAAATATGCTTTGTGATATCGTTGAGGCATGTCAAATTATCGTCGAAATTTTTAGGCTGGGGTAACTTACTTTTTTACCGTCAATTTATTGCAACGGAAAGCAAGCGTAGATACCATTAAGAAATACAAGTTTAATTTTCATTTTTTATTCTGATTTTCTAATTGAATCTAATCTTGTGAGGGAATTTTCTCTACACTTCAAT
>PDWI01002725.1_pt1 | contig 26120 bp, 36 predicted proteins | sample 1430891 | NCBI WGS metagenome assembly PDWI01 (sample SAMN01162508, study PRJNA174530) | Oral metagenome, whole genome shotgun sequencing project. | biome: Marine environment; feature: Marine mammal; material: Swab sample of the gingival sulcus; isolation source: swab sample of gingival sulcus...
CAAGGCCCACGTCTAAAGCGTTGGAAAGCTGGCTCTATGGGACGTGCAAACCCAATACTGAGAAGAACAAGTCATATTGGCGTTGTCGTTGCCGAAAGAGAATAAGGAGGGAGTTAACGAATGGGTCAAAAAGTTAGCCCACACGGTCTAAGAGTCGGTGTAATTAAAGACTGGGATTCTAAGTGGTATGCAAACAAAAAAGACTTTTCAGATTTTTTGGTTGAAGATTTTGAAATTAGAAAATATATAAAGGAAACTCATAAAAAAGCTGGTATTTCACGTATATATATTGATCGTGCAGCAAATAATAAAATGCGAGTTAATGTGTTTACCGCTAAGCCTGGTATGCTAGTGGGTAAGGGTGGAGAAACAATTAAAATTCTTCGTGAAACATTACAAAAAATGACTGGTAAAGCAGTGCAACTTGATATTTCTGAAGTTCAAAATGCTGAACTAGATGCTCAACTCGTTTCAGAATCAGTTGCATTTGCACTGGAAAGACGTATTGCATTTAGACGTGCTATGAAACAAGCCATTGGTCGTGCTATGCGACAAGGCGCTAAAGGTATTAAAATTCAAACTGCTGGCCGACTTGGTGGTGCTGAGATGGCTAGAACAGAAGGATATTCGGAAGGTGTCGTTCCTTTATCTACTCTAAGAGCAGATATTGATTATGGATTTGCAGAAGCTGATACCACATATGGAAAAATTGGTGTTAAGGTATGGATTAATAAAGGTGAAGTTCTAAGTAAGCCTGGCGAAGGAAGAGTGCTAACAAGACTTACACCAAGAAGCAAAAATGATAATCGTCGTTCAGGACGTGGTAAACGTTCGGGTCAAGGTAGAAGACCAAGACGAAATAATAACGATAAATAGTTGAAGGAGGCGGTTGCATATGTTAATGCCAAAAAGAGTAAAACGCCGTCGTCAGCATAGAGGTCGAATGAAAGGCCAAGCGAATAAAGGAAATACTATTTCATATGGAGAATATGGACTGGTTGCTACTGAACCAGCTTGGATTACTTCAAGACAGATTGAAGCTGCACGTATAGCGATTAACCGTAAGATTAAAAGAGGCGGAAAAGTGTGGATTAAAATTTTCCCACATAAGCCTGTAACTCAGAAACCTGCTGAAACTCGAATGGGTGCTGGTAAGGGTTCTCCAGAATATTGGGTAGCTGTTGTGAAACCTGGCAGGGTTATGTTTGAACTAGCTGGTGTTTCCGAAGATTTAGCAGCTGAAGCAATGCGTCTTGCTGCCATGAAATTACCAATTAAGTGTAAATTTATTAAGCGAGATGATGTAGAAAAGGGTGGTGAAGCATAATGTTGGCAAAGGAACTTAGAGATTTAACAGATGCTGAACTCCAAGTAAGGGTACAGGACTTAAAAGAGGAGTTGTTTAATTTAAGATTTCAACTTGCTACGGGTCAATTAGATAATCCTCTACGCATCAAAGGTGTAAAAAAGGATATTGCTAGGGTAAAGACCGTTCTTCGTGAACGTGAAATCAGAGCGTAAGAGAGGTTAACGACATGGAAAGAAATAATAGAAAAGTCCGCGTTGGCCTTGTTGTCAGCGATAAAATGGATAAGACAATTACAGTTAAGGTTGAAGATTTTATTCGTCATCCACTGTATGGTAAACGAGTAAAGCGAACTAAGAAGTTCAAGGCACATGATGAGAATAATTCATGTGGTATTGGCGATCGTGTACGCATTATGGAAACACGACCTCTATCTAGAACTAAACGATGGAGACTTGTGGAAATTTTGGAAAAAGCGAAGTAATTTGTCGTAGGGAGGTTATAATGATACAACAAGAAACGCGACTTAGAGTTGCAGATAACTCCGGTGCTCGAGAATTGCTTTGTATACGTGTACTGGGTGGCTCAAAAAGACGATATGCTAATATCGGTGATGTAATAGTTGCTACTGTTAAAGAAGCAACACCAGGTGGAGTTGTTAAAAAAGGAAATGTTGTCAAAGCGGTCGTTGTTAGAAGTAAAAAAGGTCTAAGACGTAATGATGGCAGCTATGTAAAGTTTGATGATAATGCTGCTGTAATTATCAAAGAAGATAAAAATCCAGTAGGAACACGTATATTTGGACCAGTTGCTAGAGAACTTCGTGAAAATAAATACATGAAGATACTTTCTTTAGCACCTGAAGTTCTATAAGGGAGGAAAAGCGAGTGCATATTAAAAAAGATGATATAGTCGTTGTGATCGCTGGAAAGGACAAGGGTAAAAAAGGCAAAGTCCTTCAAGTAATTCCTAAAAAAGAACGAGTGTTGGTCGAAGGTGTAAATATGGCTACAAAGCATGTTAAGCCATCTCAAAAGATACCGCAAGGTGGAATTGTACATCAAGAAGCACCAATACATGTTTCAAATGTAATGCTTTGGGATGAAAAAGCGAAAAGCGGTACCCGTGTTCGATATGAGTTCAAAGGCGATAAAAAGGTACGTGTGGCCGTTAAATCCGGTAACGTCATTGACTAATACGCCGAAAGGAGGTCACTATGGCTAGATTAAAAGAAAAATATAAAATAGAAGTTGCAAAAGCCCTACATGAAAAATTTGGATATAAGTCCATTATGCAGATTCCTAAATTTGATAAAATAGTTATCAATATGGGGCTTGGAAGTTCAAAAGATAATCCAAAAGCTGTGCAATCAGCGGTTTCAGAATTAGCTCTTATCACTGGTCAAAAACCAGTTGTTACAACAGCTAAAAAGTCTATTTCAAACTTTAAATTACGTGAGGGAATGGCTATTGGTTGTAAGGTCACACTTCGTGGTGAAAAGATGTATGAATTTATGGATAGACTACTAAATATAGCGCTTCCTAGGGTTAGAGACTTTAGGGGAGTAAGTGCAAATGCATTTGATGGACGTGGGAATTATACTTTAGGAATTAAAGAACAGTTAATATTTCCAGAGATTGATTATGATAAGGTAGATGCGGTCAGAGGAATGGATATTACATTTGTTACAACTGCTAAAACTGATGAGGAATCTCGTGAACTACTTAAGTTAATGGGAATGCCGTTTCAAAAATAAGGAGGGCGTGCAGTGGCAAAAACAGCTATGAAAGTCAAGCAATCAAGAAAACCAAAGTTTTCTACAAGAGCATATAATCGCTGCCGAATTTGCGGGCGACCTCATGCTTATTTAAGAAAGTTTGGAATTTGTCGTATTTGCTTTAGAGAACTGGCTTATAAAGGTCAGATCCCAGGTATTCGTAAGGCAAGCTGGTAATGCGGGAAGGAGGTCGTGCAAAATGATGGTTACAGATCCAATTGCGGATATGCTTACACGTATTCGAAATGCTAATATGGTTCGCCATAAGTCGGTTGATATCCCTGCATCAAACACTAAAAAGCGTTTAGCTGAAATTCTTTTAGAGGAAGGATTTATAAAATCAGTTGAAATTTTAGATGGAGAACATCAGGATATTATTCGTGTTGAATTAAAATATGGTGAGGATAAAGAAAGAGTTATAACAGGTCTTAAACGTATTTCTAAGCCAGGTCTTAGAGTTTATGCTAAGAAAAATGAAATTCCAAAGGTGCTTGGAGGACTAGGTATTGCAATAGTTTCAACATCTAGTGGAATAGTTACTGACAAAGAAGCTCGTAAGCTTGGAGTTGGTGGCGAAGTTATGTGCTACGTTTGGTAAGAGGGAAAGTAGGAGGTTTATTATGTCACGAATTGGTAATCTGCCGATCACGATTCCTCAAGGTGTGGATGTAAAGATATCACCAGAAAATTTAGTAACGGTGAAAGGTCCCCTTGGAGAACTGAGCGAGCAAATTGATAAAGATATGATAATTAAAATGGAAGATGGCACTTTAACAGTGGATCGTCCTTCCAATTTAAAGAGATTTAGAGCTTTACATGGTCTTTCAAGAACGCTTATTTTTAACTTAGTTGAGGGTGTAACAAAGGGCTATGAGAAAAAATTACAAATTGTAGGTGTTGGATATAGAGCGAGTAAAAAGGGTAAGACATTAGACTTACAACTTGGTTATTCGCATCCTGTTACAATGGATGATCCAGAAGGGATTACAACAGAATGTCCATCCAATACTGAAATTATTGTAAAAGGTATTGATAAACAAAAAGTTGGAAACTATGCTGCGAAAATTCGAGACTGGAGAAAACCAGAACCGTATAAGGGTAAAGGTATTCGCTATGTTGATGAATATGTTCGTCGTAAAGAGGGCAAGGCCGGTAAGTAGAAAGGGATGACTCAAGGATGATAAAAAAACAAACTAAGAATGCCATGCGTCAGTCTCGTCAAAAACGTGTTAGAAAGAAAGTTTTTGGAACGGCTGAACGTCCAAGATTAAATGTTTACAGAAGTTTAAATAATATGTATGCACAAATTATTGATGATGTTAGTGGAAACACCTTAGTATCAGCATCAACACTTGATAAGGATATTAAGGATTCATTATCTTCTACTGGCAATAAAGAAGCTGCAAAGGCTGTTGGAGAAGCGGTAGCAAAAAGAGCAATAGAAAAGGGCATTGAAGAAGTTGTCTTTGACAGAGCTGGTTACCTCTATCATGGACGTGTAAAAGAATTGGCAGATGGCGCGCGTAACGCCGGTCTTAAATTCTAAGGGAGGTACAAAATGGCGCAAAAAAGAATTGATGCGAGCACACTTGACCTCAAAGAGCAGGTTATTAATATTAATAGGGTTACAAAAGTAGTTAAAGGTGGTAGGAACTTCCGTTTTAGTGCGCTTGTGGTTGTTGGTGATGAAAACGGTCATGTAGGTGTTGGAACGGGTAAGGCATTAGAAGTACCCGAAGCTATCCGTAAGGCTATTGAAAATGCTAAAAAGCATATGATAACTGTACCACGTGTTGGAACTACTGTTCCACATGCTATTAAGGGTAGATTTGATGGAGGTAAAATCCTTATCATGCCTGCTAATGAAGGTACTGGAGTTATCGCAGGAGGACCTGTTCGTGCGGTTTTAGAACTTGCAGGTATTAAAGATGTACGTGCTAAGTCGCTTGGATCTAATAATCCTAAAAATATGGTAAATGCGACTCTTGATGGCATTTTAAAGATGAAGACTGTTGAGAGCGTAGCAAAACTCCGTGGAAAAACCGTAGACGAGATTTTGGGATAGGAGGACGACTGTGGCAAGTTTAAAAATAAAATTAAAAAGAAGCACCATTGGAGCTAAACCTAAGCATAGAGCAACGGTTAAAGCTTTGGGGTTAAGAAAAATTGGTCAAGTTGTTGAAAGACCTAATAATCCACAAATCCGAGGAATGGTAAATCAAATTTCTCACATGGTTGAAGTTGAAGAAATTTAAGTAAGGAGGTGTCGATATGAAGCTACATGAATTAAAATCTCCAAAAGGCACCACGCATAAAAAAAAGCGAGTGGGTCGTGGAACGGGTTCTGGACTTGGAACGACAGCTGGACGAGGTATGAATGGACAGAATTCACGTTCTGGTGGTGGTGTGCGTCCTGGATTTGAAGGTGGTCAGATGCCTTTATTCAGACGAATTCCAAAGAGAGGCTTTAAGAATTTCACCAGAAAAGAATGGACTATTGTCAATGTTGAAGCATTGAATCAATTTGAAGATGGTGCAAATATTACTCCAGAATTATTGATGGAATCTGGTCTTATTAATAAAATTCGTCATGGTGTAAAAATTTTAGGTGATGGTGACTTAAATAAAAAATTATTTGTAAAAGCAAATGCATTCACAAAATCAGCAGTTGCTAAGATTGAAGCGGCAGGCGGAAAGACAGAGGTGATGTAATTGTTCTCAACATTGCGAGATGCTTGGAAAATACCAGATCTTAGAAAGCGTATGTTATATACACTACTTATGATCGCTATTTTCAGACTTGGAGCACATGTACCAGTTCCAGGAGTAGATGCAAATAAGTTGGCACAATTATTTTCTGGTGAGAATGGTTTTTTTGGTTTTTTTAACCTATTATCAGGAGGATCATTTAAGCAGTTTTCTGTATTTGCCTTAGGTATTACACCATATATTACTGCTTCCATCATCGTAAATCTTTTACAAATTGCAATTCCAGCGTTAGAAGAGTTGGCAAAAGAAGGAGAAACTGGACGTAAAAAATTAGCTCAGATGACTCGTTATGGAACAGTTATCTTAGCGTTAATTCAGTCGATTGGTATGAGTGTGGGTATATTTAGACCGGCTTTTATCAAATTTAACTCATTGTCAATATTGGTATCTGTACTCAGTTTAACAGCGGGTACAGCTTTCCTTATGTATCTCGGAGAGAAAATTACAGAAAATGGTATTGGTAATGGTATATCATTATTTATCTTTGCTGGAATTATCTCTAGATTACCGATTGCTATACAGACGACCATATATTCATTACAAAATGGCGAACTTAATATTTTTGCCATTCTAATATTTTTAATTATGGCAGTTGCTGTAATAATGGGTGTTATTTATATACAACAAGGACAGAGAAGAGTACCAGTACAATATGCTAAACGTGTTGTTGGACGTAAAATGTACGGTGGACATAGCACACATATTCCGCTAAAAGTAAATCAAGCGGGTGTTATTCCTGTAATCTTTGCGATGTCGCTACTTATGTTTCCAATGACAATTGCCCAATTTATGCCAAATAGTGGTTTCTATGCATTTATGGGTAAATATTTTAATACGACCAGTATTTTATATAATGTGCTTTATGCACTACTGATTATTGGATTCACGTATTTTTATACTTCTGTAACATTTAATCCGATTGAAGTTGCAGATAATATGAAAAAAAATGGTGGATTTATTCCGGGTATACGTCCGGGACGTCCTACATCTGATTATCTTATGCGTACACTTAATAGAATTACATTTGCGGGTGCGATATTTTTAGCTGTTATCGCAATACTACCAAACTTGGTTTCTGCTATTTCAGGTATGGGTTTTAGATTTGGTGGAACATCACTTTTAATCGTAGTAGGTGTTTCTATTGAAACGATGAAACAGATTGAATCGCAGATGGTTATGCGTCACTACCAAGGATTTTTAAAGTAGCCTATTAGTAGAAAGAGGTGCGATATGAGGTTAATACTTTTAGGACCTCCAGGTGCTGGCAAAGGTACACAAGCGGCAAATCTGGTGGAACATTATAAACTAACGCATATTTCAACAGGTGATATCTTCCGTGCTAATATCAAAGGTGGTACGGAACTTGGTAAAAAAGCAAAGTCATATATCGATAAGGGTGAACTGGTTCCAGATGAAGTAACAGTTGCCATTGTTGAAGATAGGTTGATGCAAGATGATGTAAAAAATGGATTTCTACTTGATGGATTTCCTAGAAATGTTACACAAGCTAGGGCATTAGATGCTGTGCTAGCTAAAAATGGTATTGAGATTGACTGTGCATTATGCATTGATGTAGATGTAGAAGCACTCGTTAAAAGAGCTGTGGGCAGACGAATTTGTAGAGATTGTGGAGCGACATATCATATAGAGTATATGCCATCTAAAAAAGGTAATATATGTGATAATTGTCATGGTGAATTATATCAAAGAGATGATGATAATGAGACGACGATGAAAAATAGAATCGATGTCTATGAAAAGCAAACTTCTCCACTGATAGACTACTATAATGAAAAAAATGTTTTACAGCATATAAATGGTGATCAAGATGTTCAAGATGTGTTTGATGAGATGGTTTCAGCACTTGGGAGTATATTATGATTACTATTAGAAGTAAGAGAGAAATAAAAAAATTAAGTGAAGCTGGAAAAATTGTAGCCCATGTTCATGAGGTGTTAGCTGGACATATAAAAGCTGGTATTTCTACCATGGAATTAGATGAAATTGCCGAAAAAGAAATAAGAAAGTTTGGTGCAACGCCAGCATTTAAGGGCTATAATGGCTTTACGGGAAGCATATGTTCTTCGATTAATGAGCAAGTCGTTCATGGAATACCGAGTAAGACAAATATTTTAAAAGACGGGGATATTATCAGTATTGATATAGGAACATTAAAAAATGGTTATTATGGCGATGCTGCTAGAACTCATGCAGTAGGTAAGGTATCTGATAAATTAACAAGGCTTATCGAGGTGACAAAACAAAGTTTTTATGAAGGTTTAAAGTTTTGCAGAGTTGGATATAGATTATTTGATATATCACATGCCATTCAAAAACATGTGGAGTCAAATGGATTTTCAGTTGTGAGAGATTTTGTAGGTCATGGAGTTGGAACACAATTACATGAAGAACCTCAAATCCCCAATTATGGGAGGCCAAATCGTGGCATTCGATTGCAGTCAGGTATGGTAATAGCTGTTGAACCAATGGTTAATATAGGTGGTCATGCAGTGAAAATTTTATCTGATGGATGGACGGTGGTAACAGCTGATGGTTCGGCTTCGGCACATTATGAACATACATTGGCAATCACTGATGGAGATCCAATACTGCTGACGTCACTGGATTGAGGTGTATGATGCAAAATACTAATCAGCTTGAAATCGCTCAATATGTGCGTTCAAAAGCTGGGCGAGATCGGGATCGTATTTTCTTAGTTTTAGATATAATAGATGATAATCATGTGAAGATAATTGATGGAGATCTAAGAAAACTAGAAAATCCTAAAAAGAAAAAAATTAAGCATCTGGAAAAAATTAAGAGAGTTAGTGAACGTCTAAAAAATGCATTAGAAACTAATGTTAAAATCAACAATTCCTTTATTAGAAAGGAAGTTGAAAATTTTAGACCAAGCGGACTACAAAACTCATAGGAGGTAAAAGTCTTAATGGCAAAAAAAGACGCTATTGAAGTCAAGGGAATCGTAGTTGAGGCCCTGCCAAATGCAATGTTTAAGGTCAAGCTTGAAAATGATCATGAAGTGTTGGCACATGTTTCGGGAAAACTTAGGATGAACTTTATCAGAATTTTACCCGGTGATGAGGTAACGCTTGAGCTTTCTCCTTATGATTTAACCAGAGGCAGGATAACTTGGCGCGGAAAGTGATAAGGAGGGACTCAAATGAAGGTTCGACCATCAGTTAAACCGATATGCGAAAAGTGTAAACTTATAAAGCGAAAAGGTCGGGTTATGGTAATTTGTGAAAACCCAAAACACAAACAAAAACAAGGGTAACATAGGAAAGATATAATGGAGGTACACTATGGCACGTATTGCAGGTGTTGACTTGCCACGAGATAAGAGAGCTATTATCGGTTTAACATATATTTATGGAATCGGTCGTAGTTACTCAGCTGATATTCTCGCTAAGGCAGGAATTGATCAAAGTACTCGTATTAAAGATTTAACAGAAGAAGAAGTTTCAAAACTTCGTACAATTCTTGAAGAAGAATATGTAGTAGAAGGTGATTTAAGACGTGAAGTAGCTATGAACATCAAACGTCTTCAAGAAATTGGTTGCTATCGAGGAATTAGACATAGAAAAGGTCTACCTCTTCGTGGACAAAAAACCAAGACTAATGCGCGTACGCGTAAAGGTCGTGGTAAAACAGTAGCGAAGAAGAAAAAATAAGGGAGGTTTGATGTATGGCGGCAAAAAAATCAAAAAATACCCGTGGTCGTAAGAAGGTACGTAAGAATATAGAACGTGGTCAAGCTCATATTCAAGCAACGTTTAATAATACAATTGTTACTTTATCGGACGTTGGTGGAAATGTAATCGCTTGGTCTAGTGCAGGTGCTCTTGGATTTAAGGGTTCAAGAAAATCAACACCTTTTGCAGCTCAAATGTGTTCTGAAGCAGCGGCTAAAGCGGCTATGGAACATGGACTAAAAAGCGTACAAGTATTTGTAAAAGGTCCAGGTTCTGGACGTGAGGCAGCAATTCGTGCACTGCAGGCAGCTGGACTTGAAATTACCATGATTCAAGATGTTACGCCTATTCCACATAATGGCTGTCGACCTCCAAAAAGACGTCGTGTATAAGAGTTGATCCTTATTAGATACAAGTAGTCTTGTAATCGTGGGAATCAAAATCCGTTCAAAGCGTAACGTATACTCTTATCAAAATAAAAAATAATTGAAGGGATTTTAATTCCCCCGTTGTATAGTGAATAAAAAGGGAGGCTTCGATTAATGATAAAAATTGAAAAGCCCAAAATTGAATGCACAAAATTATATGATGATTTTACATTTGGCGAATTTGTTATCGAACCTCTTGAAAGAGGTTACGGTGATACATTAGGTAATAGTCTTCGTCGGATTATGTTATCTTCTCTTCCCGGAACGGCTGTAAAGTGGATAAAGATAGAAAATGTACTTCATGAATTTTCTACAATTCCAGGAGTAAAAGAAGATGTTGTTGAAATTGTTTTAAATTTAAAAAAACTCGCTGCCAAAATTAATTCAGATGATGAAGTGAAAATTTTGAGAATAGAAGCACGTGAGTCAGGTGCTGTGACTGCGGGTGATATAATTGTAGATGCAGATGTTGAAATATTAGATACCGATTTACTGATATGTACTCTAGATAGCGATGCAGAGCTTAATATGGAGATTGCCTTAGCGAAGGGTCGTGGATATATACCAGCGGATCAAAATAAAAGTGAAGGCTTACCAATTGGGGTTATACCTGTAGATTCTATTTTTACACCTGTTAAAAAGGTTAATTATAGAGTGGAAAAAATTCGTGTTGGTCAAGTTTCAGACTTTGATAAACTAACTATTTCTATTTGGACTGATGGTACAATTAAGCCAGATGAGGTGGCATCGCTGGCGGCTAAGGTTCTAGCTGAACATTTAGACTTGTTTATAAATATGACAGAAAAAGCTGCTGGTGTTGAAATTATGGTTGAAAAAGAAGAAGATAAAAAAGAAAAAGTACTAGAAATGACTATCGAAGAACTGGATTTATCAGTACGTTCTTATAATTGTCTAAAACGAGCAGGAATAAATACTGTGGAAGAATTAACTGATCGCACTGAAATGGCTATGATGCAAGTTAGAAATTTAGGTAAGAAATCTCTTGAAGAAGTAAAACAGAAATTAGAAGAACTTAGTCTAAATTTAAAAATAGACGAAGAATAATGTATAGGAGGATGGTCGATGGCAGGATATAGAAAGCTAGGACGCAAGTCATCGCATAGAGATTTGATGTTACGAAATATGACTACCAGTCTACTTAGTCATGGTAAAATCAAAACGACAGTTACTCGTGCGAAAGAATTACGTCGTCAAGTTGAAAAAATGATTACCCTTGGTAAAAGAGGGGATCTTCATGCTAGACGTCAAGCGGCTGCATATATAACTAGCCCTAAAGTAGTTCAGATGTTATTTAGTGATATTGCACCTAAGTATGCTGAACGCAAGGGTGGATATACTCGTATGTATAAACTAGGACCTAGACGAGGTGATGGTGCACCAATGGTGCTAATTGAACTGGTTGAAGGTGTGAGTGAGGAAACAGTAGCTGAATAATAAATAGTAAGAGGCTCTCGCATTAAGTAGTAATGTGAGAGCCTCTTTTCTTACGGATTATGTTCAGAAGAATGACCACTTGGACAAAGTGGTCGCAAAAATGTACAATATATCAGAGGTTTAGTACATGAGTGTTATATATATAATAAAGCAGATATAGGTAAAAGTATTATCATATCAGTTACAAAAAAGTTACGAAGTGGTAAAGATAATGAGTTTGAATAAAAGTGGACAAATAAATGGGAAAATAGCTCAAAAAATAATAGAGAATATGGAACATCGTGTAGATAAGTCTAGTACAATAGCCATAGCCATGAGTGGGGGCATAGATAGTACGGCGGTGGCGATGTTTTTAGTAGATGCTGGATATCATTGCTTTGGTGTAAGTATGAAGTTGTTTGATGATGAACAAGATATTTTATTAGCTAAAAATCTTGCTAATACACTAGGCATAGAACATCATGTAGTCGATTTATCGAAATCATTTAAAGATATCGTAGTAAATCAGTTTGCAGATAGCTATAACATGGGTAGAACACCAAATCCCTGTGTTATCTGTAATGAGCATATTAAATTCGGTAAGTTATTGGATTATGCATTAGATAATGGTGCTGAACTAATGGTTACAGGGCATTATGCTAGAGTATACAAAGATGAGATAACACAAAAATACTTATTATTAAAAGGGAAGGCGAGTCGCAAAGACCAAGCATACCCTTTACATAGGTTATCGCAGAAACAATTATCTAAGCTTGTTTTTCCATTGGGGGAAATTAATAATAAAAAAGAAATATATGATATGCTAATAACACGCCAGTTGATTCATCCACGTAAAGATGAATCCATGGGGATATGTTTTGCTCCTGTTTCGGGTTATACATCACTGTTACAAGAAATAGCTCCAAACACTGTTATAAAGGGTAATATATGTGATATTAGCGGTAATATAATTGGGGAGCATAGTGGGACTGCTAATTATACGATAGGACAAAAAAAGGGTATTGATATTAATTTTCATGAACTGTTAAAGATATATCCCGATACATTTTCTTCTGAGAATGTTATAAAAAAATCAAATTATGTAGTTTTATCGATTGATGCTAAGAATAATAGCATTGTAGTAGGGGATGAGAAATATTTATATAAAACAAAGATTTATTTAAATGATGTTAATGTTATTAGTGGGAATATAAGTGATATTTTACATAAAAAATATACATGGAAACATTGTCATTGGGGGTATTTTTTTACGGGACGCCTTATGCTTAGTGATATAGACGATTATTTATATGTTATATTATGCGATCAAGCACAACGAGGTGCGACAAATGGTCAATATGCAGTGTGTTATGATGGCGATAGGGTATTAGGCGGAGGATGTATTTGTGGATCTAGCTATGACCCAAATGTGAAGGGGGATAAATGAATAGTGTTTTTAAAAATAAAAAATATATATTTTCATTTGATATTGAATCGGATGGACTATATGGTGAGGGATTTGCGGTTGGTGTAGCAGTAATTAATATAGAGACAGGATTGTTATGTGATGAATTTTCAGGAGTTGTAGAAGGCTATAAAGTGACAGATGTATTTGTTAGAGATTATATTGTAAAACATCTAAAAGCGATGAAAAAGTATCCCAGCGTGCAAAATCTTAGACAAGAGTTTTGGACATTTTATATGAAATATCGTCAAGAAGAAAAATTACAAAATTCTGATGTGATTTTTTTGGTGGATAATGGTATGCCTGTAGAAGCTAGATTTTTACGGGATTGTGTAATGGATGATTATAGAAATCGCCAGTTTTTAGCTCCTTTTCCAGCTGTAGATTTGGCAACGGTCTTACAGATGAAGGGCTATGAAAATCATATAAATAGACGGGCATTTTGTGGATATAAGGGGAAAAAACATCATCCTCTGGATGATGCTATGGCTAGTGGATTAACTTTTTTTAAATTAATGTTTTAAAAAAATATACATGGGTATAATAACGCTACACAGACAATGATCGTTTTAAGTAAGTTAGTGATAAACATAAACAAATTATGGTATATCGCACATTTTTAATATTTTGTTTATAAATTAATAAATGTGGTATAATAGTATAGAATTTGATATAGAGGAAGAGGAGTGTGATTCTCCCACGGTCCCGCCATCGTATTATAGATGTCATAAGGCATTCTATTAAGTCGGATACTCTCGAATTCAAGAGCTTGTTTTCTGCGATGTATGGAAAAGGCAATAGTGCCTTTGTGCACTTTTTTTATTTCCATATCGTGAAATATATGAATGTTTTAATAAAACATTCTTGTTTAAGTATGTCGTTTTTTAAAGACTGCAGCTTTAAAAGAAATATACTTTTAGGTTAATGGAATTATATTAAGAAAGAAGGAGATGAATATGAGATTTTCAAAAGTTGACAAAGTATTATTCTTGTTTTCTTTTGTGCTAGCTGGCTATCTTTTGATGCCACATGCATCTATGGCTATGCACGTTATGGAGGGTTTTCTTCCTGGACCACATGCTCTATTTTGGGGAGTTGTAACAATACCATTTTTGGTATTTGGAATTATTAATATGAAAAAAATCGTTCAAGCAGATAAGAGAGCTATGATAGTTCTTGCTATGTCGGGAGCAGTAATTTTTGTTCTTTCATCATTAAAGATTCCATCAGTTACCGGAAGTTGTTCACATATGACCGGTACTGGTATTGCAGCAGTTTTATTTGGACCTGCGGTAACAAGTGTATTAGGAATTATAGTTTTATTATTCCAAGCAATTTTATTAGCTCATGGTGGAATAACTACTTTAGGTGCTAATACATTTAGTATGGCAATTGGCGGTCCAATTCTTAGTTGGTTGCTATATAAAATGGGTAAGAAAATGAATATTGGTAATAAACTTAATATATTTATTGCGGTTGCATTAGGTGACTTGTTCACATACTGCATAACAAGTTTCCAATTGGCATTTGCATATCCAGCAGTTAATGGTGGCGTTGCGGCAAGTATTGCTAAATTCTTAGGCATTTTCGCTGCGACACAGGTACCTCTAGCTATTATTGAAGGACTTATTAGTGTTATGATTATTGCTGGTCTAGAAGAATTAGCTAAACCTGAGCTAAAAGCAATTGGCTACTTGGGAGGTAAATAAGATGAAAAAATCAACTGTATTATTAACGATTGTTGTTATAATTTTGATGGCTATTGTTCCGCTATTTATGCTAAAAGATGCTGAATTTGGTGGAAGCGATGGTGCTGGTAGTGACATGATTAGTGAAGTGACTGAAACAGAATATGAACCATGGTTTACTCCAGTGGCTGAAATGTTACTTCCAAATGGTATTCCTGGTGAGGTTGAGAGTTTGTTGTTCTGTGTTCAAACAGGAATAGGCGTGGGAATTCTTGCTTATTACTTTGGATACTTTAAAGCTAGAAAACAATATTCTAAATAAGCTATAAATAAATGAAAGGGGAGCCTAGTTGTGGCATTTATTGTGTATATCTAATGCTTTGACTAGGCTCGTATACTATTATGATTACAACAATATTATCTATAATTTTAACATTTTTTCTTTTATATGATCGATTTAATTTGCCTATATATGGAGTTATCGGTATCTCTATGGCCGTGGGATTATTTATTTGGCAGGCTAATAAACATCATTCGCATTCCATTTTATCCATTGATGTTTTGGCACATCAATCTAAATTAAAGAAAATTTCTCCTAGAATAAAATTTATTACATTTTTCACATTAATGGTAATGTGTATCTTTTCAAAAAGGGTGTTCTATGGATTGCTATTATTTTGTATAGTCTCACTCATTATAGTAATAGCGGGTGGTTTAGATGTAAGAAAATATATTAATCTGATTTCTTTACCTATGTCATTTTTAATGCTTAGTTGTTTGGTGATATTATTTCAATTTGAAGATTCTCCTATTGGGGTATTAAATTTTAATATATTTGGTATATATATTGTGATGACTAAAGCAACTCAAATAGTAGCTAGTCTCGTTATAGCGAGAAGTATGGGAGCATTGAGTTGCCTGTATGCCATTAGTGTAACCACGCCGATGTCAGATTTAATAGAGACTCTACATAAATTACGATGTCCTAATATTTTAATTAATCTTATGTATTTAATTTATCGTTATGCTTTTTTAGTGATGGATATTTATAATAAATTAAAAGTAGCGACTGACAGTCGTTTGGGTTTTTCGGATTTTAAATCGAGCATGAAGTCTTCAGGACTCATATATACAAAATTATTTATGAGAAGTTATGCTAATGCTAATGTGTCATTTGATGCGATGGAGAGTCGATGTTTTGACACACAGATAAGATTTTATAGTAGACCACAAAAGGCACATATTCCAGAAACTATTGTTGCTACATTTCTTGTGGTAGTATTTTTTATACTTTTAATAGTTACAATTTAGATGGTACAATATAAATTATTTAATGAGGTGTTTTATGGAAACTTTACTAGAGTTACGAAATATTAGTTTTCATTATGATGATGAGAAAGATGCGATTTCAGATATAAATGTTACTATTAGTCGTGGTGATGTAGTGGCTATACTGGGAAATAATGGAGCGGGTAAAAGCACTTTTTTTATGTGTTGTAATGGTGTATTAACCCCTTATAAAGGAGAAATTTTATTAAAGGGGGAAAAAATTGAGTCAAAGTCTGATATTTTGAGATTAAGGCAGTCTGTAGGATTAGTTTTTCAGAGTGCTGATAATCAAATTATTGCAGGAACGGTTATGGACGAAATTAGTTTTGGTCCGATGAATTTGAATTTAGAAAAAGAAGAAGTGAAAAGACGAATTGATGATGCGATTATGCAGATGAAGTTACAGGGATATGAACTCCGTTCTCCTAATTATTTAAGTGGTGGGGAAAAAAAACTTGTCACCATTGCGGATATTTTGGCGATGGAGCCGGATATGATACTTTTTGATGAGCCGACGGCTTCATTAGATCCTATTAATACAAAATTATTTAAGGAGAATTTATATAGACTTAGAAATTTGGGTATGACTATTTTAGTATCGACGCATGATATTGATTTTGCCTATGAGGTTGCGAATAGGGTGCTCGTTTTTAGTAAAGGAAGCCTTATTGCAGATGGTGATATAGAAGAAATATTTGGTAATGATGATGTGATAGAACGCTCAAAGATACGAAAGCCTCATGTTTATGAATTAAAACAGTTTCTTCATGAACATAAGGGGATGTATATTCCTTATGAGACTCGTAACTTGGAACAATTAAAACAAGAGCTGATGAAAAATATCAGTTAAGTTCACATATATTATTTTATAATGCATATAAGCTTTTTCAATATGATAAAGTCTTATATGTTTTTTTTGTGCAAAATTAGTAGATATATATCAATTATGATACAATTAAGTAAAAAAAAATATATAAACAAACATTTTCGTTGAAAATTAGATGAATTATAGTATAATTTATGTAGTTTTATAAAAAAAGGAGTAAGAAGATGAACATAAATGAAGCAAATAATATCCAAATGCCTTTAATTCCATTAAGAGGATTATCTGTTTTTCCGTATATGGTATTACATTTTGATATAGGTAGAAAACGTTCTATTAGAGCATTAGAACAGGCAATGTTAAAGGATCAACTGATATTTTTGACTACACAAATTGATATGGAGCAGGATTTGCCTTCTAAAATGGATTTTTATCAATTTGGTACAGTTTGTAAAATAAAGCAGATGCTAAAACTTCCTGGTGATGCTATTAGGGTGTTAGTAGAGGGCTTATACAGAGGTAGGGTTGAAAAAGTAGAAGATGAACCAGAATATTTTTTAGTGTTAGTCGATGTTAAAGAGGATGAGAATATACCAAAAGATAATGAAGTGGAAGCCTTAATGAGAGGGTGTTTATCAGAATTTGAAAAATATGTAAGCGTTAAAAATAGAATATCTCCTGAGGTGGTTAATTCTGTTGCTGGGATAGAGGAGGCAGGTCGATTTGCAGATACCATAGCTTCACATATGTTACTTCGCATAGAACAAAAGCAAAAAATATTAGAAGCTGTTGATCCTAAAGCACGTCTACATGTATTATATGAAACACTGTTAAGTGAAATAGAGATTTTAGAAGTTGAAAAAGATATTAATGAAAAGGTCAGGAAGCAAATAAATCAACTTCAAAAAGAATATTATCTTCGTGAACAGATGAAAATTATTCGTGAAGAATTGGGTGAAGATTTTAAGGGTGAATCTGAAATAAATCAGATGAGAGAAAGTTTAAAAAAACTAAGGGCATCGAAAAAAGTTAAAGAAAAAATTGAGAAAGAGATTAATCGATTGTCTAGAATGTCATCCTCATCGGCAGAATCGTCTGTGATTCGCACATATGTTAATATTTTATTAGAACTGCCATTTCAAAAAACAACTAAAGACAGCTTAGATATCAAAAAGGCTCGAAATATACTCGATGAAGATCATTATGGATTGCAAAAAGTGAAGGAGAGAATATTAGAATATTTAGCTGTTAGAGAGTTAACAAAAAGTATGAAAGGTCCTATTTTGTGCTTGGTAGGTCCTCCTGGGGTGGGTAAAACATCTATCGCTAAATCTGTGGCACGATCATTAAATCGTAAATTTGTAAGAATGTCATTAGGTGGAGTAAGAGATGAAGCCGAAATTCGAGGACATAGACGTACTTATGTAGGTGCTATTCCCGGTCGTATTATTAATGGGATAAAGGAGGCTGGCACTAAAAATCCCGTTTTTTTATTTGATGAGATTGATAAATTAACCAGCGATTTTAGAGGCGATCCAGCATCGGCACTCTTAGAAGTGTTAGATCCAGAACAGAATAAAGACTTTACGGATCATTATTTAGAGGTTCCATTTGATTTATCTAAGGTATTATTTATTACAACTGCTAATAGTTCGGCACAAATACCCAGACCTCTTTTAGATCGTATGGAAGTAATACGAATCGGTGGATATACGGAAGAAGAAAAATTGCAGATTGCCAAGAAATATTTAGTACCTAAGCAAATTAAAGAACATGGTCTTACAGAAGGAAATTTACGTCTATCGAATTCTACTATTCGAGATATTATTAATTCCTATACTAGAGAAGCAGGTGTTCGTGAGTTAGAGCGACAAATTGCAACGGTGTGTAGAAAATCTGCAACTAGAATTGTCGAAGAAAAAATGAAGGTAGTTCGTGTTAATGCAGCTAATTTAAGTAAAAGTTTGGGAACGCCTAAGTATCATTATGATAAAATAGAGGATAAGGATGCCATTGGTATGGTTACAGGTCTTGCATGGACGGCTGTAGGTGGTGAAACGCTATCCATCGAAGTAATTCCTATGAAAGGTAAGGGAAAGCTCGTGTTAACTGGGCAAATGGGAGCGGTTATGAAAGAATCTGCCCAAGCAGGTATTAGCTACATTCGTTCCATTGCCGATAAATTTGATTTGGCGGATGATTTTCATGAAAAATTGGATATTCATATTCATATTCCCGAAGGGGCAATTCCAAAAGATGGACCATCAGCTGGTATTACGATGGCAACAGCGGTATTATCAGCTCTTACCGAAATTCCTGTTAGAAAAGATGTGGCAATGACAGGTGAGATTACACTGAGAGGTAGAGTTTTACCAATAGGTGGATTAAAGGAAAAGGCATTAGCTGCAAAACGGGCTGGTATTAAAACGATATTATTTCCTAAAGAAAATATAAAAGATTTGGATGATATCGATGAAGAAGTTCTAAAATCAATGGATTTTATCGCAGTTGATAATATGAATGAGGTGCTAGAAAAAGCCTTTGTACGACCTAGTAAAAAAATTAAGAATATTAGATAGTAAAGGATGAAATTGTGAAAATTAGTGAAAGTACATTTGTTATCAGTGCGGTATCGCCTAAACAGTATCCAGATGAAAATATGCCAGAAATCGCAATGGCTGGACGCTCTAATGTCGGAAAGTCATCCCTGATAAATATGTTGATAAATAGAAAAAAATTAGCTAGAACCAGTTCTGTACCCGGTAAAACACAGACTATTAATTTTTATGACATCGATAATAAATTTAGATTTGCCGATTTGCCAGGCTATGGTTATGCAAGAGTATCTAAATCTCAAAAGTCAACATGGGGGAAAATGATAGAAACTTATTTAAAAAAGCGGAATAATCTATTAGAAGTTATCTTATTAGTAGATTTTCGTCATAAGCCTAGTAAAGAAGATCAACAAATGTATCAATGGATTTTAGAGTTTGGATTTATTGGTATCGTGGTAGCGACGAAAGCGGATAAGATTAAAAATAGTCAGCGTAAGAAACAAATAAATCTGATAAAAAACACGTTACAAATGCCCAATGATGCACCATTTATAGCGATTTCCGCCACACAGAGAGAGGGCAAATATGAAATGTGGGATTTATTAAATTCACTATTTGTAAATAGAGGATATAATATATTTTTTGAAAGACAACAAGATTGAAAAGGAGAAAAAAATGAAGAAGAATCCAGTAGTTGTTATTACAATGGAAAATGGAAAAACTATGGTGGCAGAGTTATATCCAGATATTGCACCTAATACGGTAAATAATTTTATTTCACTTGTGCAAAAGGGATTTTATGATGGATTAGTATTTCATCGAGTGATCGAAGGATTTATGATTCAAGGTGGGTGCCCAGATGGTACTGGTATGGGCGGACCGGGATATCAGATAAAGGGTGAATTTAATATGAATGGCTATCCTAATGATTTAAAACATACAGAGGGTGTGTTATCGATGGCTAGGGCACAACATCCTGATTCTGCGGGATCTCAATTTTTTATTATGCATAAAAAATCACCTCATCTTGATGGTTCATATGCTGCATTTGGAAAGGTGATAGAAGGTCAAGAAGTGGTTAACGAAATTGCTACAACTCAGACAGGTGCTATGGATAGACCGATTACTCCCCAAGTTATTAAATCGATGGTAGTGGATTTAGATGGTGAAAGCTATCCAGAGCCAGAGACAAAATAATGAGACTGGATAGGTATTTATCAAAGGCGGGGCTTGGTTCTAGAAACGATGTCAAAAAAATGATTAAAAGGGGCTTAGTCTGCGTTAATGGAATGATGGAAAAAAATTCTGCTACTCATATATCGATCGATAGGGATAAGATAAGTGTGGAAGATAAACTTATAGAGTATAAACCATTTGTGTATATTATGTTAAACAAGCCATCTGGTTATATTTCAGCTAGGACTGATAGAGAAAAACTAACAGTCCTAGATTTGATTGATGGATATCATCAGTATGAGTTATTTCCTATGGGAAGATTAGATATTGATACAGAGGGTCTTTTGATATTAACCAATGACGGTAAGCTATCTCATAGGATATTATCGCCTAAAAGACATGTGCCAAAAAAATATTTGGTATATTTAGATGATAGGCTTAATGATAAGGATATTCACCTATTAGAAACTGGCGTTACATTAGATGATGGATATACTTGTAAACCAGCTGAATTATCGAATTTGATGGTAGCATCGCCTTATGATGAGTTATCAGAAGGTGGCTATGCACAGTCTGTACAAATTAGCATTACAGAGGGAAAATACCATCAGATAAAACGTATGTTTATGGCAGTTGGTAAAAAAGTCCTTTATTTAAAAAGATTATCAATGGGTGATTTAGAGCTGGATACTACGTTAACATTAGGTGAATATAGAGAATTAGATGAGTATGAAGTAAAATTATTAGAGCAAAAAGGAGGGGAAGATGCATAAATTATCCCAAATTCCAATTATATTATTTATTGTAATATTAGTAGGAATCACTATTATGCAGAGTTTTTTTGTTTTAGCAAATGCAGAGGTTGCAGTGGTGGAGAGATTTGGTGAGAAATCTCGTGTCATCACTCAATCAGGAGTTAATTTTAAAGTGCCATTTATCGACCAAGCTAGAATTATAAATGTTAATGAAGAATATTCTATACAATATGGATATCGACCGGATAAGGATCCTACACCGACATCAGTACCAGATTATAAGGATGTACAAGAAGAAGAAATAGTGCTGACAAAAGGACCTTTTTTGGTAAATGTTGGAGCAGTTATCCAGTATCGAATTACATCTCCTAGTGAGTATTTGTATAATGTTGATGATCAGATAGGGACACTTCGATTAGCTTTTGAGAGTGTTTTAAGAAGAAATATGCAAAATCAAGCATTGGATAGTGCTTTAATTAATAAAGATTCTATCGCTAGAGAAGTTATGCCAGATTTATCACGCAAAATTGATCAATATGGATTAGGAATAACCATTTTGGATGTTAAGCTTACCGATGTGCTGTTAGAAGCAAGTGTACAAAAGGCATATGAAGATGTGTTAATCGCTAAAAACGAGAAGGAAGAATATGCATCAAAGGCACAAAAATATAGTAATGAGAAATTGCCAGAGGCGAGGGCGCAGGCCTATGATCGAATACAAAAGGCAGAGGCATATAAGGCGAGGACCATTTCTCAGGCAAAAGGAGATGTAGAAAATTTCTCTCAAGTTTATGAAAAATATAAATCGGCTCAAGATATTACTAAAACTCGACTTTATATTGAAACTATGGAAAAAATCATGAAAAATGTGACAGATAAAGTTATTGTGGACGTTAATGATAATTCCACGATGAAGTATATTCCAGTGTCACCTCGTGAGTTATAAGGGGGTATATGGTGAATAATAAATTTAATGATATATTTGGACGATTTTCGTCAAATGATTCTCAACAATATAATGATTATAATCCAAATATTGATTCAGCAATAAGAAGGAGAAAAATAAAGAAAATAATTAGAAATATGATGATATATCTTATCGTTTTTGTTGTGTTACTGTCAGTGGGTAATTTTTTCTATATAGTGAGAGAAGATGAGGTTGCTGTCGTTAGGGTTTTGGGCAGTGTAAAAAAAATCATCGTGGATAAAGATGATGAGTTGGCAGAAGAACAGACTAAACTGGATGATAATTTTAAAGATATACAGATTGTCAGAGATAAAGGGATATTTTTTAAAATTCCATTTATCACTCAAGTAGATAAGGATACTTCAAAGCTAATCACTTATATATCAAATACTGCAGAGATTAATACGCAGGATAAGATCAAATATGATGTTGCTATGTATGCTCAATGGGAGATTTCAAATCCAGCACTTTTTAGATCATCTTATGGAACAATACTTCAGGCTAATAGAAAATTAGATGAAATCGCCTATGCAAGGGTTATTGAAAAAATTAATACTATGATGTCACGTGATTTTTTAACTAATAAGGATGTGCTTAGAGAAAAATTAGACGAGGCAAGATTAGAGTTAAATGATGTATTGGCTAAGAGGGGAATAGTTGTTCGTGATATTGATGTTTATCGAACGATCTTGCCTGATGCTAATATTCAATCGACATATAATAAGATGATTGCAGAACGTGCAGCTATTGCCCAACAAAATAGATCAGAGGGTAAGGAACTTTATCAAAATACGGTTGCAGATACCGATAGAGAAGTCGCTAAGATTATTGCAGAATCTATTGAGACCAGTGAGAAAATTATAGGTAGTGCTGATTCAAAGGCACTTGAAATATATGCAAATGGCTTTCAAGCCGATCCTGAGTTTTATAAATTTTGGCGAACGTTAAAGGCATATGAGAATGTATTTGATGAGAAAACAACGATGTATTTAAATAGTGATAATGACTTTCTGAAATATTTTTCAGAGGGAGATTAATAAGATAAAAACCTCGAATTTAATTAAATTCGAGGTTTTTTAAAAGAGTATAGGTTATGTTATTTATAAGCGCTAAAATCTAAATCATCCATCCAAACTAGTCCATTACCAGAAAGTGTAATAACTAATTTATCAGCGGATTTTTTTGATAATTTCATATCAAACATTTCCCAGGTATTAGTTGATTTTAGTATATGTTTTTGTACATTGGTGAATAATTTGGTATTGTCACTGTATCCAACTACTTTTATTACTATTGGATCTGTATTATCACCCAGTATCCATCCTGAGAGGATGGAGCCAGCTTTTATTTTGGTATTATTTAAGGTGATTGTACCAGCGGAATTATTTAAATCAAATTTAATGGAACCAGAGCCATTTCTATATAAGTCATTTTCTGAACTAACATTATCAGAGTCATAACTAATATTTAGATTATTTAGATTTTCGGTTTTTTCTATTACTGGAGGAACTGGAGTTACAACATCGCTCTGATTATTAGAATTTTCAGCATTAAACTTATCATTAGATGTCTGATTACCATCAAAATTGTTAGAACCTAGTTCAAACTCCTCGCTGGCAACTTCGCTCCAATTATTTTTACTATCCTTAACACGAAGTTCCGTCTTATAAGTGCCAGGCGTTTTAATAAATAGATTTAAATCCGTTTTATTATAAGTTTTTAGCTCTCTTTGTGTACCATCAGTTGATATGGAATATACTGTCCATTGAGATTCTACCAGTTCATTATCTTCACCGTATGCCACACTTGTATTTTTGAAAAATTGTTTATCATCTTGTACCGTTCGATCAAATGATGCCTGTGGTAGTAAATCTGTTTTTTTCATAAAAAAGTGATTATATGCCATAAACAGAACACCACCTAGTAAAGCTACCAAGACTAAAAGTAAGAGTATGGGCATGATATCCAATCTCTTTTTTTCTTTTTTTTGTGACCTATTTGGTATGGCAGAACGATTAATTCTTACCTCTCTACTGACAGGAGGTCTCTTTTTTCTATTGTTATCTACATCGCTTTTTTGTTTAGATTCAGAAATGTTTTGTTGTTTAGCTTCTTTGGAAACTGGGGACAAATCTGCACTTTTATTTTTAGAATTACTAATTGAATTTGATTCCTTAGTGTTGTTTATTGCTTTGATGTTTTGATGGTTTTCTAAGGTTAATTCGGTATCATTTTCCGTATTAGTAGCGTTTATGTCGTTAGGCGTCTCTGCTTTTTTATCTGGAGTAGCATTTTTTGTATGTTCATCAGTCGCTGTCGGAGTAGGAACGGGAGTTGGTTGTAAATGATCATTTGAACGAACAAATGCTTTTTCAAAACCTTTGATAATATCTGATATAGAATTATAATCATTACTTTTGGGCGATAGGGATTTAAAAAATGCATCAATCCTTTTTTGTTCATTTTCATCAAATTTTGGTTTGCCTTCATAAAAAATTGTTTGGAGTGCTTCATAGATTTTTTCTCTAGTTGCAGCAAATGGAAGATTTACATTAATCTGTTCATCTAGAATCATCAAACCATTCATTACTAGTTTATTATTTCGCACGATAATTTGATTTTGGTCGACAAAAATAGTTTGCATATATGTACTGAATGTTTCATAAATTGCGATATTACGCAAATAGTTTTTCGCTAAATTATATCTTATGTTATCATCCTTTATGGATTTAAGATATTCTTTTACTGGTAGCCCTTCTTCATATTCTGTGACCAATACTAAAGAATCAGCCATGACTTCGGAATGAAGTACATTTTTAAGTGTAAATTTAGCACTTTCAAATATCTTTTCAGCTAAAGGATTATTTCTTTTCAAATTATTAATAATTACTATTTCTTCAGGATTATTATAAGGAGAACCCATCATTATTTTTTGATAGGCATTATCCTCGAAAACATCTAAAACCTCATATAAATCCGTATAAGATTTGCTCATTGGATACCACCTTGTCCTCTGGATGTAAAATTTATAATAACATGATTATACAACAAAAATTTGATAAAATAAATAGGATGATGAAGCAGTAATCAAATGTTACAAAAATATAATATACTCTTTTACTAAATTTCATGCATAATAATAATGAGAGTGTGTAGGAAGGTGGTATAAATGAAAATTTTTCATATTGCAGATGTCCATATTAATCATATAAATGGGCAATATGGTAATGATGTAAGAGTCAAGTTACAAGATGAGGTTAAAAGAGCATTTTCACAAGCTGTAAATGTTGCTATTTCATCATCTGTCGATGTATTTATTATTGCGGGAGATTTATTTGATAATGCTGATTATGACTATTCTATAGAAAAGTTTTTATTACATGAGGCAAATAGACTTGAAAAATCTGATATTATATTAGTTGTTTGTAATGGAAATCATGATTCATCTGAATTTGTTAATATGCATCAACTTTTTAAAAATGCCATTGTATTTGATGCAGAAGAGGTGGGTACTTATTCTTGTAGATTAAAAAATAATGAAACATTGTTTATTTCAGGTTGTGGGTTTTCTAAAAAAACAGCCTATAATAATCCTGTACATAGATTTCCGAAAAGACGAGAAGGTGATTATCACATTGGCGTTATACACGGCACTCTACGTGGTGGGGGAGCATTGGAACATGAACCTTATATGCCATTTGACATTAATGATTTAAGATCAAAGGATTATAATTATTGGGCATTGGGGCATATTCATAAAAGAGAGTATTTTGAAAATGTTAAAGCTGGTTATTCTGGTAGTATCCAAGGAAAAAATAAAAAAGAAACTGGATTAAAAGGCGGGTACTTAATAGATATTAATTCCCCAGATGGTATGCCTTATGTACAATTTGTACCGCTGTCTAATATAGTATTTGAAACAATTGAACATGAGG
>PDWI01002726.1_pt1 | contig 26111 bp, 21 predicted proteins | sample 1430891 | NCBI WGS metagenome assembly PDWI01 (sample SAMN01162508, study PRJNA174530) | Oral metagenome, whole genome shotgun sequencing project. | biome: Marine environment; feature: Marine mammal; material: Swab sample of the gingival sulcus; isolation source: swab sample of gingival sulcus...
CTATCAAAATATCATCTATCTATACATGGTATAACATAATCCAACGAACCTCCAAGCATTATGAGGTCGGCTATTTTGGTTGTAGGAGCAATGTTTTTCAACACATTAACCAAAACCAATGACGGACTGCGAAACTTCACACGGTAAGGATATTTGTCGCCACGAGAGTTGATATATACTGAGAAGTCGCCTCGGGCATTCTCCACTCGTTGAAGATATTCGCCTTCGGGTAATTTTATCACCGCCTTCGTCTTTACCTTATAGTCTCCATCAGGAATATTATCTATCAGTTGCTCTATGATTTGCAAAGACTGCTCTATCTCATCAAGACGTATATAGTAACGGTCAAAGGTCATACCTTCGGAACGCATCAACTTATCAAAATTCACTTTGTCGTAAGCGGCATAAGGTTCTATTTTACGAATATCACAATCCCAACCGGAGGCACGTCCCACAGGACCAGTAGCACCAATAGATATAGCATCGTCAATAGTCAATCGCCCTACACCTTTCATTCTGCCACGAGCAATAGGGTTGCCAGTAAACAATATATGGTGTTCTTTCAACATCTTACGCATATATGGGATAAACTCTTTCACCTTCTTCTGAAATTCAGGGTGAATATCTGCCATAAGACCGCCAATAGTAGAATAGTTTGCCATTAGACGACCTCCACAGGTCTGCTCAAATATATCCATTACTTTCTCTCTATCACGCATACCATATACAAATGCTGTGATAGCCCCCATATCCATTGCCATTGCTCCCCAGCCCAGCAGGTGGGAGGCGATACGAGTAAGTTCATCGAGGATAGTACGAACATACTTAGCCCTTTCAGGCACTTCGATTTCTAACCCCTTCTCTACAGCCAAACATACTGCATGGCGGTTAATAGTACCCGAAAGATAATCAAGCCTATCTGCAAGATGAAGTATTTGAGGGTATGTATATGCTTCACACATCTTCTCTATCCCTCTGTGAATATATCCAAAATTGGGGTCAACTTGCTTTATTACCTCTCCATCAAGCGAAACACGAAGGTGTAATACACCGTGAGTTGCAGGGTGTTGAGGTCCAAAATTAACTACATAATCTTCTTTACCAAAAATCGACTTCTGCTCTTTACCTAAATCATTCAAATCTAAAATAGGCAGATTCTCCATAGCGTCCAAATCTTCATTCTCTTGTGGAATAGGATTTTTTATTGTGCTATCATCATAATCTTTACGAAGAGGATAACCTCGCCAATCTTGTCGTAAGAATAATCTACGCATATCGGGGTTGCCAAAAAAACGAATCCCCAAAAAGTCGTGTACCTCTCTTTCGTACAAAGAAGCAGATAGCCAAAGGTCATCTACTGTGTCGAACGTAGGATTCTCTCGGTCGGCTGTTTGAGACTTCAAAAGCAGTGTTACCGACATATCTTTTGAGGGCGAAAGGTTATATATAACACCGAAAGAGTCAGTGTAGTCCATACCTATTATATCTCGCAAAAAATCGAATGAAAGAGTGTCGTTATTTATCAACAACTCAGCGGTAGAACGGAGGTTCTCCTTTGATACCGATATTGAATAAACATTATCTTTGTTGGATACTTCGGCATTTGGTATCTGCGACAATAGTTGTTCTAATGTATTACTCATTTTCCCTCATCTGTTTTATCATTATTAATAATTTTAGGCTCTTTGGGTAGAGAAAAAAACTCCTGAACCTTAATCTTACGACTCAACTGCATCATTCCATATATTATAGCATCTGGGCGTGGCGGACAACCAGGCACATAGACATCTACAGGTATTATTTGGTCTACACCCATAACAGTATGGTAGGATTTCTTAAAAGGTCCACCAGTAATGGCACAACTGCCAACAGCCACCACATATTTTGGTTCTGCCATTTGGTCATATAGTCGTTTTAGGACAGGTGCCATCTTGTGAACTATCGTGCCAAAACAAAAAACCACATCTGCCTGACGAGGCGAATTTCGTGTTACCTCCCAGCCAAAACGAGCAAAGTCGTATCTGGCAGCCCCAAGACTCATAAACTCAATACCACAACATGAAGTAGCAAAAGTAAGGGGCCACACGGAGTTACTTCGCCCCCAATTGATGATATCATCAAGTTTGCCTATTGCAACATTTACTCCGCCTTTTTTGAGTTCTTCTACATAACTTTCAAGGTATTCTGTATCCTTAAAGTCGGCAGAGGTCATATTCTTTATTTGTATATTTTTTACTTCCATTCCAACGCTCCTTTTTTCCAAGCATAAACCAAACCGAGAGCCAAAACAAAGATAAAGAACGAAGCCAAAATAAGCCCGTCTATACCGATACTGCTATAAATAGTCGCCCATGGCAACAATAGCACAGCCTCTATATCAAACACTAAAAATAGAATAGCAATAAGATAATACCCTACCCTAAACTTTGCCCAAGATGGTCCACGAGTCTCTATACCACACTCGTATGGCTCACCCTTTAGGGCATTATACGACTTCGGCGACAGCCATATGGCTACTACCATAGCAGCCACCACCATAAACACCGCAGCAAATAATACTACTAAAAATAACGCTGAATTAGTCATAAATAAATATTTATTTTTTAACTTTCATTTAAACCTATGTTTTGACCGACAAAGGTATGATTTTTTGTGCAAATAAGCAAACAAAAATTTACACAACGAAAAAAAACAAAAAACACACATCTACCAATCAACCAAGCCTATCGTGTTGGCATTGGTAGGAGATAAACCACCACTCCAACTCCAAAATTGTGCTGTAAACTACTGAATTGCAAATTATTCGCACTCCATTTTTGATAGTCAATATAATGATACACCTGTAATATTATCTTTTTGAAAGCAATATCAACGGCAAGTTTATTGACAACACCAACCTTATTGTGGGGAGCAGAAAAAATTATTGCATTTTTTTTGCTCCCATATAGATATTCATAATATAATGCTCCATATTCAGGCACAAACATGGTGCCAAACATCTGCGTCTGAATATTGTCTGAAAACAACAAAGAGCAATGTTTAAATGGTAGCCTATAACCGACCTCTAAATCAAGCCAACTGCCCAAAGCCAAATCGGTAGAAATGATATTATTGACATTACGACCATTATATTTCGCTCCGACATTCAAGTCGAACAGAAGACCAACCTTGCTCCACCATCGATTGAAATGCCACTTATAACCAGAACCAATAGCAATATTGCCACGCAACAACAACATCGCAGCAGTGGCAGGGAGATTAATTGTCTGTCCGTATGTTAATCTATTGTAATTTTTCCAATAAAAACGATTGGGGCTATCACCTCTAAAAAGTCCGCTATACGCAAGATTGAATGTGGCATTCCAACCAAAATAATCAAGATTAGAAAGGTATGTATCTCGCAACAATATATTTCCATATTCACAACCAAATTCTCTTTTGAAATATGATTGCTTCATCTCATCACAAATAGAGTCTGCCACACCCTGCGAAGATACAATAGCAGTTGGCAAAACCATTGTAAAAGCCATTATTATATATCTCAAAAAAAATCCCAATCGATGATTCGACATATCTATCATCTTATAAAAAAGGTTCAAAATTAGTTCGTTTTATTATTTCTTATATTAGACGCAAAGTTAGGTATAAATTTTTATTTCATAAAATTTGTTTTTGCAAAAAATATTACTATTACTCATAACAAGATAAAAACGTTTTACTTAGAGTTAAACTCTCCCATAGACTGGGTTCATTGAGGGAGTAACCCCTTGATGAGTACAGCCGTGCCTCTCCTCCTCACTATATAGGCTATCAGCCTAGATGGTTACCCCAACAACAAAAAAACAAAACCAATATAAGCTCATAAAAATTTTTTAGTTGCACAAATAATATCAATATGAAAAATAGAAACATAAAACAATTTTATTTCTTACAGTAAAAATACTACTATGTAATTCGTGCAGTAAAACACCAGATTGCTGAGGGGTATGTTTTGATTATAATTTTTATCTAAAAGTTCAAAATAAAGCAGAAAAGAGTGTATTAGATGAGCAAAATGCCTATTATATAGACACAGATACAGTATCTATATATCCCATACACCTGACGGCTGCGAAGTTATGTTAGAGAGCAGTGATAAAGACAACTGCTTTGTGAAAAGGTAACACGATATGGGCATAATATGTTGAAAATAGCATTAGACGGCTATAGAATACAACCGTTTCATTTACCATGATAGCAAAGAAATAGACGACATAGAGGCTTTTGTCCCAGATAGGATAGAGAACTGTACGCTATTGATAAAATGGAATAAGCAAAATATCAATACTGATACTATTTATTCGACTTTCTCCCATTTGCGTAGCACAAATGACAAGCCATTGCCTTCTATATAATGCTCTATCCATCATTACAATAAGGTATATTGCAACGGAAAACAGATAGTATAGTCCTATGATTATAATAAAAATATGGATTATCATATATTGATACAATAAGGGCTTATATACAATAAAAATGAGAGGTCTCTGATATAGAGACCTCTTTTCGTAATAAAAGAGAGTTAACAAAATCTATGTGCCAAATATATTTAGCACCGCAACAACTATCCATCAATCCTATAAAACCGCCTTTTTTACAAAAGCACTATTTTGTTATTGGATAAACAGCCGAATACTTATATGTATTTGCCCTATATAACTCTTCTAAACCACATTCAGCCATAGTCTGCAAACCTCCATCTTCTGTGGCAATCAACACTCTGACAGACTTTTGCTCCACCACACGACCAAGTAAAATGGCATTATCAAAGATAAGAGGTTCCGTAGCTTCAACCACGATAGAGCCATAAGAGAGGTCAAACAAACTTTGAACAAACTGCTCAAAAGAGTCTTTTTGCTCCTTATTATCAAAGATAACATCAACTCCCTTTTCATTACCAAAAGCCATTTTACACAACGCCTCTGCTACACCTCCAAACCCAACAGCAAAGCCCGAAACAATCTTTTTCTGCTCTACCCCATCGGCTATAAAATCAAAATTGGTTTTTAGCCCTGCTGTATCTGGCGTATAGTCGGCATTACAATTGTGTTTGACAAAATATACATAGTTGCCAACCTGCTTAAATTCAGGCGATATCACATTGTTGGCATCAACCTTCGTAACACCAAAAGCCATCAACATTGGTGGCACATTAATATCTTTGAACGAACCACTCATAGAGTCTTTGCCTCCGATGGCTGGTAGCCCAAAATCATATTGCATCTGTAACGCACCAAGCAAAGCAGCTGTCGGTTTGCCCCAAGAAAATGGATTTTCTGTCATTTTCTCAAAATATTCCTGAAAAGAGAATCTAATATTATTATATCTCCCCCCAGCCGATACTATCTTTGCAATAGCCTCTACCACAGCATATTCCGCTCCATGATACGGACTCCAAGTAGATATATTAGGGTTGTATCCATAAGCCATCATAGATGCTGTATTTGTAAAATGATTACCCACAGGCAATTTCTGTACAGAAACCTGCGTCTCTGTACGCTGTGTTAGTCCTCCAAAAGGCATCAGGACGGTAGAGCGACCAATAGTGGAGTCAAACATCTCGACCATTCCCTTTTGAGATAAAACATTTACTTGTTGTAAGTTTTGCATTAGTTTCTGTTTCAAATCCATATCCATTTATATATTAAATTTGTTGGTATCAAAATTGTTTTTCATCAATAATCAAAAAAAATATAATACACTATCATCGACAGAGCAATCAGCACACCCAATATGCAACATATAAGCACTGTCTTATCAAAAAGAGTATTTTTTTTTACATTTTCCTTCGACCTTTTAGAACGCCCCGACAATTTGCTTTTTGGCTTTTTGCCATTTTTAGTAGTTCTCTTTTTTGCCATCATCAATCAAGTTTAAGCACGGCAAGAAATGCTTTTTGAGGCACCTCTACCGAGCCAATCTGTTTCATCTTCTTCTTCCCTTTCTTTTGTTTTTCAAGTAGTTTACGCTTCCGAGAAATATCGCCACCATAACATTTGGCAGTAACATCTTTTCTGACCGCCTTGATAGTCTCTCTCGCCACTATTTTCGCACCTATGGCTGCTTGAACAGCGACATCAAATTGCTGACGAGGGATAAGTTCTTTTAATTTTTCACACATTCTACGACCAAGCGTTTGAGCGTTGTCGAAGTGTGTCAGCGAAGATAATGCATCGACAGGTTCACCATTTAGTAATATATCCAACTTAACAAGTTTACTCTCTCGATAGTCTTGTGGCTGATAGTCAAACGAAGCATATCCCTTTGATATAGATTTGAGTCTGTCATAGAAGTCAAATACTATTTCACCCAAAGGAAGGTCAAAAATCAACTCTATCCTATCGGCTGAAATATAGTTTTGCTTTATCAAATCACCTCTTTTGCCAAGACAAAGCGTCATAATCCCTCCGATATAATCCGCCTTTGTGATGATAGAGGCTCTAATATATGGCTCTTCTATCTTATCTATTGCCATCACATCTGGCATACCTGATGGGTTGTGCATTTCAAAGACTTCTCCCTTACGGGTATGAACCTTGTAGGAGACATTAGGCACTGTGGTGATGACGCTCATATCATATTCCCTATCAAGCCTTTCTTGAATTATCTCCATATGTAGTAAACCTAAGAATCCACACCGGAATCCAAATCCCAAAGCGATTGAACTTTCTGGCTCGAATGTTAGAGAAGCATCATTTAGTTGCAACTTTTCGATAGACGACCTCAAATCTTCAAAATCTTCGGTATCGACAGGATAGACACCGGCAAAAAGCATTGGTTTGACCTCCTCAAAGCCTTCGATAGCACTTTTACACGGCACTTTGGTATGCGTGATTGTATCGCCTACCTTGACCTCTTTGGAGGTTTTTATACCAGAAATAATATAACCCACATTTCCAGCCGATAGCGTATTGCAAGGCTCCATATTAAGTTTTAGCACACCTATTTCGTCTGCCTGATACTCTTTGTTTGTAGCAACAAACTTAACTAAATCATTTTTACTAATCGTACCATTCAATATTTTAAAATATGCAATAATGCCACGAAAAGAGTTAAACACCGAGTCGAATATAAGGCATTGCAAAGGTGCTTGAGGGTCGCCTTGTGGGGCAGGTATTCGCTCTACTATCGCATCAAGTATCTCTTCCACTCCTTGCCCCGTCTTACCACTTGCCCTGATTATCTCCTCTCTCTTACAACCAAGCAAATCTATTATCTGATCCTCTATCTCCTCTGGGTTGGCACTATCCATATCTATCTTATTGACAACAGGTATAATCTCCAAGTCGTTATCTATAGCCATATACATATTACTAATAGTCTGTGCTTGAATACCTTGCGTAGCATCTACTATCAACAAAGCCCCTTCACAAGCCGCAATAGAACGACTTACTTCGTACGAAAAATCAACATGTCCAGGAGTATCTATAAGATTTAAGACATAATTGTCTGTCTTACCATCGTCAATTGGCTTTTTATAATTCATCTGAATGGCGTGGCTTTTTATAGTAATACCTCGCTCCCTCTCCAAATCCATATTATCAAGCACTTGTGCCTGTAAATCTCGGGCTTCAACCGTGTTAGTATATTCTAATAATCTATCTGCCAAAGTACTTTTACCATGGTCTATATGTGCTATAATACAAAAATTGCGTATATTCTTCACCTCAAAATCTTTATTAAATTAAAAGTTTGCAAAGTTATAAAAAAAGCATGTCAATACAAAACAGAGATAATACTGACACCAAATAAATGTTTTTCTATAATATATAAATACACACAAAGTTTTACAAACATTGTATTTATATAAGATAATTTACATATTTGTACAACCAAACTTTTTATGTTATCTTTGCGGATAAAAATTAAATATATACACATTGAATAAAATAATTGCTTGATATGGAAGTGAAAAATTATATAAAAGATAACGAACAGAGATTTTTTGACGAATTATTTTCGTTGATACGAATACCATCTATAAGTGCCAAAAGTGAACACAAAGCCGATATGATGCGTTGTGCCGAGAGATGGAAAGAACTTTTGTTGGAGGCAGGAGTCGATAAGTGCTACATTATGCCTACCGAAGGACACCCTATCGTATTTGCAGAAAAATGTGTGCCAAATGCCAATCGTACAGTACTTGTCTATGGTCATTACGATGTGATGCCCGCAGAACCTTTTGAACTTTGGCACTCTGATCCTTTTGAGCCAATAGTCAAAGATGGCAAGATTTGGGCTCGTGGTGCCGATGACGACAAAGGACAAGCATTTATACAAGCAAAAGCATTTGAGTATATGGCAAAAAGTGGACAACTCAACTGCAATGTCAAATTCATTATGGAAGGCGAAGAGGAGATTGGTTCGCCATCGCTTGACAAATTCCTAAAAGAGAACAAAGAGTTGCTCAAAGCAGATGTCATTTTAGTGTCAGATACATCAATGATAGGCAAAGAAAATCCATCGCTCACTACTGGACTTCGTGGGTTGGCTTATTGGCAAATAAAAGTTACCGGACCAAATAGAGACCTACATTCAGGGCATTTTGGAGGTGCTGTGGCTAACCCTATCAACGAACTTTGTAGCATTATCTCAAAGATAGTTGATAAAAATGGACGCATCACCATACCACACTTCTACGACAATGTAGTGGATATGAGCACGGCAGAGAGAGAGAGTTATGCAAAAATACCTTTTGATGAGGAACTCTACAAACAATCCATTGATATACCTGAGGTAAAAGGTGAGGTGGGTTACTCTACCCTAGAACGCAATAGTTGTCGTCCTTCGTTTGATGTATGTGGTATATGGGGCGGTTATCAAGGCGAAGGGTCTAAAACAGTATTGCCGTCTGTTGCACAAGCCAAAGTATCTACACGGCTGGTAGCAAACCAAAACCACGAGGAAATCTCTCAACTATTTATAGACTACATTGCTCAAATAGCACCCAAAGGGGTTAAAGTGGAAGTTGAGCCGATGCACGGTGGCGAAGCATATTTTTGTCCGTCAGACCATTTCGCCTACGAAGCTGCCGAAAAAGGATTTGAGAAAGCATTTGGCAAACGTCCATTGTCCGTAAGGCGTGGAGGTAGTATTCCTATCATTGCCAGTTTCGAAAAGATACTAGGCATCAAGACTATACTTATGGGATTTGGTCTCGAATGTGATGCTATACACTCTCCAAACGAGAATTTCGACATAGAGATATTCCATAAAGGGATAGAGGCAGTCATTGAATTTTATAAAAATCTTAGATAACCAACTAAAAACCTTTTTTGACTTTGGAAAGTTTTTTATTAAACAACATCATTGTTTTTAAGCAATTAAACATACAAGCAATTAGCATTTTTGTTATTAGCACATTGCTATTGTTTATTTCTGCATTTCACTCATCTGCCGAGACCGCATTTTTCTCGCTTTCGCCAAGCGATATGGACGAAATAGATGAAGATAGAGATACAGACAAAAATATCATTACACTGCTGAAAAAATCAGAGATGCTATTGGCTACGATATTGGTTGCCAACAGTCTATGCAATATTGCTATTGCTGTTCTTTCTACAATAGCGATAAATTCATTAATTGATTTCGGTAACAATATAGTATTAGAATTTGTAATACAGACAGTTATCATCACATTCATAATATTGCTTTTTGCAGAAATAATACCGAAACTATATTCTGTCGATAACGCCCTTAAAGTAGCCCGTTTGTCGGCTTCGCCTTTGATAAAAATACAAAAATTACTCTATCCGCTATCGGCAATATTAGTAAAATCATCTGATGTTGTAAACAAAAGATTAAAACGCCACAACCAACAAGGAATATCTGTCGATGACCTATCACACGCCCTAAACCTCACAGACCACATAGAGGAAGAAGAGGATATTTTGCGTGGCATAGTAAAGTTCGGCAACTTGTCTGTTGATAGCGTGATGACCCCTCGACTTGATGTTACTGCGATAGATATTAAATCGTCTTTCAGAGATACAATACAAAAAATCATCGACACGGGATACTCTCGTATTCCTGTTTACGAAAAGAGTTTAGATCAAATCAAGGGGATACTATACATCAAAGACCTTATCCCACACATCAACAAAGGCGACTCGTTTCGTTGGCAGACACTAGTCAGACCTGCCACATTCATACCAGAGACACGAAAGATAGATGACCTTTTACTCGACTTTCAAAAACATAAAGTACACATAGCCATAGTAGTAGATGAATTTGGGGGTACGCTGGGTATCATCACAATGGAGGATATAATGGAAGAGGTGATTGGAGAAATCGCAGATGAATACGACGATGACGACAAACAATACTCAAAAATAGATGAACAGACTTATGAGTTTGAAGGGAAAATACTGCTAAACGATTTTTATAAGATATTAGATATCAGCGAAGAGTTTTTTGAAGGCAAAACAGACGAAGTAGATACTTTGGCAGGATTGATGCTTGAAATGTTTGAAGAGATGCCTCACATCAGCGAATATGTCTCATTCAAAAACTATACATTTACTGTTATAGCAATGAACAAACGTAGAATTTCTCGTATAAAGCTTGAAATAGATTAAATTGCTATCAATATTTTATACAAAAAAGACATAAAAATGAAACGACGTATAAATATATTTTGGCTTATCTACTTGGTTGTAATATGCTTACCAATAATTATACTAGCTACCCTATTAGCATCTGTCATAACTATTACAATGTTATTCATAGGGGATTATCGCTTGTGCTATATGCCAGCAAAATATTGGGCAAGGTTGATATGTCATATCACTTTTGTTAGAGTCAAGATAGTTGGTAGAGAGCATTATTCGAAGCATCAGTCGTATATTTTCATAGCAAATCATCAGAGCGTTTACGATATTTTTGTTATTTACGGTTGGCTTATCAACAAGTTTAAATGGATAATGAAAAATACTCTTCGTTCCATTCCTGTGGTTGGATATACTTGCCTAAAAATGGGACATATATTCATCGACCGCAGTAATCCATTGAAGGCTAAAAAAAGTATAGATTTAGCAAAAGAGAAATTGAGAAATGGGTCTTCTATCGTCATTTTTGCCGAAGGTAGTCGTTGCGAAGACGGACAATTGGGGCAATTCAAACGAGGTGCTTTCACAATGGCACAAGATTTAAAACTACCAATTGTGCCTGTTGCCATTAAAGGGACTTTTGAAGTTATGCCCAAAAATTCTTACTATGTGAAGCCCTACCATGTTACCGTTACATTCCATAAGCCTATCAACACAAAAGACATAACAGACAATAATATTAGAGATTATATGCGCCAAACAAGAGATATAATAGCAACCACTTTATCGAAAAATTGAGCATTATGAGTATTTTCAAACTATTTCGTATAAAAAATCTACTATTGACAGCATTGATTCAATCATTAATATACTACGCCATCATCACACCGACACTAAACAAATTTACACTACCATCATTGCTGCCCTCATACTGCTTTTGGCTGATAGTGTTGGCTACCATACTTATCACGGCGGGAGGATATGTGATAAACGACTATTTCGACATAAAGATAGACCGTATCAATAAGCCCGAGCGTATCGTAGTGGGCGACACCATATCAAAAGAGAATGCTATGATGATATATTACATTCTAACCATCGTTGGGGTTCTTTTGGGGTTGGTTGTATCTTTTTTGATAAAAAGTATCTCGTTAGGATTTATATTTTTGGCAGTGCCGGGTATGCTTTGGTTCTACTCATCTACCTACAAAAGACAATTTATGATAGGCAATCTCATTGTTGCTTTGTGCTGTTCGCTGGTGCCTTTGACAATATTGGTTGCCGAAAGCCAAATGCAATTATCCTCCTACGGAGATTTGATTAGACAGACAAGTGTGCTACAACAACTTTGTGCTTGGGTCTGCGGATATGCTGGTTTTATATTTATTACAACATTGATACGAGAGATTGTCAAAGACCTGCAAGATGTCGAGGGCGACCGTCAGATGGAGTGCCGTACGATGCCAATTGTTTGGGGTAAGAGGCGAACAAACATAGTGCTTTGGGTACTATCTTTTGTACTCATTATTGGACTTGGTTGGTTTGAGATGACCTATTTCAAATCGGCAATAAAAAGCATCAACTCTCAAGCACTCTCTATCTTTTCACCTCTAAATATTACAATCATATTTTTGATATTTGTCCTCACAATCTTGTGGACAACAAAGAAAAAAGGAGTGGATATTTACAGCAAATTGAGTAACTACATCAAATTATTTATGCTGATAACAATACTTTATTCTTTTGTATTCTACTATATTTGGGCAAAAACATACAATCTGTCGATGTTTGGATTATTTTATATTATATAAATCATTTTTATGAAAATACTTACTATTATAGGAGCAAGACCACAAATAATAAAGGCTGCGGCTCTATCTCGTGCCATAAGCAAAAAATTTGTTGGCAAGATAGAGGAAAAAATACTACACACAGGACAACACTACGATGATAATATGTCAGAGATATTTTTCCGTGAAATGGGTATTCCAACACCGCACTTCAACCTCAACATCGGCAGTGGGCATCACGGCAAACAAACCGCCAAGATGATAGAGGGAATAGAACAAATACTCATTAACGAGCCTTTTGACGCAGTAGTACTATATGGCGATACGAACTCAACTATGTCGGGTGCCGTGGCGGCAGCAAAATTGAATGTGCCAATAGTTCACATCGAAGCAGGACTTAGGTCGTTTAATATGGCGATGCCAGAGGAACAAAATCGTATCGTATGCGACTCACTCTCTACCCTACTCTTTGCTCCCACAGACACCGCCTTACAGAATCTAAAAAACGAAGGATTTATGAACTCAAATGTGAGATTCTCCAACGGCAAAGATCGTAAAGTATTCCATTCTGGCGACATTATGTACGACAACTCTCTATTTTTTGCAGAAATAGCAGAGAGCAAAACAAACATATTACAGAAATATCAGTTAGAGAACCAATCGTTTATACTCACAACCATTCACCGAGACAATAATACTGATTCGCCACATCGAATGACGCAGATAATAGAGGCAATATTAGAAATATCAAAGCGATACAAGATAGTATTACCCCTACACCCTCGCACAAAAAAACTTCTACCACAAAATATATCAAAAGACAATTACAAAGCACTAACAGAAAACCCTAACATTATAATTATCCCGCCTGTTTCTTTCTTTGAAATAATAGTGCTTGAAAAAAATGCCAAATTAATAATGACCGACTCTGGCGGTTTGCAGAAAGAAGCTTATTTTTTCAAAAAACCGTGCTTAATACTTCGTCCTGAAACAGAATGGGTAGAGATAGTACAACAAAAAGCAGGTGTAATAACCGATGCCAACAAAGAAAATATATTATCTTCTTTTGAAAAATTCATTGATAGCCAAACAACATTCCCCAATATATTTGGCGATGGACACACCGCAGAGTTTATACTAAACAAAATGCTTGATTTAACGATACAATAACCATTTTATAAAAAAATGAAAAATATCTGTTTACTAACAAACGATGTAGAGACAACATCGCTAATCAATGGAGGTTTACGACCAGAGACAGGCATAAAGGTGTGGAAAGAGGGTATGCCTCGAATGCTTGACCTTTACGCAAAATACAATGTAAAGGCAACATTCTTTTTTGTAGCTAACTATGTGGCACAACATCCAGAAATAGTAAAAATGGTACAACCATACGGACACGAAGTTGCGTGTCATGGACTAACACACGAGCACGACAAAGCATTTGACATATTGACACTCAAAGAGCAGATAGAACACCTAAAACAAGCAAAAGCGATACTTGAAGAGGTCGCTGGCGAAGAGGTAGTATCATTTAGGGCTCCCGCTTTGAGAGTTAATAAAAACACTCCAAAAGCATTGATGGAGGCTGGTTTCAGGATAGATAGTTCGGTAGCACCACAAAGAGCCGATATCTTTATGACCTTAGGGGCAAAAAACAAGATGCAATGGCTCAAAGCACCACGCACAATCTATAACACAGCCCCTAACAATCTGGCTCGTAGAGGCAACTCTTCAATACTAGAAATTCCAGTTTCATCTTTTGCATTCCCATACATCGGTACTTTTATGCGAGTATTCCCTACACTCAATTCACTGACCCGATACTTTTTATATCTCGAAACAAAAGGAACTGACAAAGCAATCAATTTTCTTATTCACCCCAACGAACTTATAGTAGAAGAGCCATTAGGAATCAAAACAGAGAGACGGTCTAAAAATATAATATCATATATACTTGCCGACCTACTACGAAAACAACTAAAAAGAAGGAATCTTGGGGTAGATGCTGTCAATTTATACGAAAAAGAGATTCTTTTTTGGCAAAAAAAAGGTTATTCTTTTCAAACACTTAAAAATATTTCAGAAAACAACCAAAATAATATTTCAAAACAATAAATATCATATATATATATTATGAAAAAGTATATTTCAACTATCATCATTTCACTGATAACCATCGGAAGTTTTGCACAAGACACCACTGTTTTTATGAAAATAGGTAAATATATCATTTACAAAGACGAATTTGACTACCTTTACAATAAAAATAAAGCAAATACAAAAGGTAATACTCTATCTACCGATGAATATATCGACCTTTTCAAAAAATTCAAACTAAAAGTCATAGATGCTATCGATAAAGGCTACGACACTGTGCCGCAATTCAAGACAGAGTATCTCTCATACCGCAATCAGTTGGCTGTGCCTTTGCTACGAAACGCAAAATTTGAGCAACAACTAATAGACGAAGCATATCGCAATCTATCAGAAGATGTAGAGATATATCATATCTTGCTCAATCTGCCCCACAACTACACCAATAAAGACACTGTGGAGGTTTATCAAAAGGCTTTGTCTATCATCAAAAGACTACAAAAAGAGCCTTTTTCCAAAGTTGCCAAAGAGGTCTCGCAAGATGTAAGCGTCAAAGATAATGGCGGTTATATAGGCTGGTTCACTGGACAAATGTTAGTTTATCCTTTGGAGAAAGCTATGGTTAGTATGCCTATTGGGGAAATATCAGCACCAATACGCACCAATTATGGTTATCACATAATCAAAGTTACCAATCGCCGTCCTGCAATGGGCAAGATTCAAGTAGCACATATCCTAAAATCTTATCCTTCCAACGCCTCAAAAAAACAGAAAAAAGAGGCAAAAGATGCCATATATAATATTTATGACCAACTAAAAAATGGTGCTGACTTCGCCAAACTGGCTTCAGTAGAGTCGGACGACTCTCAATCCGCTAAATTGGGTGGCACTCTTCCTGTTTTTGGTATCGGGCGAATGGTTGGCAGTTTTGAGCAAACAGCTTTTAGACTTAAAACCATAGGCGAATTGAGTACACCAATAGAGACATCTTTTGGGTGGCACATAATAAAACTTATAAACAGACCAAAACTTGACTCCGTCAAAACAAAAGCAGACATAGTCAAGGCATTTGGATACGATGGTAGAGCCGATTTGTGCAAAAAAGTTTTCATCGACAACCTCAAATCTCAATATGGCTACAAATTCTACGATATAGCTTTTGAAGAACTATTAGAATATGCAAAATCATTCGACAAACCAGACTCCGTATATCTCAACGGAGCTAAAAAGTTTAACAAAACATTATTTAGCATATCTAACCACAATGTAGGACAAAAGCAATTTGCACAATATGTATTTGAACATAATTACAAAGAAACTGACAATACTTTAGAACTTACTAAAAGCCTAATAGACAAGTTTATATACAATGAGATACTTCGATATGAAGACTCTCAACTCGACAAAAAAGACGATGACTTCCGACATCTTGTCAAAGAGTATAGAGATGGGATACTCCTTTTTAATATTTCTAATGATATGGTATGGGAAAAAGCCATGAAAGACACTGTTGGTCTTATCAATTTTTTCAATAAAAACAGAAAAGCATACCGTTGGCAACAAACACGCTATAAAGGATATATTTTGTATTGTAAAAACAAGAATATCGCACAAAAAACAAAGAAAAAACTAAAAAAAATGTCAGCTGAAAAGATAAAGTCTTATATATCACAAATCAACAAAGACACTATAATGATTGACTACAAGAGAGGTATCTGGCAAAAAGGCGAAAACAATATAATAGACAATTTGGCTTTTGGCGACAAAAATGCTACCTTTGAACCGACAGAGACATATCCATATGTTTTTGTGGTAGGAAAACTGATTAAAGAACCTGAAAATTATAGAGATGTGAGACCTCTCGTCATAACAGACTATCAAACATACCTCGAAAAAGAGTGGATAAAAGAGTTAGAAAAGAGGTATCCTATCTCTATTGAAAAGCAATAATGAAGTAAGTAAATTATTTTTATTACCTTTGTACACAAAATTTATAAACTATAAATGATTTGAATACGATATGAAAAGAACAATTTATCTATTTATTTTAGCGATATTACCACTCAATTTAATATTTGGACAATATCAAAATCAGCGTTATATTGACTACATCAACAGATATAAAAACTTGGCTATCAAAGAACAAGCCAAATATGGGATACCAGCATATATCACTCTGGCACAAGCTTTGGTAGAATCCAATGCTGGACATAGTATGTTGGCAGTCAAAGCCAAAAACCATTTCGGCATCAAATGTGGTAGCAATTGGAACGGAAGAACTATCAATAAAGATGACGACAATATAGCAGATTGTTTCCGCTCATACAGAAGCGTGGCTGAATCATATGAAGACCACTCTCTTTTCCTAAAAAGACAACGCTACCAATCACTATATAGCATACCTACAGATGACTATAAAGCGTGGGCAAAAGAGTTGAAAAGACTAGGGTATGCTACCGACAGACAATATGATACTAAATTGATAAAAATTATAGAGGATTACAACCTTGATGCTATCAAATACGAAGAGATTAGTTACAATAGACCTACTATATACGATAATGCAAAGGTGTATGATACTAATGCTCTCTTGATTCCGACTGACAACAATGGCATAAGATGTTATATTTTACAAAAAGATGCTACCATAAGAGAGATTGCACAAGTACTAAGAAAACGTAATACCAAGATGTTGCTATACTACAACGATATGTTTGAAGATGGCTGGTTGAAAGCTGGAACTTATGTTTACACTTCTAAAAAACGAGCAAAAGCCGATGAAAAATATCGTAGTCATTATGTATTAGGAGGCGAATCTATGCACACTATATCGCAAAAATATGGTATCACTCTCAAAGCTATATACAAGATAAATAATCTTAAATACGGCACTCCTGCAAAAGAGGGAATGGTTCTATTTTTGCAGAGATAAGTAATTGTAGAATATATAAGCAGACTCCAACCATGAGAAAGTTGCTGACAGCAGTATTGCTATTTTTTGTCTTAATAGCAAAAGCAAATATTGTGTTATCTGACTCTGCGTATATAAGCCTACTGACTTGCGAACCAGACAACGCCATATATGCACGATTCTGGCATTCAGCCATAAGAGTTTGCGACAAAGAAAATAAAATCGATTATGCCTACAATTATGGCATTTTCGATTTTTCGTCTGAATATTTCATACCAAAATTCATCAAAGGAGAAACCGATTATATTTTGGCTTCGTACTATACAACCAGTTTTCTTGAGTCATACAAAGATAGAAAATCAACTGTTTACGAACAGATACTCAATCTAGACAATAGACAAAAGCAAAGACTATTTGATGCTTTGGAAGAAAATCTTATGCCAGAGAATGCTACTTATAGATATAACTTTATATATGACAATTGTGCCACACGGGTGTATGATATAATCTGTCGTGCGGTCGAACCCCCTAATTCAAAGATAACATCTATTTACCCACAAAAGAGGGTTACATATAGAGATATTATAACGGAGTTTGTGGGCTATGACAACTGGCAAAAATTTGGTATAGATATACTTATAGGCAGTTCTGCTGACATCATTATAGACAACCAAAGACTGATTGCATTCCCAAAATACACAAAAGAAGTTATACAAAATAGTCGGCTGATAACAAATAATTCGTCAGAGAAACTGGTTGCAAGGACCAATATAATAAACCAATTCCCCCTAAAAACATCGTCTGAAACAGCTATTTATCGTCCAACAATTGTCTGCTCTATCCTATTGCTTATCGTTGTATTAATATCCTTTTGTGCAAGAGACAAGAGAGGGATACTTATCGTATTAGATACCACTCTATTTGCCATCTACGGTTTGGCAGGAATAGTGATTTCATACCTTATGTTTTTCTCGTTACACCCGCTCGTATCACCAAACTACAATATACTATGGCTCAATCCTTTAATGATACTTTTAGCCATAACAATACATAAAAAAAAGCAGAATAGATTCTTGATTAACATTATTTTAGCACAAGCCATCTTGACCATCTTTGCTCTTGTGGTGTTTGCTACAAAAATACAAATAATGCATCAGGCTTTTTTGCCAATGATAGTTATCTTACTTATTCGTTGTTTACTTTTATACAGACAACACACCAACGGTCAATCTTAATTTTTGTATGAAAAGAAAAACTATTGCCACAATCACCTGTTTGCTGTTAGCCATATCTCTATTGGCTCAAAGTTCACCATACAAAAAGCCTCGTTTGGTACTTTTTATCACCATAGACGGAATGAAGACAGAGCATATATCTGCCCTATACCAAAAGTTCAAAGAGGGCGGACTCAAAAAACTAATCTCTGATGGTGCATATCTTCAAAACATTGACTTCAACTATATCGCCAAAGGAGATATTACCGATATCGCATCTCTTTGTACTTCTACTACTCCTTCACAACATGGAATTATCGATAGCAAACTATTCTCTACTACAAATAGAGACTTCATATCTATCGTAAAAGACGACAAATATCACGGTCTATCGACTTCCGTAGGGCGTTCGCCTAAAAATGTAGCCGCTGCGACCTTCTCAGATGCTCTCAAGATGGCAGAGCCAAAGGCAAAAATATACTCTATCGGAATAGATGCCGACAAAGCCATCGTGATGGCTGGACACAATGCTGACGGAGTAGTATGGATAGACAACGAAGCAAAAATAGGCTCTACTGACTATTATTTTCAAATGCCTCTATGGGCTTCTAATCTTAACGCATCAGGGATATTAAACAACTATTTGCGTAGTATTTGGTTGCCAATGTACTCTATCAAAGATTACAAATATCCCGTGTGTAATGCCACAAAAGGACGATTCTATACACCACAAAAAAAACTATCTAACGATGAGTTGATAGAGAAATTTAGATATACTACCTATGCAAATACTATTATAAAAGATTTAGCCCAAAAAGCTATAAAAGATGAGGGGTTAGGACTCGACAAATCTACAGATATTTTATGTCTAAATTTCAACATAAATACCTTTGCCAATAACACCTCCGAACTCAATTGTGCAGAAAAAGAGGATTTATACCTTTCGCTCGACAGAGATTTAGAGATACTTTTCAAAGATATTCAGCAACATATCGGCTTCGACCAGACTCTGATAGTGGTAGCAGGGACGCAGGCAGAACCATTGAGCCAAGAGACTCTTATAGCCAATAGACTAGCAGTTGGTAAATTCGATGGCAAAAAAATAATGGCTCTACTCAACTCTTTGCTTATGGCAAAATATGGGCAATTCAAATGGGTGCTAAACTACGCAAACGGTAATATATACCTAAATAACGCCGAGATAAAGAGGCAAAACATTGACGACAAAGAACTCAAACAAGATGCAGTAAGATTTCTGACCACAGTCCATGGCATCAGTTTCGCATCAACCTACGATAACATCAAACAAACTATTGGCGAACCAACAGAACTAACTGTTAGGTTAAGGAATAGCACTTTTGCCGGCAGAAGTGGAGACATCATAATAACACTCAACAACGGCTGGTTAGACATAGACTTAATGGGAAAACAGAGTATCATATCCACCACTGCACTACAACAAACTCCTGTCATTTTTTATGGTATCAACATCGCAAAATCAAATGTTTTAAACAAATATTATATCACAGACATAGCAAATACTATTTGTAGAATAATGCAAATACCACCACCAAGTTCCTCTATAGGACAATCTATTTTTCTAAATACAAATCAACAATAAAATAAACATAAATCAATATGGCATCACAAGAAGATATTTTTAAAAAACTAATTGCTCACTGCAAAGAATACGGCTTTGTGTTCCCTTCGAGCGAAATATACGATGGATTAGCAGCCGTGTATGACTACGGTCAAAATGGCGTAGAACTCAAAAACAATATAAAACGCTATTGGTGGGAAGCGATGACAATGCTCCACGACAATGTAACTGGTATCGACAGTGCTATCTTTATGCACCCAACCACTTGGAAGGCGTCAGGACATATAGACGCTTTCAACGACCCTTTGATAGACAATAAAGATAGTAAAAAACGCTATCGTGCAGATGTGCTGATAGAAGACCTTTTAGCCAAATTTGACGAAAAGATTAACAAAGAGATAGGAAAAGCAGCAAAACGATTTGGCGATGACTTCAACAGCGAAATGTTTGCAAATACAAATCCTCGTGTCATAGGATACCAAGAAAAAAAAGAGGAGATAAACAGTCGTTTTGTAAAGGCATTAGAAGACAATGACCTCGCCGAATTGAAACAAATAATCATTGACTATAATGTAGTTTGCCCAATTTCCGGTAGTAGGAATTGGACTGATGTTCGTCAATTTAACCTTATGTTTTCTACCGAAATAGGTTCAGTGGCTGATGGTGCAAACAAAATATATCTACGCCCAGAGACAGCACAGGGCATATTTGTAAATTTTCTCAATGTACAAAAGACAGGGCGAATGAAAGTGCCTTTTGGGATAGTGCAAATAGGCAAGGCGTTCCGCAACGAGATTGTAGCTCGTCAATTCATCTTTCGTATGCGTGAGTTTGAACAGATGGAGATGCAGTTTTTTGTTCGTCCGGGAGAAGAAATGAAATGGTTCGACTACTGGAAGGAGTTCCGCATAAAATGGCATAAATCACTTGGACTTGGCGACCACAAATACCGATTCCACGACCATGAAAAATTAGCTCACTACGCCAACGCAGCCACCGACATAGAGTTTGAAATGCCTTTCGGATTCAAAGAGGTAGAGGGTATTCATAGTCGTACTGACTTTGACCTCTCTCAACACGAAAAGCATTCAGGCAAAAACATAAAGTATTTCGACCCAGAACTGAACAAAAACTATGTACCTTATGTGATAGAGACCTCTATCGGTGTTGATAGAATGTTCCTTTCTATAATGGCATCAAGTTATGAAGAGGAGCAACTAGAAGGTGGCGACAGCCGTATCGTGTTAAGACTACCCTCTCTGTTAGCACCTAACAAGATAGCTATTCTGCCTTTGGTGAAGAAAGATGGTCTGCCAGAGAAGGCTATGGAGATAATGAACATGCTAAAATTCGACTACAAAACCACATACGACGAAAAAGATAGCATCGGAAAACGCTACCGCCGACAAGATGCCATCGGAACGCCTTTTTGTATTACCATCGACCATCAAACATTGGAAGACAATAGCGTTACAATTCGCCATCGAGACACTATGGAACAACAACGAATAGGCATCGACAAACTATCAGTTATTATATCAAAAGAGGTAAGTTTCAAAAACTACCTTCAAAAACTAATTGACTAATATTCACACTCATTAAAATTATGAACTATCAATCAAAGTATTGATAGTTCATAATTATTTTATTACCTTTGCTGTTGGATTTTTTATAAAAAAACAAAACTACAATTATATGAAACGAATATATTTATTTGCTATTATGTATTTAATATCGATTTTTTCGGTATTTGGACAAACAACGCACTCAAACAACAATCAAGGCACTGATGTAAAAATAGAAATGCTGACCGTTGAAACATTCAAAAACAAAATAACCCAATATGGAGATGGGAAAAACGAGTGGAACTATCTCGGCTCAAAACCTTGTATAATAGACTTTTATGCGAGTTGGTGTCGTCCGTGCCGTATGCTATCGCCCGAATTGCAAAAGATAGCCAACAAATACAAAAAACAAATCGTCGTTTACAAAATAGATACCGAAGCTCAACGAGAGTTGGCAAGTCTATTTAGTATATCGTCTATTCCTGCACTATTATTCATACCGATAGGCGATAAACAACCTATTATGCTTCGTGGTTACAGAGATGCTAATCAACTTGAAAAAGAGGTTGAAAAATATCTTTTAACAAAATAAAAACAAAAAAATCGTTATGAAAAAAGCCATATTGACAATATCACTTATCTTATTTGTAGTCGCTTTTGTAGAGGCAAAAGGTAAAACACCCAAACCTACGCTCGTTCGTATCACAACTACTTTGGGAGACATCACAGTCAAACTATACGATGAGACACCGATGCACAAAGCAAATTTTTTGATGAATATAAAAAATAAAACCTACGAGGGGCTACTTTTTCATCGTATAATCAAAGATTTTATGGTGCAAGGTGGCGACCCTACCTCTAAAAATGCTGACTCCACAAAGCGTCTCGGTTCTGGTGATTTGGGCTATCAGATAGATGCAGAGATCGACCCTGCTAAATTATACCACAAAAAAGGTGCTTTGGCGGCGGCTCGTACTTCAGACGATGTTAATCCACAGAAACGCTCTTCGGCATCGCAATTCTATATCGTTACAGGCAAAGTATATGACAACGCTACACTTGATAAGTTAGAAAAAAGGATTAACCAACTACCTAACATAAAAGAGCCATTTGAATATAGCGAAGAACAACGAAAAACATATCAAACTTTTGGTGGCACTCCTCATCTTGATGGTAGTTATACAGTTTTTGGTGAAGTAATCAAAGGATTTGATGTACTCGAAAGAATACAAAATATGCCGACCAATAAATATGACAGACCTACCTATAATGTTGTGATACTCAAAATGAAAGTCGTAAAAAAATAGTATATAAATATTTGTAAAAAGATATGGCTCTAATAGATTATAAAGGCGTTGAACTATGCCACAATGAGTTGATAGTCCTACAAGATGTAAATTTTTCGGTGGACAATGGAGACTTCATATATCTTTGTGGGAAAACAGGTAGTGGCAAAAGTTCTCTACTCAAATCATTCTATGCTGATATGCCCATACAACGAGGCAATGCAAAGATATTTGATTATGACCTCTCAAAAATATCTCGCCGACAAATACCATTTCTTCGCCGTAAAATAGGAATTATATTTCAAGATTTTCAGTTGCTACACGACCGTTCTATCCGAGAAAACCTCGAATTTGTATTAAAAGCAACCGATTGGAAAAACAAAAAAAATATAGAAGAACAAGTAGATTTGGTATTAAATACCGTTGGGCTACCACAAAAAGGCTACAAACGACCTCATCAACTATCCGGAGGCGAACAACAGCGGATTGTAATTGCTCGTTCGTTGCTTAACTCACCAGAACTCATAGTGGCAGACGAGCCTACGGGGAATCTCGACCCAGATATTTCGTCAGAAATAGTGTCGCTACTTTGCGATATTTCCAAAAGTGGCACGGCTGTCATAATGGCAACGCATAATATGAACCTAATAGATAAATACCCTGCCAAAACATATATTGTAGAAGACACTCATATTTCCCAAAAATAGAATATTGTGGAAGAAAAACTACAATTAGTTGTAGAATATATTATACGATTTTTGTTGCCCAACAACGAAAATTTAGCAGTGCTTATTGGTTATACCAACAATACAGCAGAGTTTAGCAAATTTAAAGTTGTAATAAGACCATCTTCTTTTTTCAACAAAGAGGTATATGGCTGTGATATATCATTACCAAGTCTGCCATTACATAAAATTGATGATATTGATTTGCTTTTTGGGACTCCACATATAGAGCAAAACAACGGAACAGTGGTAGTTGACGCAGACATTATAGCAAGTAGTTTTTTCTTGTTATCTCGCTACGAAGAGTTCATCGGTAAAGAAAAATTAGATGAACATCATCGTTTTGATGGCAAAAAATCATTACCGTATAGAGCCAACTTCATAAATCGACCTATCGTTGAACAATACAGCCATTTGCTAATAAAGTGGCTCAATATGGCTGGGATACAGACCTCCCACCCGCCCTGCGGATTTAGTAATATATACCTCACTCACGACATCGATGCCATTGGGCTTTACCAACATATCAGAGGTGCTTTGAGTGGATTTTATCAATCTATTTTTAGCAACAATGTCTCTTTTTGGAATGTTCTACAATCTATTTGCAATCATAAAAAAGACCCAGCATATACATTTCAATGGCTTATAGGAGAAGACCAAAAAGTAGCAAATGCAGACATTATATTTTTTGTCAAAGCATTACAGCACTCTTATGGCTACGATTTGCCACATTATAGTTTGTCGAGCAATAAAATGCAAGAATTGATACGGTATATCACACACAATCATTGCAAGATAGGTCTTCACTCCTCATATCACTCCTTTGCAAATCCTGAGTCTATATGTCAAGAACACGATATGTTAGAACGACAAACCGCCTCAAAAACAACGCTACATCGAAGCCACTATCTCACCGTACAGCCACCATATCAACCTCAATACTATACAGCGTCTGGTATCACCGATGACTTCTCTATGGGATATGCCTCGGTAGCGGGTTTTAGGCTTGGAACTTGCAGAGCAGTGAAATGGATAAACCCTGCCAATTTTGAGATTAACCCCATCACTCTACACCCAATGACCATTATGGAGTGTAGTTTAAGTAACGAAAATTATATGAACTTAGACTATGATGAAGCATTGATATATTCTACAAAATTAATAACAGAGGTAAAAAAATATGGTGGAGAACTCAACTTATTATGGCATAATACGAGTATCACTCCAAAGCCAAACAATTATCACACAAAACTTTATAAAAATATAATAGATTTAATACAATAAAAATTTTGCTATTACAAAATAAAGTATTACCTTTGCACTCTCAAAATGAGAAAAATCACGGGATGTAGCGCAGTCCGGTTAGCGCACCTGCTTTGGGAGCAGGGGGTCCCAAGTTCGAATCTTGGTATCCCGACAAACGGAGGCTGATTGTTTGACAATTAGCCTTTTTTTTTGATTCGAGGTCAGATTAGTTAAGTAATGATTCTATTCGCTTAACGGTTGGGTATTTACGCTGTTGCGGATAAATTTACAACAGTTTTAGATTAAACACTAAACTTTATTTTAATTTAAGCACTTAAACCGCAATAGCGTAAAACTATGTTATAGCCAGTATTCATTTTATCAAAAATTAGAACTATAAATCAAAAAATTATTTATATCTCTCTTGTTGATTTTTATTTTTGGCTCTCGTGGTTTCCCATTAGAATTAACACCTTGATTGAAAATAGATAAATATTTTTGATTATAAGTATTGATTTCTAGTATCTTAAAATCTGTAAAAGAAATATTATTTTTCATTTTTTTAGCATAACTCAATAAATTTTCTTTACCTTGTCTAGTATTCCAATAAATTGCAACTTCATTTTTATAATCACTATCCTTTTCTGTATTGTGATTAAAAACGATATACCAAAATTTTTCATAAAGAGATAAAGCCTTATCAACATTTATTTTGTCGTTACCTAAAATACCACCTGTTCCATTAGTATGAGCCTTCAAATCACCTAAAAATTGATTATTGAAATTCAAATCTAAATCAATTTCACTATCTTTTTTATTGGATTGATATTGACAAATTTGTTTATAATTTGGATTTTTCTCTAAAAATTCCTCAAACTTAAATTCCAAGAAAAAACCAGCCCATTCAGGTTGAAATTTATTGTGATAATCTTGCTTTATCATCTCTGAATAACAAGCAATTCCGTGATAATTTTTATCTAATGAATTTTTAAAGTTTTCAAATAAAACAATCTCTTTATCCGATGTATCTGTATGATTTATTTTTGCAGTTAAAAAGTCTAAAAATTGGTCATTTCTTACTGCTGAAATAAT
>PDWI01002727.1_pt1 | contig 26106 bp, 16 predicted proteins | sample 1430891 | NCBI WGS metagenome assembly PDWI01 (sample SAMN01162508, study PRJNA174530) | Oral metagenome, whole genome shotgun sequencing project. | biome: Marine environment; feature: Marine mammal; material: Swab sample of the gingival sulcus; isolation source: swab sample of gingival sulcus...
CACAGTAATGCCATATTCGTTGGTGGCATTGAAACTAGCGCAGATACGCTCCATTTCTTCTTGACGGCTGCCGCTGTCGTAGCGTGTCCAGAAGACAATTTCTGTACCATCAAGATCGATTTCATCGATGTTGCCGTAGATATCCATGTCGTAGCCCATGTCTTGTTCTCCCATGGACGCTTCTTCTTCAGTTGGTTCCTCGGCAGCTTCTTCAGTCGATCCTTCTACTTCTTCAGCTGGTTCTTGGGATTCTCCCATGGCTTCTTCAGCTCCAGCGACCACGTCTCCAGCAGCTTCTTCAACCTGTCCGGCAGCTTCTTCAACCTGTTGTTGCAAGTCTTCGGTGCTACCACAAGCAACAACGACCATAGCCAGGGCTGCTAGTAATAACATAACGATAAAAAGTTTTTGTTTTGACATGTGTTATTCTCCTCCGAATAAACGGTGTTTTAGTAATTTGCAGTACTTTAGTTTTGTTTTCGTACCGTCTGTTAAGCAAAAATCAAAACTGAGAAGTGTTGTTTTGACTGCACCACCTCCTTATTGAAAATTTAGTTTTGATCAGTGGTATTTCCGAAACTGTAGACTAACCTTTCAGCCCACTTTGTGACAAACCTTCAATGAAGGTGCGTTGTGTAAAGGCGTAAATGATCAAAATGGGCAAAATTGCAATCATAGAACCAGCCATTTGCAGCTGTGGCAAACGACTTTCTTCATTGAAGAAGGTTTGTAAACCAACTGCAATGGGGCGCCAGTCGGTATTGGTGGTGACCAATAGGGGCCAGGCTAATTCATTCCAGGCACCAATAAAGGCAAACAGCAGAATGACAAATAGGGCTGATTGGGATAGTGGGAGCATAATTTGGAACAAATAACGGAGGTGCCCTGCACCATCAATTTGGGCAGCATCCCATAATTCACCAGGAATGGTCTGGAAGTGTTGACGAAGTAAAAAGATGGAGATAGCAGGGGCGATGAATGGAATTGTCAACGCAGGCCAGTTATTGATCCAACAGTTCTTACTACTACACAAACTGAAGCCAAGCGTTTCAGCAAACCAGCCCTGACTACCAAATATCTCTCCGATTTTTGTCACCAAAATCACATTAGGCAAATTCATAACGATGCCTGGAATCATGAGTGTGGCTAGAAGGATAGCAAACATCAGCTCTTTGCCTGCAAACTCCATACGGGCAAAAGCATAAGCGGCTAACGTGGCACAAATCATGGTACCGGCTACGGTGATCAGGGTGATGCGAATGGAGTTCCACATGTAGATGCCGAACTTGCCTTGCTGCCAGGCGGCACAGTAGTTGGTGAGGAAGGGGATGCGGAAATGCTCGACACGATCTTCTACGACCGGTTTACTGTAATTGCTGTATTGTTGAGCTTCTAGAGCCTGATCGGGAATATCAACGATGAAGCGATTTTTGGTGATGGTTTCGTTGTCATCGTTAAGATAGGTATCCCGAGTATACAAAATGCAAGGAGTGATGTCATTTGTGGTGTCGACTTGATAACCTACACCAGGAATCAGGCTGCGTTTAGATGTTGCTTCTCCAGTTGTCATGAGGGAGGTACCAAGCATAAATAGGAAAGGGAAGACTGAAATCAGGGCATAACCAATTAAGACAACATACAGAATGAGATGTGCCCAATTGATACGACGCCACCAGGGTGGCTTACTATAAGTTGTTGAATTAGCCATAGTGAACGCTCCTTTCCGCAATGCGATTTTGGATAAGATATAACGTGAGAATGACAACAAATAAGGTAATGGCCATTGAGGTTGCATAACCAAAACGGGAGGCTCTTTGGAAAGTGACAAAGAAGTGAACGCTGGCAGCGTCTACTGTACCTTGTGCAGCAGATTGTCGTAAGACGAAAATGTGGTTGAAGGCTTTGAATGTACCAATGACAGAAATGACAGAAAGGAAATATGTAGTGGGTGAGAGCAGGGGGAAAGTTACGTGGCGAAATATTGACCAGCGCCCTGCGCCGTCGATGCGGGCAGCTTCGTAAAGGGTGTTGGGAATAGCGCCCAAGCCTGCCAGGAAAATAACGGTATCATAGCCGACGTAAACCCAAATGTTGTACAGAATGACGACAAGAAGTGCCAGGCTGGGGCCAAACTGCCAGTTGGCGGCAGCTTCTATGCCAAATGCTTGTCCGAGAACAGAAAGAGCGGCATTGGGCTCATGGAGCCAGCGTTGTGGTTCCCCGCCTAACAGCACCATCAATTGGTTGGCCAGGCTGGTGCCTCGCAGACTAAACATGGCTTGGAAAATACCGGCGGTGGCTACGGCCGGGGCGATGTATGGGATGAAAAAGACGATGCGGAAAAAAGCCCGTCCGCGAATGGGTTGATAAAGTAAGTAGGCGATGACCATGGAAACGCCCAACTGCACTGGAACTGTGGCGATTGAGTACCACATGGTGACGCTAAGAGATTGGTAAAAATCTGGGTCGGAATCCATACTGATGACGGGCCAGATATTTGCCAGCCAGACTGCCCCGCCAATCATGATGGCTGAAGCAATCAGGGAGAGGATGAGTTTGAAGTTTGATTGTTGTTGGGAACCCCAGCGCCAAATAAAAAAGCCTACGACCAAAATGGCGAGGGCGCCTAAGAGGTATGAGAGGCGAATAACCGCAATACCAAAACGATCTGAGGTGAGCAAAGTGAGGTAGGTGAATCGTCCAAGGACGTAGGCTGCACCCAACGTGAGCAAAACAGTGACCGCGGGTACAGTGAAGTCTGGGACTGTTTTGTGGCTTCGAGGTGCCATGCGGCGGATGAAGTTTTGTGTGCCAACGCTAATCAAAAGGCCAACGATGATTGAGGCGACACCCAGCCCCACATTGCCCAGCCGGGCAGCTTCCCCTGCCTCGATTGCTTCTTCCCAGGCAAAAAAGGTGATGGCGGCCAGGAGAATCTGGACGAGACCAAATGTGATGGGAATGCCTGGGATTAAGGATAGAAGGGGTGTGTAATAGGGGAGTTCGTTTTCTTTGGCACGTTTTGAGGCTTGATAAGCGGCTCGAATGCCGACAAAAACGAGTGCTAACACGATGACCCCAAAGAATATGTATGCGGGATCTCCCATGGCGTTGATATAGTTATCTAAACCACGCCACTGATTTTGCTTGATGCGCCACTTGTAGAGGCTAACATAACCAGCAAAAAGAATTGGGAATATCCCAAAGGTAAATACGATGAACAATGCGGGTGAGAGGAAAAGATAAGCTGTTAAGTTTTCCCGAATAGCTCTACCACGGCGAGTCTTGAAAAAGCCTAGCTTGGTTTGAGCAGTTGGTGGTTCTTGTGATGCGGTGGTTTGTGTTGTCATAAGCTTCCCTCGCTTCCATCTGATTTTATGAACACAATTGGAAAAGCATTATAACATGCTGGTTTTCCTGGGCAAAATGAAAAATGCTTTATTGTAGGTCTAATTTTTAGACGGTTACTTTACCTTGTTTTAGGATACTTCTTTGCTTTCACATATAATACGGCTCACAAAATTTTTGAGACGGAGCGCCTGAAGGAAAAATTATGTCTAAATTCAAAATGCTTTTTCTTATGCTCTTGATTGTTTTGGTGTTGATTGTAGGATGCAAGCGAGAAGAGGCATGGCCTGAAACGGTGATGCCTGTACTTGAGGTTGAGTCTACTGAAGAGGTGGTGGCTGAGGCAACGGCCGTTTCTCTTTCCCCTACTCCTGCTCCTGCATCTGATACGGACGCAGGTCTTGTCATCAGTGAAGTGCTGCTGGGATTGCCGGGCAGCAATCAAGAAGAATTCATTGAACTGTATAACGCAGGTCATGACCCGGTTGACTTGGCCGGTTACACTCTCGTTTACCGTCTCAAAGATGATAAAGACGAAAATGTGGTCTTTGCCTGGACAGAACATGCTGAGATTCCAGGTTTGGGCCACTGGCTGCTGGTGCGAGAAGGCTGCGACTTTGGCTTGACGGCAGACGGCCGTTTTGACCAGACGCTGTCAGAGAAAAAAGGGGGTCTCATTTTGCGGGATGCTGATGGCGGGGATGTAGACCTCTTGGGCTGGGGTGAAGAATCACCGACGGGCTACTTTGTCGGTTCGCCAGCAGCAGCATTGAGTGATGGCTCTAGTTTGGAGCGGCTGCCAGGTGGGGCAGCGGGGAATGCCACCGTTAGCGGTGACAATGCTGCCGATTTTGTGGCGGCTGTGCCCAACCCGCAAAACAGTGGCAGCGACCAGACCCCGTTGCCAGATGAACGCCTGGCGATCCATCTGACCATGCCGGAGACAGTGCCGCCCTTGACAGAATTTGATATGACTGTGATGGTAGAGAATCTGACGGGGCAAGATGTGGCGGATGTGGTCATTTCTGTGCCGGTTTTGGCTGAGTATGAGATGGTGGCTTTGCCGGACGGGGCAGCGGGGGCAGATCATCGCTATCAGTATACCGTTCCCCACCTGGCTACCGATGAAACCCACGAACTCAGCTTCACTTTGCGCGCGCCACTATCTTACATCGACACAGTCGTCGCGGGGTATTACGCTGAGGCGGCTGGGTTTTTACGCGCTTATGGCTCACCATTGCTGCTTTCCGTGGCAGGTGGCACAGTGCCCGTCGATGTGGCTCGAGAATCCGTGGGCAACACGGTGACTGTGGAAGGTGTTGCCACCATGTATACCGATGGTTTTTATGCGGGCGGCACCGGTACCAAGTTCTACATGGAAGATGAAACTGGAGGCATCCAGGTGTATATTCCCGGCGGCAAAGGGGCAGTCAGGGTGAACATTGGTGATGAGGTGCGAGTGACGGGTGAAATTGAACTGTATCGTGATTCCATTGAACTTGTCCCGGCCAATGTGCCCGCTGACATCGAAATTACCCATGCTGGCGCCGCAGCGCCAGAACCGACACTCATCACCGTTCAAGACAACAACCGTAACGATGCCGTGATTGGGCGGCTCAATGCCATTGAAGGGACGGTAACGCGCATTGAAGAGTTTACCTACTCTTATGAAGTGGATTTGACTGATGATGAAGGCTATACCGCGCTGGTTTATATGGAAAAAGAGGCAGGGTTGACAGCTGAGCCGTTGGATGTGGGCCGAGATTACCGCATTACGGGGATTAGCGAGTTTTATGATTCTTTCCGTCAGTTGAAGCCCCGATTGCAAGAAGACATAGTGGAAATCTTTCCGCCAATTTTACGTATGGAACTGGCGGCAGCCAACAGCATTGAGGCAGGTGAGCTGTTGACTTATACGCTGACTGTCAACAACTATACCGCAGCTCCAATGACGAACCTGGTGATAACGGCCGTTCCTCCCACAAACGCTGCCCTTACCAACATTCTCAACGACGGCCAGCTCACTCGCGGACAAATCCAGTGGCAGATGGCTGAATTGGCTGGCAACGGTGGCGAAACGGCCGTTCAGTTCGTCGTCCAGGTAGAAGATGGCCAAACCGTCGAGTTCCCTGCCGCCACAGCCAGCGCCGACCAGTGGCCGCAGCCCGCCATGACGCAGCCCTTCCTCACCTTTGTGGGCAGCGGCGTGCCCATCTGGGTCATTCAAGGTAGCGGCGACACCTCCCCATACGTACGCACAACCGTGACAACAGAGGGCGTGGTAACGGCCGTTTTCCCTGAACTAGGCGGCTTCTGGTTACAAGAACTGGTCACCGACGACGATCCCGCCACCTCGGCTGGCATCTTCGTTTTCACAGACATGATTCCCGACGGCCTGGCAGCTGGCGACCAGATACAACTTACCGGGCGCGTGCGCGAAGCCTCTGGTCAGACGCTCATCCAACCGCCAGAGCCGGTGACCATCATCACCAGCAGCACCGGCAATCCGCTGCCAGAGCCCGTGCCTTACAACCCGCCCGCTGACCCGGTCGAAGCGGCGGCCTACAACGAAGCACTAGAAGGTATGTTGGTGGCGCTAGAAGGCTCGGCACTCGTCATTGCGCCCACCACCAAGTATGGCGAAACGGCCATGGTGGCTGAATCGTGGGGTGTAGACACGGTGACGCGCTTGGACGAAGTGGGCTACATCATCATGGCAGACGATGGCTCGTCGATGACCCACGAAGATGGCTCCACTCAGCCATATGCGGCGGCTCGCGGCGACCGCATTTCTGGACTGGTTGGCCCGTTAGCCTACACGTTCGAGAATTACAAAATTGAGCCGATTGACATGCCGCAGATTGTTGCAGGACAACGGTTGTTAACTCCTATACCTGAACCAGGTTCTGATGAGATCACCATCGCCACCTTCAACGCCGAAAACTTTTTCGACAACAGGGATCCCCATCCCTCCAGCCCGCCCAAACCCGGCAAAACAGCCTACGCCAACAAACTCAACAAAGTGGCAGAGGCTATTCTCGCCATGGGCGCACCGACCATTGTTGGTTTGCAAGAAGTGGAGAACATCGGTGTTTTGGAAGATTTAGTGGCGCTGCCCAACTTGGCTACTTACCAATACCAACCTATCCTTATTGAAGGCACTGATGCGCGGGGTATCGACGTGGCCTACCTGGTGCGCGGCGATCAAGCTGTGATTGAAGGGGCAGCGGCCTATCCTGCGCCAGAAGGTTTGAGCAGCCGCCCGCCGTTGGTGATAACCACAACCGTCAACCTGGCTTCTCACCCAGAGACAATTTACGTGCTTAACAATCACTTCACCTCACTCTCTGCCGGTGAAAAGGCTACCGAACCGCGTCGTACTGCTCAGGCAGCCTGGAACGTGACGCTCGTCCAGCAAATCCTGGCAGCCGATCCCGACGCCCAAATTGTGGTGTTGGGAGATTTGAACTCTTTCTACCACACTTTGCCCATAGACACATTGGAAAATGCGGGACTGGCTCATGCCTATGACATTTTTGGCGAAGATGAGACATTGCCCTACACCTACATCTATCAGGGCAGAACGCAAAGCCTCGACCACATTTTGATGACGCAGAACTTGTTTGACCGCTTGGGCAGTGTTGACACGGTGCACATCAATGTTGATTATCCGCTGCCTCTGCCGGACGATGATTCGCCGCACCGGGTATCAGACCATGATCCGGTGGTGGTGCGCTTCTCGTTTTCGCACTAAAACAAACGGAAGGCCAGGAATCATAGGCACGAAGAAGCCCAGCCTTTCCTGGCTCCTTTGTTTCTTGCTCTTTTGTCATAAAAAATATGATGGGCTAAGTGATGACTGAAGATAACCAACAACAAGAAGGACAAACGGCCGCTGAGGCTGGTATCGCTGGATTTATTCAGGCGGCTGGCACGATTTTGGCAGTGTCGTATCCGGTGTTGGCTTTATCGACCGGGGTACGCTCGCTTTACCAGCTTTTTTTCAAAGAGGATGTTGTTTACTATGTGCCAGCTATCCTCAGTGGTGTAGCTGCGCTTTGTTACCTGGCGGCATCAGTTGGTTTTATTGTGAAGCAACGTTGGGCGTGGAGATTGTCGGTGGTCGTGTTGTTGTTTGAGAGCTTGATGACGATTGTGATTGGTACGTTGAGCTACGTTTTACCGGACTTAATTGGGCGCACGGTTTGGGCGCATTTTGGTGCGGATTATGGCTATTTTCCGCTAGTGCAGCCGCTGCTCGGGTTGGCTTGGCTCTTCCATCCCGAAACGCTGCGTGTTTATGATATAAATTTACCGTGGCGGGATCGTCTGCCGCTGCCATTTTGAATGAGTGTTTGCTGGTGGTTACAGTTGGTTTCCCGCTGGGTCTGCCCTGACGATGCTGTGCTAAGTGGCTGTCTCGGAATTAGTCGCTGTTTTTCTGGGGTAAAGGTGACTTGAAATGTAGCCATCAATTCTGCCACTTATTTATGGATGCGCACTAAACGAGTTTTTCTTGCTTGACATAATCTTCCGGCTTGATGGAAATTGTCTGACTGGTGCTGTCATCACCCATGCTGATGCCGTAGATGGTTTGTGCTGCTTGCACTGTGCCTCGATTGTGGGTGATCACAATAAATTGACTTTTTAAACTCAATTCGCGCAGCAGTTCACGGAAGCGGTTGATATTGGCTTCATCCAGGGCGGCATCTACTTCGTCCATGATGCAGAAGGGGGTGGGGGACACTTTCAACAGTGAGAAAATGAGGGCGGCGGCTGTGAGGGAGCGTTCGCCACCGGAGAGTAAGCCTAATCCCTGTTCGCGCCGGTTTGGCAGACGGGCGATGATGTCTACCCCGCTGATGGTGAGATCATCGGGATCGGTCAATACTAGGCGGGCGGCTCCTCCGCCAAAGAGCTGGGTAAAGGTTTCTCCAAAGATGGCATTGACTTGATCGACGGTTTGGCCAAAAGCGTGTGACGTCAGGTTGTCTAATTCAGTGATGACTTCGCGTAGTTGACTGTCGGTGAGGGTGAGATCTTCGATTTGCTGGGCGAGGAATTCGTGACGTTGGGCTACTTCTTCATATTCTGTGGGGGCGTCGGGGTTGATGGCACCCATGCGCTGCAACTGGCCACGGTAGTTTTGGATGGTGGTTTCGATGTCGCTGGGCAGTGTTGTGACTACGGGGAGTTCTTCTACCACTTCACTGATGGGCAGCGGGGTGGCGCCGGTTTGGTCATCGGCGTAACTGAGCGCGACGATACCGAGATCGGCTTTGATGCGTTCTTGCAGCCCTTCAACGGCCGTTTCTTTTTGACTGAGGGCAATCTTGGCTTGGGTATACTGGGTTTCACGCTCGTGGGTGAATTTGTTGATGTCGGCAGTTTCCTCTTCTAAAAGTGCCATTTCTCGCTGATTTTTGTCTAGTTCTGTTTGCAAGGGGGTGAGGGCTTCATCGAGGCGTGCCAGTTCTTTTTGCAGGCCTTTTTGTGTTGTTTCTGCGTCGGCGAGGGCTGTGTTTTGTTGCTGTTGGCGTAGCGTGTTGAGCCGATCTTGCAGCCGCTGCCGCTGGCGTTCGACTTGCTGCAAGGTGGCGCGGCGGCTGTCTACCACGGCCTGGCGTCCGGCGACGATGGTGCTGGCTGCCCCGATCTGTTGTTGCAATACTTGTTTTTGCTGCTGGGCTTCGGCTACGGGCAGGGCGGCTAAGGCGGCGCGTGTTTCTTCTAGTTCTTGCTCAAGGTGGGTGCTGCTAGCTCGGTGAGATTCGATGCTGGCTGAGACGGTTTGGATGCGGTTTTCCAGGCGTTCTGTTTCCTGGCGTTTGTTTTCTTCTTGTTGTTTCAGGTAGGTTTGCTGCTGCTGGATCCGATCTAGATCCCGTTGTGCTTGTGACAGCCGCTGGCTGTTTTCGTTGAGTAAGCGTGACAGGCGGCGTTCTTCGTTTTGCAGTTTGTCTGCTTTTTTTTGGTTGATGTCTATGTTTGCTTGCTGCTCTGCCAATTTAGCTTCGGCGCTGGCTAATGCTGCTTGCTGTCTTTCGCTTTCTGCCTGGGTTTCCCGCCACTCTGTTTCTTGAGCGAGGATGTTGTTTTGCGCGGAACGGCTGTTTTGCTCGACTAGTCCGTCAGCGTGGGCAATGAAGCCTGCTGGGGTGACGGCGAGGCCGCCGGGGGGGAGTTCTTGGGCGAGCTGGAAGGCTGTTTGCTGCTCGGTAACGATGAGGATTTGCCCTAGAAGCCTGTCAACTAGTGGTTTCACAACTGGATTGCAGGTGATTAACTCGTCGGCCCAGCCGATGATGTGTTGGTGTGACAGGGTTGGTTTGTCAATGGCTTGGATGGCATCCAGGGAAACGGCCGTTAATGCTTGTTTTGGGTTGTCTTGTATGAGCTGCCACAAATTGCGCTCGTCGGGCAGGATGATGGTGGTGAGACGGGTGGTGAGGGCAGCGGAGAGTGCTGTTTCGTATGCTTCGGGAATGGTGATGAGGGTTGCCAGCTGCCCCAGGCTGCGGGCGCTGCCTTTTGTGTGGCTTTCTTTGTGGCGCATCTGATCCAGCATATCGACGCGGGTTTCTAGTCGGGCTAACTGTTGGCGGCGTTTGTTGAGTGATTTTTGCTCATTGTTGATGGCGCGGCGCCCTGTTTTCAGGTCACGAATGAGTTCTTGGTGCTGGCTGCTGACTTTATCCCGTTTTTGGCGTAGTTCATCACTTTTGCTTTGAGCGGCTTGGAAAACGGCCGTTAATTTTTGGCTACGTTTTTCTAATGACACGGTTTCTTCAGTTGGCTTGGCAGTGGCTTGTTGGCTTTGTTCTTTGAGCCGTTCTTGCAATTGGGTTAATTGCCCTTCGGCTTGGGCTAGTTTGGTCTGGTTGTTTCGCTGTTTCAGTTCGACCTGACGTAGCTTTTTCTGCCAGCGGTTGATGGCGGCCTGTTGGTTTTGGAAGGTGGCGTTGAACTGGGTTAGCTCGGCCTGGCTGGTGTTGAAATTGGCCTGAGCGGTTTCTAAATCGGCGGTTGCGGCGGCTAAATCGGTTTGGGCGGTGTGGTGTTGTTTGGCTATATCGGGCAGCTCTTGCTCAATATCGGTTAGTTGACGCTGTAAAGATTGCTGTCTTTCGCTTAGAATGGCTACTTGGCGGCGGGTTTGTTCGAGTTGTTCGCGTATCTCTTCTCGCTGCTGCCGGGTAACGGCCGTTTTCTCCCGTAAATCTACCAGGCGGCGACGGATTACATCGATTTTGCTTTGCTGCACCAGATATTCCTGGCGTGTGTCTTGCCATGCTTTTTCGGTGACGGCGGCACGCTTTTGGGCGAGACGAATATCGTCTTTGGCCTGTTCCCATTTGAAGCCATACCAAATTCGCAAAAGATGATGGAGGTCTTGGGAGATTTGCTGGTAATTTGTGGCGCGGCGTGCTTGTCGTTTGAGTGAATTCATGCGTGGCCGAATTTCGTTGAGAATATCGTGTACGCGTTCCAGGTTGTGGCGGGTTTCGCTCAGGCGGCGCAGGGTTTCGGCTCGCCGTGTTTTGTAGTGATGGATGCCGGCAGCTTCTTCAAACAGGGCTCGCCGCTCTTCGGCACGCAGGGAGAGTGCTTTGTCTACTAAACCTTGGCCGATAATGGTGTAGGTGCGCTGCGCCAGGCCGCTGGTGGCTAATAGTTCGGTGATGTCTTTGAGACGTACTTTTTGGCCGTTTAGCAGGTATTCGTTTTCACCGGAGCGATGGGCGCGGCGGCCGATTTCTACTTCGGTGTAGTCGATGGGCAGCCAGCCATCGGTGTTATCCAGGGTGAGGATGGCTTGTGCCATGCCGGAGCGGGGACGTTTGGGGCTGCCGGCAAAAATCATATCGGTGGTGCGTTTACCGCGCAGGGTGCCGTAGCTTTGCTCACCCAGCACCCAGCGTACTGCATCCGCCACGTTGCTTTTGCCACTGCCGTTTGGACCGACGATGGCGGTGATGCCTTCATCGAATATAAATTCTGTTTTGCTTGCGAAGGTTTTGTAACCCTGAAGTGTAAGTTTTTTTAAGCGCATGTTTGTTTCCCATGGTCGGTGATCGGTGTACTGGTAACGGCTTATGGTTTACTGTTTCCCGATCACTGAATCGCGGCGGGCAGTATAGTGAGAAGTTTGTAAGTTGGCAAGTTGATGCGATGTGTGTCCCTATCAATAGGTGATGGAATTGTTGGATGTGTTTCAAGTGGCTTTTGCTCAGGAAGGATGGGGAGTAATTTTTAGATGGTCACTATGTATTTTCGCAAACAGGTAGTGAAGACTATATAATTGAGTGAAGTTGTTCCACAAGATTGGTTGTAATGATTTTCATAAATGGAAATGATTGAGAAAGTGATTGATCAGCAAGTAATGGAAGAGGCAATAGCCACTTTGGAGAGACATCGCAGGATTCTAGGGGATGATGTGGTGGAAACGGCCGTTACTGCGCTGCAAGAGCAGGCATCCCTCACTGAATTTGCTCCCTCTATCCAACAGTATGACACTGTTACTGTGTTGCAAGCAGATATTTCTGGGTTTACGGCGATGTCGGCTAAGATGGACGCGGAGCAAGTACGAGATGCGCTGAATGCTTTGTGGCAGCGTCTTGACAATGTTGTCTTATCTTGGGGAGGGCAAATTGAGCAGCACACTGGGGATGGCTTAACGGCTTTGTTTGGCGTGCCTGTTGCTCAGGAGGATGATGCCCAACGAGCGGTTTTAGCGGCTTTAGACATGCAATTGGAATTATCTCTGTTTAATGAAGAGGCTTCGGAGCCTACGGACACCAGCCCTTTGGGACGGTTGCAGCCGCGCACGGATTTTCGGATGCGCATTGGGGTACACTGTGGTTCTTTGTTGTTGAGGCGGGTGGGGCAAAGTGTGGGGCAAACGGCCGTTGGTGATACTGTGCAAGTTGTAGGGCGTTTGGAGAAGCAGTGTCCAGTGGGCAGTGTCCTGATAACTTATGATGTTTACCGCCAGGTTTTTGGATTGTTTGATGTGGAATCTGGTGGCTTGTTGTCGCTCTCTGAGGATGATGAGCTGCCGGTGTATGAAGTTAAAAAAGAGAAATCCCGCGCTTTGCAGACACAGGTTTATCAGGGATATGGTTTTAAAGCTGGTTTTGTAGGCCGGATACCTGAACTGGAAAGAATTGAGTTTGCGCTTCAAGAGACGTTGGACAGCAGTGTGATGCAGGTTGTGACTGTGACTGGCGAGGTGGGGATTGGCAAAACTCGGTTTTTTGATGAATTTGAACGTTGGTTGGAGATGCTGCCGGTACGGGTCTGCTTGATGCGTGCCCGCAGTGAACAAAGTGAGCAAGATCAGCCTTATGCTGCTTTCCGCCAACTGTTTATGAATTATTTTGAAATTCATCAACGGAGTACTTTGTCTGTTGTCCTGGAGAAATTTAGCAGGGGCGTGGCTCGAAGTGCTGGTACCCATGCTGTTAGCACGCAAGAACAAGCACATGTGATGGGGCAATTATTGGGTTTTGATTTTTCTCACAGTGCGTATGTGAAAAATTTGGAAGATGTTCCTGAAAAATTGAAGCAGTATGGCATGCAGGATTTGGCTCGATTTTTCACAGATTTGTCTGCCCAGTATATGCCTATTGTCATTTTGTTTGAAGATGCGCAGTGGGTAGATGAAGCGTCATTGGCAGCTATTGAGTATCTTCTTGAGTATTGTTATGATTTGCCGATTATGATTGTTTGCCTGGCTCGTCCCTCTTTTCTCCAGAAACGGCCGTTATGGGGTGTGGGGGATGATCCTTTAAGTCCTTATCTGAAATTGTCTCTCCCGTCGCTGTCGGCTGTTGAGGGGGGGCACATTGTCGCGGATATTTTGCGCAATATGCCTCACTTGCCATCCCGCTTGTCTGACTTGGTGGTGTTTAGTGCTAAAGGTAATCCTCTTTATCTGGAGCAGTTCATTCGGCTTCTTTATGATGATGACATTATCCAATTTCGGGAAGAGGGTGATCAGGTGAACCTGGGTAGATTAGAGGAACTGGGTGTGTTTAATACATTGGCAGATTTGTATTTTGCGCGGGTGATGTTGTTGACAGAGCTTGAAAAGGATATCTTGAAAGCTGCCTCGATAGTGGGCCGAGAATTTTGGGATGCTGCTATTTTGGAGATTCTTGAAGGTGAGAATGCTGTATCGAAAGAAACCTTGCAATCTGTTTTAGCTGGATTAGAGCAGCGCGAATTGATTGTTCGCCAACGTGCTTCATTATTGGCTGATGGTTCTCAGTATACGTTTACCCATGATTTACTGCATGACGTTGTTTATCAGCAAGTGTCTACATTTGCGCTTGAAGAAAGGCATGCTTTGCTTGCTGATTGGTTGATTACTCGTATGAAACCCCATCAAATATCTTCTTTTGTGCCTATGATTGCCGCTCATTATGAAAAGGCGGGGCAACAAGCTGTGGCTGCGCAATGGAGGGAACGCGAGTGAATGCGCGGCTGAAGCTGGAGAGAGCGATAGCTGTTATTGATAGCCAGCGCACCCTGTTGGGCGATTCTGTAGCTGATGTGACGTTGACTGCTTTACGGGCAAAACGGGAGCTGATGGGAGAGGAAACGGCCGTTCTGCCTGAAGATCGCGTGACCCAACGGAAGCAACTCACTATCTTGTTTGCCAAAGTTGATGGGTTTACAGAGGCTACGCAAACTTTACCCAATACCCGCATGCTCAATATTATCAACTTGCTTTGGCAGCGATTGGATCGGGCGATAACTGACCAGGGGGGCATGGTTGATAAGCATATGGGGGATGGTGTTATGGGCTTGTTTGGCGTGCCTGTTGCCGGTGAAGATGATCCGCAACGAGCTGTTCGGGCGGCTCTGAATTTGCGCACGGCTCTAGCTGATTTTATCGCTGAAATTCACATGGATCTTGAAGATGAGGTGGCAAATATGCCAGAAGCTACGGCTGTGCTGGCGGCTCTTGATGCTTTGAGTTTGCGCGTTGGTATCAATACAGGTCCAGTGCTGCTTGGCGAAATTGGCACTGGCGATGAATATACTGTCATTGGTGATCCAGTTAATGTGGCTAGTCGCTTAGAAAATCGGGCACCGAAAGGGGGTATTCTTATCTCTCATGAATCGTATCAACTGGTTCATGACACGTTTGAAATGGATTCTCTGGGTTTGATGCAAATACGTGGCAAGCCTGATCCTATTCAAGTTTATTTAGTTCAAAATGAACGTTCGTGTGTCTTTTCTGACCAAAGCTGGGGTGTAGAAGGTGTAGAAACGAGCATGGTCGGCCGGGATAAAGAATTGCTTGTGCTGCAAAACAGTCTGCAAAATATAGTCAGACAAGGCAAGGGGGAGGTTATTACCATTGTTGGTGAAGCAGGCATTGGTAAATCGCGCTTGAAGTATGAATTTGAAAAATGGATGGATACGCTGGACTTGGATGTGCTTGTGCTTAAAGGGCGGACGGAGCCGAGTATGAGGCAGGTGCCTTATTCGTTGATTCGCAATCTGTTTATGACTTATTTTGCTATTCAAGATAATGATCCGGCTCCAGTGGTTAAGGAAAAGCTGTTCCAACAGATGTGGCGGCATTTTCCTGATGATGCTCCTGAAAGGGTGTCTTGTCGTGGTCGTTCTTTGGCTCAACTCTTGGGATTGGATTTGGAAGAGGGTTTTTCGTTGTGGGAACAACCGAAAACGAGGGAAGCTACGCTGGGTGATATTATTTTATTGTTACGTAAGGCGCTTGCAGGCAATCAGGCCGGAGTGGTTATTTTGGAAGATGTCCATTGGGCGGATGAAGGTTCCCTGGATCTTATTGAAAATTTTGTGGAGCTATGCCGGGATGTCCCGCTGCTGATTTTGTGTATTTCCCGTCCAGAATTGTTGGAGCGGCGTGCGCATTGGGCGAGAGCAACGGCCGTTAATAGCGATCCCCGGCTGCTTAAAGAAGGTGTTCCCCAGCGTGTTGTCCATTTAGAGATGTTGACTGTCGAAGAAAGTAGTCAGCTTGTTGAAAATATTTTGCGGAAGCTGCCGGATATTCCCCCTGCGTTATCGGATCTGATTATTCATCGTTCGGCAGGTAATCCCTTTTATGTTGAAGAGTTGGTCAAGGTGTTGATAGAGGATGGTGTCATTGTAACTGAGGGGGATGCCTGGCGGGTTTTGAAAAAGCAACTGACTGATGTGCGCATTCCAGCCACGCTCACTGGGGTTTTGCAATCGCGTTTGGACAGGCTGTCTTCATTGGAACGGGTGACATTGCAGCGCTCTGCCGTGATTGGGCGTGTGTTCTGGGATACTCCTGTGATTTTGATGAACCATGCTGCCTCTCAAACGGCCGTTCACGCCCCAGAAACGGTGACTGCCCTCAAAGCCTTGGAAAAAAGAGACCTGATCTTTCAACGCAGCGCTTCTGTGTTTGCTGGCAGTAATGCTTTTCTCTTTAAGCATGAGATGCTGCGCGAGGTAGCCTACGACAGTGTACTGCTGCGCATGCGCCCTGCTTATCATAAACAGGTTGCTGATTGGTTGGTGCAGGAAAGTGGAGAGCGTGTTGCTGAGTATTCAGGTTTAATCGCTGAGCATTACGAAAAAGCACATCAAAAAATTCCAGCAGCACAGATGTATGAAATGGCTGGAAATCGAGCCATTGAATTTTCCAATCCTGAGTTGAGCTTGTCCCATTTCCAAAAAGTTCTCGAACTTATTGCCGACGAACCGCACCAAAATGGCTGGCGCATCACGATTATGCAGCAAGTTGCTGCCCTTCTCCGTATGCAGGCACGTTTGGTGGAAACGGCCGTTGCTTACGACAACATGCGCCAATTGGCCGAAGCTGATGGTGAGCTAAGTGCCCAAGCCATTGCCCTAACCAGTTTATCTGGGGTGCTGCTTGATCAGATGCAATACGAACAAGCATTAGCCGCAGCAGACAAAGCAGAAAAAATCGCCTGGTTAGTCGGAGATGATTTACTGCTAGCCAACGCCTTGCTCAACAAAAGTTGGGCAAACCATAGATTAGGGCACCCCAGGCGGGCACAGCAGCAAGCCCAACAGGCACTCACCCTCAGTGAACAGTTAAAAGACAACACCTTACAAGTGAATTCTTTACGCAACTTGATCATGCTGGCGATTGATTTGGGTAAACAGGCACATGTGGCCTTTTATCTGAATCGCTTGCAAGATTTAATCAACCATCTGGATCAAGAAAAAGTCGAACTCATGACAATTGGTTTAGGCTTTATCACTTTGGGTGAAATCAACAACCGGTTGGGTAGATACGGCAAAGTTGCCAGACCTTCTTTCTTAGCGATACGTATCTTTAAGAAATTGGATCGCCAGGAGTTAGCGGCGCAGGCGTTGTTTAACTTAGGCAGGTCAGGTTGTTTGCGTGGCGATTATGAGCAGGCAATTCCATTCTACCGGGAGGCGATGGCGATTGCTATTACCCTTGGCGACCGTTTCCAGGAAATGTTTTACCGGATGGAACTGGGAGCAGCGTTTGTGGGTTTGAAGCAATATGAGCAAGCTGAAATCGAGATCGTGCAGGTTATCCGGCTGGCTGACAACAATTCCCGGTTTGTGCAGTGGCGTGGCATAGCCCAAGCCTTTCATTATGCGACGTTGGCACTGCTGGGGCAGGGTCGTCTGATAGAGGCGTTGGCTGCCGCCAAACGAACTTATTCAAAAGCAATTTTGTTGAGAGACGAACGTATGCTTGGTGTTGCCTGGTACGGCTTGGGCCTAGTTTCTGCCCAGTTAGCTCCAAAGAATCTGCCAATTATCATACGAGACAAGAGTTGTATGCCTGGCGATTGTTTCGCGGAGAGTATTCGCTATCTGAGGCGAGCCAATGGTGATAGTACGGGGGCTTTCCGCGAGCAAGCGTTAACGATGGCGGCGTGGGCTGCGTATGAGATGAAGCAGCAGAAGTCACGGCGCAGTCAAATTCTGGCTTCTGAAGCGAAAGCATTGGCAGAAGAGATTGGGTTGACCTTATAAGAAGCAGCCCCTCTGGCATAGGGCAAGCCGGTCAAAGGCCAAGCTGAAGCCTCACTGAAACAGGTTGAGCTTTTTCAGCAGTGCGTCCGTGAGCGTATCAAACGGGCAATACCAGCCGCCAAAACGATGGGACAAAGAAGGGTGTAAACAGCTGCGATCTGAGTTTCCGAACTTAGTCAGTTACAATCGTTTTTAAGTAGTGCATCCTGAAGCCAAAGCTTGAATTGCATTTCCAGGTGTTGTGTTTGCGGAACTTGATGATTCTGACATCGATCATTTTTCAGGAGTACTTGGCACAAGTTTATCTTCTAGTTCTGGGGAAATGTATAGTGCGTCATCTGTATGAACCAATTGTAAGCTGTCTAGTGATCGACGAGATGGATAAAAGTGAACGCTCTTTATTAATGACCAACCAAAGTCGTCTAATGCTTCTTTGTAGTAGCGCAATGTATAAATACGCTCATTGGCAGAGATATAGATTAGGGTATTGGTCTCTGTTCCTGGTATTGGAGCAAGCATTGTTCCAAATTGGCCATCTATCTGAACTGAGGTGCGCTCAATAGAAATGGTTGGAAAATCTATGATACTGTTTTCTATAAGTTGGTTTTGTTGCTGGGGATTGCTTCCATGTATCCAGTTTATGTCTAATACAGGAGTCTTCTCTGAATCAACGAGTGAAAAACCATAATCATCACTGAGATATTGTTGTTCAACAATTTGATATCCAACTGGATACTCCAAGGAAACCCCCAACACATCATTCTCGTAGAGAGATACATCATTCTCGTAGAGAGATGACTCTTCTGCTACATGAACATTCACCGTTATAGAAATAACGAAAATAGCGAGTAAGATAAACAATATAAATCTCTCTTTTCGAATAAACATGTCTAACTCCTTAACCGAAAAAATTGTACCGCATCAATGTTACAATCATGTAACGGCTATGTAACAGTTGTGTAACAATCCTAACTGGCTCTTCATCAAATAGTGTGCTAAAGAGTTGAAAAAATAAGGATCAACCCGTATTGTAAGACTTCCAAACCATTACAAAGCAAGTTGACCCTAATGAATATTAATAATTTACTCTTACTTTCTGCCCTTGTCAATCGGGCATTGGATGCAGCCCGCGCTGTAAAACAGGGCATCCATACCGTGATTCATTGGATTGAAGAAGCAACATTAACCCAACTGTTGGATTTGCCTCATTTTGCAGTGGCCGGCTGCAGTATCGAAACAACCAGCTCACAAGACATTACACTATTTAGCGAAAAACCAAATTCATTTCACTGACAATAGTCTTTACCTTGACCGTTGGCCTGTGGAGCAAATCCCGTTGGCCGCTAAGTAAATGTGGGGATTACACGGACAATTTGTCTTTGCCCCTGAGTCTGGCAGCCGCTTACCTGAATTGGCATTTTTGTTAGGCAATATCCGTTCACATCAATTTGACACAGTTTTTCAACTGATTTTTAAATGTTCAGCGCTTTGAGTTATAGCTCAAAGTTAGACAACTGAGGTGCCAATATCAGCATTAGACTACTCATTACCATAAAGGTGAATGACGGGATGAACATCGCTGTTTGAGGCTCAAGTAAATCAGCCATATAGCCCAAGGCAATTTGTCCAATAGGAACTAGTCCAAATGTAAACAGGAATAGACTTTGGACACGGCCTCGTCGTGACGGCACTACGTAGAGTTGTACAATTGTATTGACACGTGGCGATAAAAGACCATGAAAAAAGTTAAAAAATCCAAAAGCGATGGATGAAATTAATATTGTTTGCGAAACCGAAAAGATACATACCAAACAGCCGATTACAATATATCCAAAAATCTGTTTTTTCCCATAGTGAGAACTATGTGTTTGTCCTAAAATAGATATACTTATGGCTCCCAACAATTGGCCTGTGCCACCGATACCCATTAATATACCTAGTCCGGTTGCCCCTGTTTTTAATACATCATTGCTAAAAACTGGTAACAAGGCAAAAATTGGTAAAATTCCTAGTGACAACCCCACACACAATAACCATAAAGGAAACAGTACCTTATCCTTTGCAATAACCTTACTCCCTTCAACTAGGTCAACAAGCGCCCCCCGTTTTGATTTTACACTTGTACCATCTGTTTGGATGAGGTACAGAACAATAAGAGGCATGAGAAAGCTAATTGTATTAAAGATATAGGTATTACGTATGCCCAATATTGCAATGCTCATACTGGCTAGAATTGGCCCGAATGTGCGGGCTGAATACAACGAGGCCAAACTCACTCCCATAGCAGTTTCCATCAGTTTTTTGGGGATTAGTTCGGGAATGAACGACAAGTAGATAGGTTGCCATAAAGCAGCACAAATACCCAACGCAAAGGAAAGTAAAGAGAGGATAAGGATGCTTGTTAACCCGTTGATGATCAGAACAGTCAACAGGGTTGAAATAGCTAACTGAGCCATAACCAATATACGCATAATGGATTTTTTATTGTATTGATCAGCAACCACACCGCCAACTAGAATAAAAATTAGCTGGGGCATAATACCACTGGCTGTGACAATTGTTACAGCTAGTGCAGAACTGGTCATATCCTCAACCAACCAGCCTTGTGTGGTAATCTGTATCCAATCACCAATTTGTGAAAAAAGGACACCCAGCCAAATCAATCTAAAATCTCGTATACCCAATAGCTCACGAATAACCTTAGTTTGATTCATAAAAAATAATTCCTCAACATTGACTTGAAAGGGGGATGTTTGCTTTTTTGGTTACTTTAGTTTCGGCTAACGAACGGGTGGCAATGGCGATAGCATGAATCATAATTGTAGGAAAAGCCAAAATCTTACAAAGAGGTTCAAATGTCAATCGCCATTACTCAAACTATACATGTTTTACAGATAATTATACAAACTGTACCCATGGGTACGAATCTTGCACTTTTACAACTGATGTGGACTATCATAAACGGCTCCTTCTGACACAGCCGAGGCGCCCTCTTTCCCTCTTTCCCTCTTTCCCTCTTTAACCGTCAATGGGCTCGTGCCAGAGGAATGCTATCGTGTCTGGGTTGCATTTTGTCATGGTGTGTGGCGGAGCGAGGAACTAATCAAGCATTGGCGCAGCTATGTTTTGGCTGAAGGTCAATGGGTCAGCCATCCCTATGAAGGGTACCGAATAAAGTGGTGATTAAGCGTCAAAAAACGGCTAAACTATCCTGATTTGATGAAAAATGGCTCGATTATTCAATTAAAAAAATGCGTGATGCGACTCAGTTTTGATTGAGTTTGGCTCACGTTATCAAAAGTCCAATCAACAAAGTCATGGCAAATAATGTTTTTATGATTTTTGCCGAGTTCATTTTCTACCCTCCTCAGCAGGTATCCAAACTATAGACGGATTTACAATACGTGCGTCAATGACAATTTCGTTTGTAGCATGTCCTATGGACTGCTCTTCCGGTAGCCATAAGGTAAACAAGGTAGTAGAGTCAGATTGGTTTACAAGGGTTGTCATTATTGTTGTATTGAACCAGTTTGGTTTCATAAATATCTGATTTTCAAACGTCGTTGCGGTTGAAACTCTTTCTGTATCTATTTGAACGGTGCGTAAATTACCTGTAGGATTCCCAATGATTTTTGTTTGCTGGTTTGGCTGAATAAAAGCAAGTTCGGAACCAGTAGGCGACCAAGATAGACCAAATATATCCTCGTAGCCTGTTAGTACACGAGCAACCTTATGTGTTGACAAAGTCGCAACATCCAAGACCCACAATTCTCCAATTACGATTGGTGTATTTAATTCTCCCAGTTCAAAATCGCTTGTTTCTGCTTCATCCCAGCGTGTAAACGCAATATGATCGCCACTTGGTGACCAAAAACAGTTTGCATTCTGAGTTCTTTGTCGATAAAAATGGTACGCTCTTCTTGTGATTCCATTGATATTTGCTTGATTTCACTTCCACATTGATAACATGTGCTTCGTGCATATACAATGGATTTACCATCTGGTGAGAATGATGCACTAGTGATATTTTCTGCTTGTGATAATGGTTGAATTGGAATTGGTCTGAAATTGCCTGTGTGAACATCTACCAATAACAGCTGTTGTTGTAAATCAAGATTGTTTTTATCTCCAAGAACTAGAATACTGTCGCTTGTCGGCGACCAGCCAAGAAATTTAACTCGATGATCAAGCTGGTTTTCTTGCTCCAGTAACAATTCTGACGTGCCATCATGAATATCGAGGATTGAGACAAAGTTTCCTCCTTGTCCATATTGCCATGCTACAGCTACAAATTGATTGTTTGGAGAAGGATAAAGACCTTTGAGGTAAGTTCTGTTTTGCCACAAATACGGTGTATCAATACGCATGGCAGGCTGAACTTCCTCGTCGGTGTTGCCAAATTGAACCCGATAGATTTCAGGCCCTTGCTCTCCTGATGTGGCATAGATTAGTGTGTTTAGCTTGGGATCCATCATAGGAATTGATTTAGGGGTTGCCGTTGGAAGTGATGGTGTCAAGGTTGGCATTGGCGGCACATCCGTTGCTGATGGACGCGGTCTTGTAGGTGAAGGTGTGGGGCGGGGAGCGTCAGGTGTAGATGGTCCTGGATAAACCGGCCGCTCTTGGGATGTTGTGGTGGGGATTAACGGTGGAGGATATTCATTGTTGGTAGAAAGTGCTGGATCTGCGTCTATCTGTGACACAGTACACGCACTAACAATTCCAACGAGGAGTAACGCTAACAAATAAAACAGCATTCTGTTTATCCTGATAAAAAGTTTCATTTTCACCTCCTTTAAATTATTCACCAGTTGCCATGTTTATGGAAACTGATGATGCATTTTGACCAATAATTGGCCATGCCAACGCCCGCTTCACCGGCTGCGAGAGGTGAGCCTGGATGTACACTTCCCCTTCAGCTTCTAAAGCGGCAATTAATATTTGCTGTGCTCTAGCTTGCACGATTTCATCTAAGACTGAGGGTAGTCGAACCCCATTTCCTGCCACAACCTCATCGTTTATGGTACGCTTGTCTCTGCGGTGTATTCTCCTTTGGGTTTTTGCCCCTTGCGGTTAGTGACGCTTGAGAATATGCTGCTTCTTCGTTTTGACCAATCCTCAACTTTTGGTTATACCTCGCACTTACCAAAACAACTTTGACAAAGCACATAATTGTCATACAAGGACTTTAAGCCTTACGGACTAAAATTTATGCTGTAGTTAGACTATTCAAGGAGAAGTACAGTTTAGCAAGAGAAAAACGGTTTCTCCCGTATCTTTTGGAATACGGGAGAAACAAGATGTTAAAACACAATGAGGTAAGGCTTATACCCAACCACGCAGTTGCGCAGCTTCTGCAACGCGATTTACTGCAACCATATAAGCCGCTTTACGCATCGGGACACGTTTTGCAATACTTCTTTCGTACACCATCTGAAAGGCAGAAGTAATTGTTTGGTCTAGCCGTTGCCGCACCAAATCTTCAGTCCAGTAATACTGGTAGGCATTTTGAACCATTTCTAAATAGGACACAATAACACCACCCGCACTACAGAGAATATCTGGAATCACATAAACCCCTTTGTCATTTAAAATATCATCTGCTTCAGGTGTAACTGGGCCATTTGCCAGTTCAGCAATAACTTTTGCCTGAATTTGATTTGCGTTTTGCTGTGTGATCTGGTTTTCGATTGCAGCAGGAACTAATATATCAACATTTAGCTCCAGCAACTCTTTATTGGTGATGTTAGTAGTCCCTGGACAGTCAATTACTTTGTCTGTTTGTTGTAAATGTTTTGATACGATTTTTGGATCGAGGCCTTTTTCGTTGAAAATACCTCCGAATTCATCGCTGACTGCTACAACCCGAAGTCCAAACATATCAGAAGCTACCCAATGTGCAGCCGAACCAACATTGCCATAACCTTGAATTGCACATGAAGTGTCTTCAAGGGATAAACCTAGCATTCTGGACATCTCTCTCACAACAAATAGTCCACCCATACCAGCAGCTGGTGTTCGTCCGGCGGAACCTCCAAGAGATAGGGGTTTTCCTGTCAAGGTTCCTGGTGCATGTTTCCCTGTTATTGTTTCATATTCATCAAGCATCCAAGACATTATTTGGGGATTGGTATTTACATCTGGAGCTGGTACATCTTGTCTTAAGCCAATGTAACGGGAAATATTACGTATGTATCCGCGACTAAGTCTTTCTAATTCTCCTCGTGAAAGTGCGCGCGGGTTACATATTACCCCTCCCTTGCCACCTCCTAATGGGATATTAGCAACAGATGATTTCCAGGTCATCCAAGCTGCTAAAGCCCGTACAGTATCTATTGTTTCATCTGGATGAAATCGAGTGCCACCTTTGGCTGGCCCAAGAGCATCATTATATTGAACTCGAAAACCTTGAAACGTTGTGGTTCGACCATCGTCCATACGAACTGGAATAGAAAAATGGAATTCACGCATGGGTTCGCGCAAAAAGGCATGTATATCAGGGTCTAATTGTAAAAGCGTTGCGGCTTCATCTAATTGCATTTGTGAAATTGCAAAAGGATTTAAGTTTTCTTTCATTGGTTTTGTCCTTTAATGTTAATCGAAAAGTTAGTCAATTACCTCTTTGTGCAATATGCACAAAAAAATAGCATTTTTTTTGTTTGATTATAGCATTCAACTAGTGAATGTAAAGCTTTGAATATGCGCGTTTTAGCGTTGCAGTGAAATTGACTGTGCTTTTGACCGGAACATCATCATGGACAAAATCCCAAACGTGCCAAAGAGTATCCCAGAAAGAATAAATGCTTGTGATAAAGTATAAATGTCTGCTACCCATCCAAGAAACGGAGATGAAATTGCATAGAAGATACGAATAAGCAAGCTCCGGGCGGATAATACGGTTGCTCGCATCTCGGATGTTGTTAATTGATTGATTAAATTTTTTAATGTTGGCCCACTAACGCCACGAACCACATATAGCATAAATAATGCTGAAATACCTATGTAAATGGAAATATGACTAATACTTCCAAGTAACATATGACCTATCATGATTAGGATGGGAATTAACGCAATTGTCCTTTTATGACCGAGTGTTTTGTATATACGATGTGATTCTAAAGAGACTAAAGCTACTGTTAAATTTAACGCACCCCAAATTATCCCAACCCAGAATTCATCTAATCCCAGATTTTTTAAATAAGGTTGGGCGAACCATGCTAGAATCAAAGCTGAAGAACCTGAAATTGCAGAGAGAAGGACAGACCAGCGTAAGGCAGCATTCACAATGAAGATTGAACGCATGAATTCCAGGAAATGGCGAATGCCATTAACATGCTTAATCTGTCTTTCTTTAGTTGGGGGTTCAACAAGAGTAATCGCGGCGAGAACACCTAGTGAAGCTATGGCAATTTGACCGATTATTGGCGACCGTAAACCCATGAGAGAAGCAAGCCCACCCCCAATCACTGCTGCGATTGCCTCTGAGAAATTGCCTAGAGAATATATACGACCTTGCCACTTTACATATTCGTCCTCTTTGTCGTTTGCCAACAAACTATCATACAAGAGTGCTGAATCTGTACCCGAAATGAAGCTAGTGCCTATCCCCCCAATAAATAATCCTGTGAGAAATCCCAAGAAATTATGGGATATGCTTAGTATTACACAACCTATCAGATTGAGCATTGTGCCAATAGTGAGAGATGACTTACGGTTGACTCTATCGGCATAATAGCCTGATGGAACTTCAAATACGACAATCGCTATAGAATACAGAGATTGCATAAGCATGATTTGTGCTAGTGTTAGCCCATTATCTTGATAAAACAAGACAATAATTGGCATGAATAGCATAAAAGATTTGGAAAACTTTAGAATTAAAAGCTTTGGGACGTTATGTGTTGTATTAGGTATGGTCATGTGCTTTTCCTATGTTTGAACAGTTGGCGTGCAATGTTACTAAACGCTTCATTGTGTTTAGTCTAACATAAACATGAACAATAGAAGCAATCGGTTTACAGATTGGACTATATGGTGGAATGTATTTACGGCATCACGGTTGTAAGCGTTCATTTGAGGTATAAGCAAAAGTTGTGGATTGGTTAAAGGGCAAAGAAAACGGCGTATTCTCCAAGGTAGCTAAACGAAAGACCGGAAAAACTGGAAGGAGAATATGCCTTGGAAAGGCGTATCACATCCACCACAGAACGCGAAACTTTACAAACCAAAATGATGCTTACTTTGGATGAGCTTGTGCTAAACGCATGCTGGAAGTGGCTTTGGCTGCTGAAGTTGACGCATACAGGCAACGACATCAACCTGAACGGGATGCAGATGGACATGCCCTAGTCGTGCGCAATGGCAAAAGCCGTGAACGTACCATTCATACAGGTGCCGGCGTCCTCAAAATAACCGTACCACGGGTGAATGACAAGCGGACAGGGAAGCAATTTACCAGTGCTATCCTGCCTCCTTACATGCGGCGGACACCGCGCTTGGAAGAAGCGATTCCCGCTCTCCGTGTGGCAAGAAGAATGACGTTTGTGGTAGAAACGGCCGTTAACAGGCAAAGAATATGTCTACATCTGGGCAGACGGGGTACATTTCAATGTGTGTTTAGAAGATGATCGCTTCTCCTTTCTGGTCATCATCGGTGTGCGACCAGATGGGGTCAAAGAAGTGATAGCGATAGATGACGGGTATTGAGAATCGACCGAATCATGGCTAACCCTCCTGGTAGCCGTT
>PDWI01009567.1_pt1 | contig 26096 bp, 22 predicted proteins | sample 1430891 | NCBI WGS metagenome assembly PDWI01 (sample SAMN01162508, study PRJNA174530) | Oral metagenome, whole genome shotgun sequencing project. | biome: Marine environment; feature: Marine mammal; material: Swab sample of the gingival sulcus; isolation source: swab sample of gingival sulcus...
CCGATGGGTGCCCAGGCGGGCCTGCTCTTCATCTTCCTCCTGGCGCAGGACCCGGTCGATCTCCACCAGGGCCAGACAGGAGGGATGATTCTGCCGCAGGTCTTTCAAGATGGTGTCCGCCTGGTCGTCCTGGCCGGCGGCCCGCAGGGCGCGCCATCGGCCGGCCTGCAGGCGCGGGTCGGTGTCGGCGTGGTGGTTCCCGGATTCGAAATAGCGGAGGGCCAGTTCGTCGTCACCATCCTGCAGGCCGATATCCCCCAGGAAGTAACGGGCCGAGGTGAACGCAGGATCCTCCGGCTTGATAGCTGCCAGAAACTCTCGGGCGCGCTGCAGGTTGCCGATAGCTCGCTGGCAGAGGGCCGCGATGATCAGCCCTTCGCCGGGTAGATCCACCGTCTCTGCGGACAGAAAAGGCTGGAGGATATCGTAAGCTCCCTGGTGGTCATTCCGGGCAAAGCGCAGATGGGCCAGCTGCAGAGCCAGACCGGCGCGGGTGGCTGCCGGCAGCGTGGTCTCCTCCAGACCGGAGACCAGCAGGGCATCGGCCTTGTCCGGATCCGATTCCAGGCGGCTGCGCCAGAGGATGGCTTCGGCGGGGCGGCCTTCTTCCGCGGAACCGGCCAGGGCGGCCCGCGCGTCGGCGTAGCGGCCGGCCGTGAAATGGCCGACGACCTGGTCCATGCCGGCCAACACCGGCACCACCACCAAGGCCGCCAGGGTGCAGAGCAGAATCAGTGGTAGAGGGGGCCTCATGCCAGACCACTTTCTCTTGGAGCAGTTTCTCTTGGAACAGTTTCTCTTGGAACTCTTGCGTCCTGACCGCTGGGCTTGGGGCGCTCCGGATCTTTGGCGCTCCGGACCACATAACTGTCGAAGTCGTGGCAGGCCGGGCAGAACCAGCGCACATGGGGCAGGCTCTGACTGCAGGTCCGGCACACCCAGTGGCGCTCATCGCGGGGCATATCCAGCAGGCTCCATACCCGGCCGAAATCCGTGCCGGCGATCTCCTTGGCCAGCAGACGCAGGAAGGGGACCGCCTTGTCGGGGGTCAGCTGGCCCCGGCCGCTCTTGGCTTGCAGCAGATGGATGGCCTTGTCGCGCTCGCCCAGTTTTTCATACAGCAAGGCCAGATGCACCCACATGTCGGGCGGCGCGTGCTCCGCCTGGCAGGCCCGCTCCAGGATGGGCAGGGTGCGCGTGAACTGCCCGGATTCCAACAGCACCTGTTGCAGAAGAGGAAGCAGGATGGCCAGTTCCGCGGGGTTGTCCAGCAGATCTTCCGCGGCTACGGTCAGGGCCTTAGTGGGGTTGTTCTCGGCCGCGGCCAGCATGGCTCGCACCAGCCGTTCCCGGATGTGGGCCAGGGGGATCTTCCTGACGTCCTTGAGGCGGGCGCGGGCCTCTCCGCCATCTCCGGCGCGCACCGCTTCCAGGGCGCGATCCAGCTGATAGGCGGCGTAGCGGCGCTGGAACGTTTCTCTTTCGGGTTCGGGAACGGAACGGGCGCCCTGCTTGAGGGCGCGGGCGGCCTCGGGCCGGTTGCCGCTACCGTGCCAGTGGCGGAAGCGGGCCAGCCAGTAGGGACTGGTGCCGGAGGCGTCGCGGATCAGATCGTCCAGCACCTTGCGGGTGGCGTCCCACTGCTCCATGTCCAGCAGGTCCTCGGCCAGGGCCAGCCCGGCGGCTACCTTGCGGGGGCGGCTCAGGTCCCGGCGCACCGTCAGGCTGCGGTGCAGGGCGGCGGCCCGCTCGGGTTCGCCGCGCAGGCGCAGCAGGGTTCCCAGTTGCTGATACGGGTCGATGGTTTCGGGATGATCCTGGACCAGCTTCTCCAGCAGTTCCGTCGCTCCCTCCAGATCTCCGTCGAGCCAGCGTTCCAGGGCCTGGTGGTAGCGCTCCTGCGGATTCTGGGGCGCGCGCTTCTCCTTCAATTCATTCCAGACGTAGGCCACCAGACCCAGCACGACCAGCAGGCCGATCACCCAGGGCAGATACTCAAGCACCGCCTTCCGCCTTTCCTTCCAGGGGCTTGTCGTCACCGGATTTGCCGCGGCCGGGTTCGTCCTTGCGCAGGGGCATGGTGCGCAGATCGTGGATCTCCCGGTCCTTGGCGGCCAGGGTTTTCTTCAGACCGCTGATGGTGCGCCGGAAGCGGAACTCGCGCATGGCGGCCAGCAGGAAGCTGGCAGCGAACCCGATGGCGAAACAGACCACCACCACCCAGTAGATGGACACTTCCAGAAACTGCTTTCCGAAGAAGTTGATGTCCACCACCTGGCCGGCGTTGGCGACGAAGAAATAGACCAGCCCAACGAGCAGGACCAGAAAGATGATCCCTCGCAAGATCCACATGATGAAAGCCTCTCCCCCGCCGGGCTCAGGGCCCCGTCAGGAACGTGGTGTTGCGGCAGCCGGTAATGACCGAGGACACGGCGTCGCCGATCTTCAGGCCGGGCGCGTGGTCGGAACCATCCACCACAAATTTTCGGTTGTTGGCCGTGCGCACGCGCCAGAATCCGTCCTGGTGCCGCGCCGGCCCTTCCACAATGCCGCGGAATGTCTTCCCTACAAGTTCCCGGGCCATGCCGCTCCAGATTTCCTCCTGCAGGGCGATGACCTCGGCCAGACGGCGTTTCTTCACTTCCAGGGGCACGTCGTCCGCCAGCTTGGCGGCCGGCACCCCGGGCCGCTCGCTGTACTTGAAAGAGAAAATCTGATCGTACTTTACTTCGCGGATGACCTCAAGGGTAGCCTGAAAATCCTCTTCCGTCTCGCCGGGAAAGCCCACGATGATATCGGTGCTGAAGGTCACGTCCGGAATGACCCGCCGCGCGTAGCGCACCATCTGCAGGTACTCCTCGCGTTTGTAGAGGCGTTTCATGCGTTTGAGGATACGGTTGCTGCCCGCCTGGATGGGCAGGTGCAGCCAGGGGCAGACCTTCTCCAGGGCGCCGATGGCGTCCATGGTGTGCGGGTGCATATCCCGCGGGTGGCCCGTCAGGAAGCGGATGCGCCGCAGCCCCTCGATGGTCGCCACCTGCTCCAGCAGGGCGGCGAAATCCAGCCCGCCGCGCCAGTTGTAGGCCGTCACGTTCTGGCCCAGAAGGGTGACCTCTTCGCCGCCGGCATCCACCAGCATGCGGATCTCGGCCATGATGTCATCGGGGCTTTTCTCGGACTGGGGCCCGCGCGTGTAGGGCACGATGCAGTAGGTGCACTTGTAGTCGCACCCTTTGTGGATGGTCACCAGGTGGCTGTTGTTCACGGGATAGGATTCGGGCGGGGCCACGTAGTGGGCGTCGCTGCGGTGGCCGGTGGCCACGCGGTGCCGGCGCGTCCCGTTTCTCGTTTCCAGTTCCAGGAGCATGCCGGGCAGCTTGTCGTAGCTGTCCACGCCCACAACCAGATCCACACGGTTGGCGCCCTTGCGCAGTTCCGGGCCCAGGCGTTCGGCCATGCAGCCGCAGATCCCGATGGTCACCGCCGGCAGGTCCGCATTCCGCCGCTGGCGGCGGATCTCCCCCACCCGGCTGATGATTTTGTGCTCGGCCAGCTCGCGCACGCTGCAGGTGTTCAGCAGGACCACATCGGCCTCGAAGAAATCCCGGGCGGAGACGAAACCGTCCCGTTCCAGCAACCCGCCGATGGCCTGGGTGTCGTAGACATTCATCTGGCAGCCGTAGGTCTCGATGTAGACCTTGCAGCCGTCGCCGCGCTCGCTGGGTGCGGGCAGGGGTTTCAGTTCGCTGTGGAAATCAGCCAACGGCGGACTCTCCTTGGGCTTCGCGGATGATGCGGGTGACCTGACCGCGCAGTTTGCCGGTGCTGGGACCATCTCCCTGGCCGGTGATGCGCACGGCCGCCAAAGTGCCGGTGGGCAGGCCCGTGTCCGGCACCTCCACCGTGGCGTAGTTGTCGGTGGTGGCCGCGCGGAATCCTTCGGTCTGGGCTTCGGATTCCAGGACGCATTCGCGCTCGCCGCCGACCAAGGCGCTCTCGAAGGCGGCCTGCTTCCGGGCGGCCAGCTTCCGCAGGATGCTGCTGCGTCGGGTGATGGTTTCCGGATGCACGGCGTCGGTCATGTCGGCGGCCGGCGTGCCGGGGCGCGGTGAGAAGCGGAACACGTGCAGATAGCTGAAGGGCAGCTCCTCGACCATGCGGCGGGTGTCTTCGAACTCCGCGTCCGTCTCGCCGGGAAAGCCCACGATGATATCCGCGCCGATGCCGAAGCCGGGCCCCACCGCCGCCGCCCGGCTGATGGCGTCCCAGGCCCGGGGCCCATCGTACGGCCGCTTCATGCGCCGCAGCACGCTGGTGCTGCCGCTCTGCAGGCTGATGTGCAGATGCGGGCGCAGGTTGGGCTGGTTGCGGTACAGCGCCAGCAGATCGTCGCTGACCTCGTTGGGGTGGATGCTGCTCAGCCGGATGCGCAGCTGCGGATATTCCCGCAGGCAGCGTCCCAGCAGGTCGGTCAGCTTCACCCTGGGCCGCAGATCGCGCCCGTAGCCGCCCAGATGGATGCCGGCCAGGATGGTTTCGGGATAGCCCGCGTTGACCAGCATGCCCAGCTGGGCCAGCACATCGTCCTGGCTGCGGCTGCGACCGGGACCGCGCGCCTGCCAGATGAGGCAGTAGGTGCAGCGCAGGTTGCATCCGTCCTGAATTTTCACGAAGGCCCGGCTGCGCCCGCTGAAGCTGTCGATCAGGGGCGAGTCGAAAACGGGATGCTCCGGGAAGGGCTCCACCGCCAGCAGAGGATGGTCCGCGCCCAGGACCCGAGGCAGCCACTGGACCACATCGTCCTTGTTGGTGTTGCCGACCACGGCATCGATCTCGGGCACGTTCAGCAGGGCGTCGGGCTGGGTCTGGGCGTAGCAGCCGGCCACCACCACCTTGGCCGCGGGGTTGCGTCTTTTGACCTGGCGGGCCAGCCGGCGGCACTCCTGGTCGGCCTTGCTGGTGACGGTGCAGCTGTTCAGCACGAAGACATCGGCGGGCGCGCTCCAGGGCACCACGCGCACGGCGAAGCGGCCCACCATGGCCGTCTTCATGCCCTCGGTGTCGTACTGGTTCAGCCGGCAGCCCAGGGTCCAGAAGGCCACGCGGATGGCGGGCTCGTCGGCCATGGGGGCGGCCGATGGCGCGTTCAGTACCGTCAACTCCCGCAATTGGTCCTTCATGTTCATCTTTCTAGCAATCGGGGTCATGATAAAGAGGGACGGGGTCAAACCCCCGCCCCTCTCACAGGCGGATCACCGGTCAGGGACCGGATGTGCCGACGGACTAGTTCTGCTCTTCCTCGGCGTTGCCGCCGGGGCCACGGTCTTCCTTCAGGTCCTCGAAGTCGTCGCCGCTCTCGCCTTCCTCATCGGCCAGCACCACGTCCTCCATGCGGGGGTGGGCTTCGATGAAGTTGTCGAGGGCGCCATCGCCGTCATCCTTCAGACGCTCGGCAATGCTCAGCACGATGCGGCGGTTCTCGGTGTCCATCTTGATCACCTTGACGGCCACCTCTTCGCCTTCCTTCAGGTAGTACTGGGGCTTGTCCAGCTTGGGGATGCCGATGTGGCTGAGGGGCACGAAGCCCTCCAGGTCGTCGCCCATGCCCACGATCACGCCATGATCCAGCATGCGGCTGACGGTGCCGTCCAGTTCGCGGCCGATGGGGTACTCCTCGGCCAGGGTCGGCCAGGGGTTCTCCATCATCTGCTTGATGCCCAGGCTGATGCGGCGCTTGCCGGCATCGATGTCCAGGATCTGCACCTTGATCTCGTCCCCGCGCTTGAGCAGCTCCTTGGGGTGGCGCACCCGGCGGGTCCAGCTCATGTCGCTGATATGGACCAGGCCGTCGATGCCCTCTTCGACCTCGACGAAGGCGCCGAAGTCGGTCAGGTTGCGCACCTTGCCCTCGATGACGCTGCCCACGGGGTAGCGCTCGATCAGGGTCAGCCAGGGGTCGGACTCGCACTGCTTCAGACCCAGGGAGATCTTCTCGTTCTCCTTGTCGATCTTCAGCACCATCACGTCCACCTCATCGCCGATGCTGACGACTTTGCTGGGGTGCTTGATGTGGCGGGTCCAACTCATCTCGCTGATGTGGATCAGACCCTCGACACCCTTCTCCAACTCCACGAAGGCGCCGTAGTTGGTGATGCTGACCACGCGACCGCGGACGATGCTCTCCACGGGGTACTTGGCCTCCACGTCATCCCAGGGGTAGCTCTGCAGCTGCTTCAGACCCAGGCTGATGCGCTCGCGCTCTTCCTCGAAGTCCAGGACCTTGACGTCGATCTCCTGGCCGATGGCCACCACTTCGCTGGGATGCTGCACACGGCCCCAGCTCAGGTCGGTGATATGCAGCAGGCCGTCGATGCCGCCCAGGTCGACGAAGGCACCGAAGTCCGTGATGTTCTTGACGACACCCTTGCGGACCTGCCCCTTCTCCAGTTCGGAGATGAGCTGGCGCTTCTTCTCTTCGCGCTCCAGCTCCAGGACGATACGACGGCTGACCACCACGTTCCGGCGGCGCTTGTTCTTCTTGATGATGCGGCACTGGATTTCCTCGCCGATCATGTCTTCCAGGTTGGGGACCTGGCGCAGGGCCACCTGGCTGCCGGGCAGGAACGTGTCCACACCCCACAGCTTGACAACCAAACCACCCTTGATCCTGCGGTCGACGGTACCGGTGACGATGTCCCCGTTCTCGTGCGCGACCTTGATCTTGTCCCAGACCTTAAGGAAGTCGGCGCGTTCCTTGGAGAGCACGACCAGGCCGTCCTGGTTCTCCAGCTTCTCCAGGAAAACATCGAAGGTGTCGCCCTCCGCGACGGAGTTGGCGCCGAACTCGTTCAGGTCGATAACGCCCTCGCTCTTGAAGCCGATGTTGAGCAGAACCTCGTTCTCGCGGACCTCGATGACGGTACCGGGCAGGATCTGGCCTTCCTGGATATCCGTCAGGGTCTCTTCGTACTGGTTCATCAGGGCCAGCATCTCTTCGGGGCTCAGATCACTGTCTTCGCCTTCTTCCTCGCGGAAGTCGAAGTTGACGATGCTGTCGGCCTCGAAACTGGTGCTGAGCTTCGGGGCGGAGGGAGTCGGAATGACATCAGCGGCGGAGTTGTCGTCATCGTCGTCCCGATGGGGTTTGCGGGTTCTTTCCGGAGCGGGCGCGGGAGCCGCGGGCTGGTGCTCTTCGCGCGCCTCTTCGGAACCGGGATTGGGGTTGGTGGTCATGAAAGGTTGCCTCCTAGTGACATAGAATTGCACCGGGACCTCTATGGTCCACGGCGAGCGTAGAAAGATAGTCGGCTCCGGGCAAGGGCGCAAGGGGTTTTGGGGAGGGGATTCGGGGGAGGTTTTGGCAGGGCCATCGTATCGAATTTCCCGGTAACCTCTTGTGCAGTTCAGGTCGTCGGGATACTGGTCGGCTTGGTTGGGTCAACGCTCTTTGGGTTTGCGTCTGCCTGGCGGCTCTTGCCGCGGGCGGGATGGCGGATTTGTTGGGACCGTCGTCGGTGGCAACGCGGGCGTCGCAGGCCTGTTTTTCGTATTCCGCCGGGGTAAGTTCGGTTTCTCTGCGGCTGGTGGTGATGTGGGATTTTTCGCACTCGGGGCAGTGATGGACGTGGATCTGGGTGCGGGGCTCTTTGGGGGTATCCACGCCCCTGAATCAGCCCGTCCCGCCAACGAGGCCATGGCTTTCAGAAGCATGATCGCCCGGTTTGAACCAAAACCCCCTCCCCACCCAAAAACTACCCGCTGGCGGGCATTTTATAAGACAAAAAATATTTAAATCAGGGAAAATGCCGCCTCAGATCACGACACAGAAAAGAACGCCCAAAAATGAGAGGACCTCGCTCACAAGCGAGGTTTCGCAGAACTATGAGTTCTTCACTATAAGCTCTTCACTCCGCACTCTTCCGCACACCACCGCCAAAGAGCTTCCGGTGCCGTTTGGCGAAACTCCGGGCCTGCTGCTCCCCCAGCTTCTTCTCGAAAGCCGTCTGGGGCGTGCGCTCGAAGCTGCGGGCCTGCAACTCCTCGTAGGCGGCGGTGCACAGATTCCCGATGCGCCGGCTGACTTCCTTCTTGTCCAGCGTCTGCAACATGGCTTGCAGACCATGCCAGCGCACGATGGGCCCGTAATTGACCTCCAGGGGTGAAAGTCGCGAACCCAGCGGAGTCTTGCCGTAGCTGCCGCGAATGAAGATGGGCACCATGGGCGCCAGGGTGGCCTGCACCAGGATCCCCAGCCCGCTGCGCGTCTTCCCGGGGCGGCCTATGGGTTGGCGGGTGCCCTCGGGGAAGATCAGCAGATTGTGTCCCGCCTGCAGTTTTTCGGAGGCGCTGCTGAAGGCCTCCCGGTCATACCCCTTGCGCCGGATGGGGATGCTGTCCAGCCAGCGGAATAAAGGGCCCAGGGGCCAGATCCGGAACAACTCGGCCTTGGCCAAGGAGTTGACCGGTTGCCGCCGCAGGGTGCTTCCCACCAAGGGCGGGTCCCACAGGCTGATGTGGTTGCAGGCCAGGATGCAGCCGGGCGGCACGGGGCCGCCATCGTTTCCGTATTCCTTTATGCCCCAGAAAGTCCCGAAGGCGCGGAACAGACCATAGCCGATGCGGTACTTGGCCCCCAGCCCCTGTTTGGCCGTCAGCGGGTCGCGGTCCACCTCCGCGTCCAGGGCCGGGTTGACCAGGCAGGCCAGGGCGCAGGCGTCGTTCTGCTGTTGCAGGCTCATGGCGCTGCTGTCGATGACGTGGGCATCGGGGCTGATGGTCAAGGGGCTGGTGCTGCGCTCGCTATCCTGGCGGTCGCGGGCGGCCAGATCCCGGGTCAGTTCCTCGCGGCTGACGGGGTGGCCCCGTTCGCGGTTCTGGCGGAAACGGCGCTCCACTCGGGCTTCCAGATCGGCGTGCAGGAAAATTTTGGATGTGGCCAGAGGAAAGACGACGCTGCCGATGTCCCGTCCTTCCATCACCACGCCGCCGCGCCGTCCCAGGCGCTGCTGGTGCGCCACCATGATGGCGCGCACGCCCGGGTGGCTGGCCACCAGGGAGACGGCGGCATCCACCTCCGGGGCGCGGATGGCCTGGGAGACATCCTGTCCGTCCCAGAAGACCCCGATCTCTCCCTTGCCGGTCTTCAACTCCAGTTGGGCATTGGCGGCCAGGGCGACCAGCGCGGTTTCGTCTTGCAGGTCGACGCGGGCCGTGAGGGCGGCCAAGGTGATGGCGCGGTACATGGCCCCGGTGTCGATATACAGCAGGCCGAAACGCTTGGCCAGGGCCTTGGCGGTGGTGCTTTTGCCGCTACCGGCGGGGCCGTCGATGGCGATGACGGCATCCCGGGGCAGCAGGTCATCCGTCAGATGACGCCATTTTTCGGGCTGGAACTGGTGGCTGTTGTCGCTCAAAGGGTCCGTCCCACGGCTTGGGCCACGGCGCGGCACTCATCGGCGAGGAGCTGGAACTGGCGGGGGGACAGGCTCTGGCCGGCGTCGCTGAGGGCGTCAGCGGGACGGCAGTGGGTTTCCACCAGCAGACCGTCGGCACCGGCGGCCACGGCGGCCCGGGCCAGGACGGCCACGTAACGGGAGTCTCCGGCGGCGTGGCTGGGATCGACCACCACGGGCAGGTGGGTGCGCTCCTTGAGCACGGCCACCGCGCCCACATCCAGGGTGTTGCGCAGGCTGGTCTCGAAGGTGCGGATGCCGCGCTCGCACAGGACGACCTGGTCATTACCCTCGCAGAGGATGTACTCGGCGCTGGAAAGCCACTCCTCCACGGTGGTCATCATGCCCCGCTTCAGCAGCACGGGTTTGCCGCTGCGCCCCACCTCTTTGAGGAGGGGGAAGTTCTGGATGCTGCGGCTGCCTATCTGGAGCATGTCCGCCACCGCGCTCACGGTTTCCACATCCCGGGGATCCAGGACCTCCGTCACCACGGGCAGGCCGGTTTCCCGGCGGGCGGCCGCCAGCAATTCCAGACCCTCTTCCTTCAAGCCCTGGAAGGCGTAAGGGCTGGTGCGGGGTTTCCAGGCGCCGCCCCGCAGCATCTTGCCGCCGCCGGCCTGGACCGCGCGCGCCGTCTCCAGGATCTGGGCCAGGCTTTCCACGGCACAGGGTCCGCCCATGAGCACCACATCCCCGGCGCCGAACACGACCGAGTCCGACACCTTCACCAAGGTGTCCGGCTGTTCCGGCCGGCGCAGGGCCAGCGGATTGTTGGCGGCGGGCTGAGGTGCCGTAGCGGCCATCAGGCAAGAATCTCCTTGAGAGCGGTGATGCAGGCCTGGTTCTCTTGGGGCAGGCCCACGCTGATGCGCAGGGCCCCCTCACCCAGGCCGAAGGCGTGCATCGGGCGCACGATAACGCCCTTGTGCAGCAATTCGTTGGTCAATCTACCAGCATCTCCGTCGCAGCGCACCAAAATAAAATTGGTCTGGCTGGGCACCACCTGCAGGCCCAGGGCGGTCAGCTCCGCGGCCATCCATTCCAGCTGCTCGCGGTTGCGGCGGGCGCGCCCTTCCACCTCGTGCCAGTTCTCCAGGCAGGCGATGGCCGCCGCCTGGCTCAGCATGTTCACGTTGAAGGGCTCGCGTGTCTTGTGCAGTTGGCCGATGAGGCTGGGGTGCCCCACGCCGTAGCCCACCCGCAGGCCGGCCAGGCTGTGGATCTTGCTGAAGGTGCGCAGGATCACCAGGTTCGGATGGTCCGCGCGCAGGTCCATGGTCTGCGGGTAGTCGTCGGCCATGACGTATTCGTAGTAGGCCTCGTCCACGGCCACGATGACGTTTTCCGGGATGCGGGCCAGGAAAGCGTCGAATTCTTCCCGCGTGTTGTAGGTGCCGGTGGGGTTGTTGGGGTTGCAGACCAGGACCAGCTTGGTCTGTTCATCCACCTGGTCGGCCATGGCCTGCAGGTCGTGCTTGTCGCCCGCCATCAGGGGCACGGGGCGGCCGCTTTCGAAGTGCACGCTGGTCGTCAGATGGTAGACGATGAAGCTGTGGTGGCTGAAGACCACGTTCTGCCCCGGGCTGACCAGCGCCCGGATCAGCATGTCGATGACCTCGTTGCTGCCGTTGCCGAATATCCCGGGCAGCCTTGTGGATGGCCTCGATGACCGCGGGCAGCGGGCCTTCGGGGTTCTCGTTGCTGGCCAGCTTGATGACGCGCTCGAGGCCCAGTTCACGCTGCACCTCTTCGATGGGTTTGCCCGGAGCGTAGGGCTTGGTGGTCTGGATGCCGGGGCGGAAAAGGTTGCTGAAGTCGACCATTTTTTTCCCCTTCGCCTGCCGGTCAGCGCCGGCGGGTCCCGCCCGGTCGGCGGGATCTGGAGCCTCGCCGGCCTCGCGGTTTCGCGTCTTGGCTGCGCGGGCCGCTGACGGCCCGGCGCAAGGCCTGCTCTTCATCGTGATTCAGGCGCCGGAAATCTCCGGGCCTGAGCAATCCCAGTTCCACGGGCCCGACGGCCACCCGATGCAGGGCCACCACCTTCAGGCCGACTTTTTTGAACATGCGCCGGATCTGGCGGCGCCGGCCTTCGTGCAAGCGCATGATCCAGTGGCGCGAGGTCCGGTCCGGAGCCATCTCCAGGCGGCAGGGCCGGCACGCCCGCCCATCGATCAGCAGCTTGCCATCGGTCAGCAGCGGGATCTTGGCCGGGGGCAGGTCCGCTCCCAGTTCCACCTCGTAGGTCTTCCAGACCCCGGTGTCGGGGCGGCAGAGCGCCTGGTTCAGGTCCCCGTCGTCCGTCCAAAGGAGCAACCCCGTGGACTCGGAGTCAAGTCTACCGACGGGCACGAAACGCGCGGGGATGCCGGCCACCAGGCGGAAGGGCTCCAGGCTGGCCTGCCCCCCCTGGCTTTTGAGGGTCGAGACCACATCCAGGGGCTTGTGGAAGGCGTAGACGCGGTAGTCCCGGGGCATCTCCGCCGGGATTCCGTCCACGGTGACGGTGTGGGTGTCCGGGTCCACCTGCCGACCCAGATCCGTGACCACCGCGCCGTCGATGCGCACCCGGCCCTGGCGCACCAACTCCTCAGCCGCCCGGCGGCTGCCGTGGCCGGCTCGGGCCAGGAATTTGTTCAGGCGCATGGTGGCGTCATTGGCCATGTTCGCGGGTTTCCTCTGCGGGTTCGGCCTCTGCGGCAGGTTCGCTCGCCTCTGCGGCGGCGGCATCATCGACATCGGGACGATCCGCCTCCGGCGCGGCGAAGTACTCTTCCAGCTCCTCGTCGGTCAGATCCCGGCCGATCTGGGTGGCGAATTCCTTCAGCTTGTCCGGGCTCTCGACCACGCCTTCCAGATCGGGCAGGTCCGGCAGCTGCCCCAGGCCCTTGAGCCCCAAGTGGTTGAGAAACTCGCGGGTGGTGCCGTACAGCAGGGGATTGCCCACGCTCTGGCTGCGGCCCACCACCGTGACCAGGTTGCGCTCGGTCAGGGTGCTGATGGCGCCGCTGCTGTTCACGCCGCGGATGGTATCCACCTCCAGGCGGGTCAGAGGTTGCCGGTAGGCGATGATGGCCAGCACCTCCAGGCCGGCCTTGGACAGGCGCGTGAAGCGGCGGCCCTTGAGCATGCGTTCGACGATGGGCGAGAACTCCGGCCGGGTGGCGATCTGCCAGCCGCCGCCGAACTCCACCACGGTAAAGGCGTTGCCGGCTTCCTCGTAATCCTTTTCCAGTTCCTGGAGGGCTTTGCGGATGTCCGTGGTCTCGGTGCCGGGCAGCAGCTTCTTGAGCCGGGCCATGGTCAGGGGGCTGTCCGTGGCGAACAGCAGGGCTTCGATTTCCCGCTTCAATTCTCTTCCTCCCGAAGAACCTCATCATCGTCGAGGGAGCTGATGGCGCCCTCGGCGCGGCCGTCGCTGTCTTCCTCGAAGGTGCGTTGCTCGTGCACGCCGTCCGCCTCGCCCGCCACGCCGGGCCGCTGCAGCCAGATGGCGCCGTGGGCATCGGTCTGCAGGAAGAGCAGGCGCCCCCGCTTGACCATCTCCAGGATGGCGATGAAGGTGACGATGACCTCCATCTTCAGGGCGTCATCCTGGAAAAGCTCCTCGAAACGCACGTTCCCGCCGCCGCCGATCTTCTCCTCGATGAGGCTCATCTTCTCTTCGACGGTGAAGGGCTCGCGCTCCACTTCGAAGGCGGGCTTGGCCTGGATGCGGTCGAAGATGCCGGCCAGGGCGCTGAGCAGATCGTACATCTCGATGCGCAGCTTGGGCTCCAGATCCAACTGGTCGGTGAACGGGAAGCGGGTCTGGCGCAGGTGGTAGCGCCGGCGTTCCTCCGCCGCCTTCTGCAGGGCCGTGGCCGCCTCCTTGAAGCGCTTGTACTCCAGGAGCTTGCGGACCAACTCGGCGCGCGGATCATCTTCTTCGTCCTCGGCCTCGTCCCGGTGGCTGGGCATCAGCATCTTCATCTTGATGACCATCAGGGTGGCCGCCATGGCGATGAACTCGCCGGCGGTGTCCAGGCTGACGGCCTGGATCACCTTGATGTGCTCGATGAACTGGGCGGTGATGCGGGCGATGGGGATATCATAGATATCCACCTGCTCCTTGTTGATCAGGTAGAGCAGGAGATCCATGGGGCCCTGGAAACCCGTCAATTCCACCTGGTAGGCCTCGCTGGAGCGGAAATAGTCCAGCTCCGGGGGCAGGGCGTCCAGGTTCCAGGATTCGGGGCCGGCTTCGACATCAGCCTCGAGTGCGGCCTCACCCTCGGCCTCACCCTCGGCGGCGGGCTTGGCGGCGGTGTTCTCCTCGGACCTCAGATCCTCGGGTTTCAGGTCCCCGGACTTCAGGTCTTCCTTCAGGTCTTCCGGCCCTTGATTTGCGGCGTGCGTCTCGCTCAATTCAGCCCCTAACCGATACCCATGGCGTCGTGCACCTGATCCATGGTGGCGGCGGCCACCTGGCGGGCCCGCTCGCAGCCGGCGGCGATGATCTCGTCCAGCTTGGCCGGGTCGTCCGCGTACCGGGCCCGGCGCTCGCGCAGGGGCGCGAAGTGCTCGATAACCCCTTCGGCCAGCTTCTTCTTGCAGTCCACGCAGCCCCGCGCGGCGGTGCGGCACTCGGCGGCCGTTTCCTCGACCTCGGCGGGCAGGAATTTCTGGTACCAGGTGTAGACGGAGCAGACTTCCGGGTCGCCGGGATCGTTGCGCCGCACCCGCTGCGGGTCCGTCACGCAGGGCATGATCTTCTTGCGGATCTCCTCCGGGCCGGCCGAGATCTCGATGGTGTTGCCCAGGCTCTTGCTCATGCGCTTGCCGTCGGTACCGGGGAAGCGGGAAAAACGCGTGACGATGGGCTCTGGCTCGGGGAAGACCTTGCCGAAGTAGCGGTTGAATCGGCGGGCCATCTCGCGGGTCAGCTCCAGGTGGGGCAGCTGGTCCTCCCCCACGGGCACGGCGTGGGCCCGGTAGACCAGGATGTCCGCCGCCTGCAGCACGGGATAACCCAGATGACCGAAGCTGATCTCCCCCTGCATGTTCAGATCCCGGATCTGCTCCTTGAAGGTGGGGTTCCGCTCCAGGCGGCCCATGCTGATCATCATGCCCAGGATCAGATTCAACTCGGCGTGCTGCTTCACCTCGGACTGGATGAAGATGATGCTCTTTTCGGGATCCAGACCGGCCCCCAGCCAATCCAGGTACATGGCGCGGCTGTTGGCGCGGATCTGATCGGCCTTGTCCAGGGCTGTGGTCAGCACGTGCCAGTCGGCCACCATGAAATGGCAGGTGTACTCGTCCTGGAGGCGCGCCCAGTTCTCGAGGGCGCCGGTGTAGTTCCCCCAGTGCAGGTGACCGGTGGGGCGCATACCGCTGAGGATGATCTTCTTGGTCTTCTTCTCGCTCACGGCGGGCCTTTCCTGGCGATTGGGCCGAATGGAGTGCGATAAAACCGCCCGGGGCCGGGTAAGAAGGCCGGGCACGGCAGCGAATGGGCAAAACTACCACCAGGAGGAGGTGATGTCAAAGATGGGCGCGCGGCTTCTCACCGCGCCCGCGGATGGGCTTCCAGCCAGGCTTCGGTCAGCCAGGTGCGGTCGATGTGGGTGTAGATCTCGGTGGTGGAGATATCGGCGTGTCCCAGCAGCTCCTGCACCACCCGCAGATCGGCTCCGCCCTCCAGCAGATGGGTCGCGTAGCTGTGGCGCAGGGTGTGCGGGCTGAGAGCTCCGGACAGATCGGCATCCCGGGCCGCTTTTTTGATCAGATTCCAGACCGAAACCCGCGACAGCCGCCCGCCCCGGGCGTTCAGGAAAAGAGCGGCCGCGGTCTTGCCCTTCAGCAGGGCGCCGCGCCCGTCGGCCAGGTAATGGCGCACCGTTTCGGCGGCGGGCTGCCCCACCGGCACCAGGCGCTGCTTGCTGCCCTTGCCCCGCAGCAGCAGCATCTCCTCCTCCAGGTCCAGATCCGTCAGGTCGATGCCGCACAGTTCGCTCACCCGGCATCCGCAACCGTAGAGCACCTCCAGGATGGCCCGGTCCCGCGGGTCACCTGGTGGACCGACAGCACCACGGGCAGCTTGCGCCCCTTGCGCGGGATGGCGACGGTGGCTGTGGGATCGTGCGGCGCCAGCCCCTCGGCCACCAGGAAGCGGAAGAATCCGCGGAGGGTGCTCATCAGGCGGGCCCGGCTGCTGGCGGCCAGTTCCGCGGCCGTCACTGTCAGGAAGGCCCGCAGGTGGCTGTCCCTGACCTGGCCCGGGCCGGCCAGCCCTTCGCCTTCGGCCCAGGCGCGCAGGCGGGCAAGATCGTGCTGCATGGCTTCCAGGCTGGCTCGGGCCAGGCCTTTCTCCGCTCCGGCGTGCCCCATGAAGCTGTCCACGGCCATATCCCAGACGTTCACGGTTCGTCCTTCCGGTTCAGGAAGAATTCCCGGATGGCCACCACGTCATGGCGGTTGATGCTGCGCACCTCGGCCAGTTCCTCGGGGCCGGCCTTGCGGATTTGGCGGACGGAGCCGAAATGGTGCAGCAAGGCCAGCTTCTTCATATTCCCGATGCCGGGGATCAGGTCCAACTCCGAAGCGGTGGTGCGCCTGTCCCGCACCAGGCGGTGGTAGGTGATGGCGAAACGGTGGGCCTCGTCCCGGACCTGTTGCAGCAGTTTGAGGGCCTCGCTGCTGCGCGGCAGGTTCAGGGTTCCGCCCTCGCGGTGGATGGTCTCCTGCTTCTTGGCCAGGCCGATGAGCTGGGTCTCATGCAGCCCGTAGCTGGCCAGCACCTCGCGCGCCTTGCCCAGCTGCCCCGCGCCGCCGTCCACCATGACCACATCCGCCGGCGGCAGGCCTTTGGCCACCAGCTTGCCGTAGTACCGGTCCAGGACCTCGGCCATGCTGGCGAAGTCGTCGATCCCCTGCACCGTGCGGATCCGGAAGCGCCGGTAGCGGCTTTTCAGGGGCTTGCCGTCCTTGAAAAAGACCAGGGAGGCCACCGTCTCCTTGCCCTGGAAATTGCTGATGTCGAAACATTCGATGGTCTTGGGCGCGGTGTGCAGCTCCAGCGCCTCCTGGAGCTGGATATCCGCGGGGGTGACGGTGTCGCGGCGGCGCAGGTCCTGTTTCATCAGCATCTCGCGCAGCTTGAAGGCCGCGTTGGTGTGGGCCAGCTCCGTGGCCTCCTTCTTGGCCCCGCGCTTGGGGACGGCCAACCGGACGGGCCCGCCTCGGCGCTCGCTCAGGTAGATCCGCCAGCTGGGCAGGTCCTCCACCTCGCAGCTCAGGTAGATTTCCCGGGGGATGTCCCCCGCCCGGCTGTAGTACTCGCGCAGCAGGTGCCCCATGAAGGTGCCCCGCTCGCTCTCCAGCTTATCGGTCAGCGGGAAGTGCAGGGTGGTCAGGATGCGCCCGCCGCGGACCCGCAGGATCACGCCGGAGGCCTCGCTGCCCTGCCGGGCCACGCCGCACAGGTCGCAGTTCTCGGTCACGCCGCTGATGGGGCGGCTCTGGGTGGTGGTGTCCTCCACCTGCCGGATCAGGTCCCGTAGCCTGGCGGCCTCTTCGAAGCGCAGATCCTCGCTGTGCCGGGCCATCTCCCGGCGCAGTTCGTCCAGAACCTCGTCGTTGGCGCCGTCCAGGAAGCGCACCAACCGGTGGACCTTGCGGGCGTATTCCTCGCGGGTCTCATAATCCACGCAGGGGGCCCCGCAGCGCCCGATCTGGTGGTCCAGGCAGGGCCGGTCCACCGTCTGCTCCGGCAGATCCAGGTGGCAGGTCCGCACCTGGAAGGCGCCGGCGGCAAAGCCCAGGGTCCGGCGCATGGCGTAGACATTGGTGAAGGGGCCGAAGTAGCGGGCCCCGTCTTCCTGGATGCGCCGCACCACCGAGACGCGCGGGTAGGGCTCGTTCATGCTCACCCGCAGGTAGGGGTAGGCCTTGTCGTCCTTCAGCCGCACGTTGTACAGGGGCTTGTATTCCTTGATGAGCTGGTTTTCCAGGACCAGGGCGTCGGCCGCGCTGTCGGTAACGATGTAGTCCAGATCCTCGATCTGCCGGACCAGCATCCGCGTCTTGGGATCTTTCTGCTCGAGGGAATGGAAGTAGCTGCGCACCCGGTTGGTCAGCAGCTTGGCCTTGCCCACGTATATCACCTTGCCCTGCTTGTTCTTGTGCAGGTACACGCCGGGGGCGGCCGGCAGGGCGGCCAGTTTGTTCTCCAGTTCGGGGGAAAGGCTTTTGGGGCCCGGTTTCCTTGACATGGTGCCTTGTTCCTGTTAGATTGCCGCGCCTGTACGTCCCAATCGGAGGTTATTTGACGTGCCACACAACAAAAGCTGCAAGAAACGCCTGATCACCAATAAATCGGCCAGTACAGCCCGGAGGAGAAATCCGCCGCGCTGACCCGTATGTATAGCCTGATCGACGTGCACGCGCGCAAGGGCCTGATGCCCCGCACCCGCGCCGCCCGTCTGAAGAGCCGCTTCGCCGCCGCCGCGGCCAAGTAGTCTCTCCAAGTAGTCTCTCAGGGTCGGCCAGTCCGCGGACTTGGTGACCCCGCTTGCCCTACCCGGGGAAGCGTTTGGCCGCAAGGTGACCATACATTTCGAGAGGGCTCCCTGTTCAGAGGGCCCTCTTCTTTGCGCGCCCCGCCGACCATGGATTCCCTCTTCATCTTCCCGCTTCAACACCCCGCGGCCAGCCCCTGCAGCACATCCGTCAGGCTGTAGAGACCGGGCTGGGCCGCGGACACGAAACGCACCGCAGGCAACACGCCCCGCAGGAACGCCTGCCGCGAATGGGCCCGATGGGTCAGTTCCAGGGTCTCCTCGGCATCGCTGAAGGTCCAGGTGTGCTCGCCGATGATCCCGCCCAGACGCCGGCTGTGCGTGGGTACCTCGCCCTGGCCCGGCCGCACCTGGCGGTAGGCTTCGGCCAGATGGCGGGCGGTGCCGCTGGGGCGGTCCACCTTGGTGATGTGGTGGGTCTCCACCTGCTCGGCGAATGCCGATGCTGAAATTGCTGGCGTGCAACACCGCCCGCTCCTGGGCGAAGGCCGCCAGCTTCTTCTGCTGCGCGGGGCTGAACCCGGTGGTGCCGCTGACCAGCCCGGCGTTCAGCTCCCGGGCCTGGGCCAACAGACCTTCCAGGGCCGGCGCCAGACTGAAATCGATGATCACGCAACCGGCGGGCAGCTCGGCCGCCATCCGGTCCTGCCCGATCAGGGCCAGCTCCGGGTGGAACTCCCCGACGGCGGCGTCCCGGCCGGGCTCCGTCACCAGACCGGCCAGTCGGCAGTCATCCGCCGCGGCCACCAGAGCCGTCAGCAGCCGCCCCATGCGCCCTTGCGCGCCGTGCACCACCACATCGATCACTGTCGCGCCTCCCGGTCCTGCTGCAGCATGGGCGCCAGGGTGCCCTCGTAGAACTGCATCAGGAAGGTCAGGCTGGCCTCCGTCACGGGCATCAGGGGCAGCCGCGGGTCGTGGGAGCAGAAGCCGGCCAGGTGCAGCAGCTCCTTCACCGGCACGGGGTTGGTCTCGATGAAGCAGGCGTGGCAGACGGGATCCAGGGCGCGGCTCAAGGGCCAGGCGCGGTTCAGATCCCCGGCCGCGAAGGCCTCCCAGAAGCGCACCATGGTACCGGGTAGAAGGTTGCTCACCACGCTGATGGTGCCGTCTCCCCCCAGGCCGAAGATGTTGAAGTTCAGGCCGTCATCGCCGCTGAAGACCTTTATGGGGCACAGGTCGATGGCCCGCTCGATCTGGGCCAGATCGCCGCTGGCCTCCTTGAGGGCCACGATGTTGGGCTCGGCGGCCAGTTCGGCCGCGGTCTCGGGCAAGATGTTCACGGCGGTACGCCCCGGCACGTTGTACAGCACCAGGGGGATATCCACGTTGCGGGCCACGGTGCGGTAATGGGCGGCCAGGCCGTGCTGCTGGGGCTTGTTGTAGTACGGGGAGATGAGCATGGCCGCGTCCGCCCCCCACTCCTTGACCTTGCGCGTCAGCTCCAGGGTGCCGGCGGTGCCGTTGGTGCCGCTGCCGGCCACCACGACGCAACTGTGCCCCTGGCACATCTCCACGGCCGCGCGCACCAGCCACTCCCGCTCCCGCATGGTCAGGACCCCGGCCTCACCGGTGCAGCCCACGGGCACGATGCCGGCCACGCCGCCGTCGATCTGGCGCTGGATCAGGGTGCGCCAGGCTTTCTTGTCCACCTTGTCATCCCGGAAGGGGGTGACCAAGGCGGTGTACACACCGGCAGGCATTTCCCAGATTTTCTCAACCATGGATCAGGACCTCTCCGTGGAAACTGGTGACGGCGGGGCCGCGCAACAGCAGGCCCCGCTTCTCGCGGTCGACGGTGACCTGCAGCCGCTGGCCGCCACGGGTCAGCAGGGATACCGGGCTTTCCGTTCTGCCCAACTCGCACAGTACCACCGCGCAGGCGGAAGCGCCAGTGCCGCAGGCCAGGGTCTCGGCCTCCACCCCGCGTTCGTAGGTGCGCAGCAGGAAATGGTCGCCGCCGGCGGCCGGGGCCACGAAGTTCACGTTGGTGCCGGCCGGCGCGAAGAACGGATCCTGCCGGTAGTGCCGGCCCATGGTCTCCACGTCCACGGCCTCGGTATCGTCCACGGGGATGACCAGGTGGGGCACCCCCGTGTTGCAGGTGTGGTGGGAGGTGAAGGCCGCGTCACGGGGTTCCAGATCCACGTCCAGGGCCAGGTCCCGGTAGGCGGGCAGGCTGACCTGGATGTCCTCGGGTCCGAAGACCCGCCCCGTCAGCACCCCGCTGTAGGTGGCGAAGCGGGTTTCTTCCCGGCAAAGGCCCCGGGCATGGGCGAAGGCCACGCTGCAGCGGGCGCCGTTGCCGCACATCTCGGCTTCGCCGCCGTCGGCGTTGAAGTAGATCATGCGGAAGTCCGCCCCTTCGGGCGCTTCGTCGGTGATGATGATCAGGCCGTCGGCTCCGATGCCGGTACGGCGATCGCAGAGGGCGGCGATGCGGGCGGTGTCCAGCTGCAGGCCGCCCATCTCGCGGGCGTCGAGCATGACGAAGTCGTTGCCTGCGCCGTGCATCTTGGTGAAGGTCAGCGGATTGGTGAAGTTCAGCGGGGTGCTCATCGTTCTGCTTTCTCTCTTTCTGCGGGCGGCTGAGGGGCCGGCAGGCTGTCCGGCCGGCTGCTCGGTAAGTCCATGGCGGCGGGCGGTGGCGGTGGTGCCTCCCAGGCCGTGAGGCTGTCTCCCCAGGCCGGTACCTGGAAGCGCGCGGCCAAGCCGGGCTCCAGTTCCACGCCCTCGGTCACCACCCAGGGCTCCAGGAACCAGGACACGCTGTCGGCGGCCGTGGATGCGATGCCGCGGGCGTGGGCCAGCAGGGTGTCGGGCACCACGCTGAAGGCGCTGTCCCCATCCACATCCACGAAGGAGATGACCCTGTTCACGCCCGGTCGCACCTCCTTCAGGACGCCGCCCTCAGCGGGGCTGAGCCAGCCGAAATCGCCCCGGCCGGCGGCCACCGGCTCGGGATAGAAGCCGGTGTCCGACTCGGTGACGGCCATGGCCCAGGCTCCCACGGCGCCGTCCCAGGACGGGGCGGCAAAGGGATCGGCCAGCAGCCGACCGGGCGTCGTGGGGGCGTAGAGGGTGGTGACACCCAAGTTGGCCATGCCCGCGGTGGCATCCACCAGCAGGGTGTCCGGCAACAGGCGTTGCGGATCGCTCTCGCCCGGCCGCAGGTTGTTGTCCTTGTCCTGGAAAGCCCGCACCAGGTAAGGGCCGCTGGGCACGGGCAGCCAGTGGAAGACGAAGGCGCCCCGCTCGTCGGTGACGGTGCGCCGGATCATGGGGCGCCGGAAATATTCCAGGGTGTCGGGCTGCAGGCCGTACAGCTCCACCACGCCGTCCTGCAGGGGCTTCTCCTCGAAAATCAGAATCCCGGCCAGGCTGCCGTCGGGTATGCTGTCGGCGGTGGCCAAGGGGAAGCGGCGGCTCCGTTTGTTCTTGACCTTGTGGGCGTCGCGCATGGCGCCGGCCACCTCCACCACCACCAGGGTGTCCGCGGGCAGCGGCTCCTCCAGGTAGACGATGGCCTCGGTGGCCCCCTTCCACTTGGTCTTGCGCACGCGCTGATCCGGGAAGAAATACAGCCAACTGAAACTGTTGGCGCGCTCCATCTTCTCGGAGAAGCGGAAACGCAGTTCCTTCACTTCCCCCAGCCCGGTGCTGCCGCTGTCCGGCTGGACGCTCATCAGATAGGGCGGGATGTTGTCGACGGGGCCGCCGGGGGGCGGCTCCACCACGGCGCAGGAAGCCAGAAAGACCAGGCCTGCCGCCAGCACGAGGCTGACGCGCAGGCCCGGGTTTCGGCGCCAAAGGACGGGAAGCCGAAGGACGCGACGGAAAGGGATGCGGTGCTTCCTGCTCAGGATGACCTACTCGCCTTTCAGCACCGTCGCGATGATGGCGCGCTGGGCGTGCAGACGGTTCTCGGCCTCGTCGAAGACCACCGAATGCTTGCCGTCCATCACCTCGTCGGTGATCTCCTCCCCGCGGTGGGCGGGCAGGCAGTGCATGACGATGTGCTCGGGATCGCAGGCCCGCAGCAGTTCGCTGTTGATCTGGAAGGGCGCGAAGTCCTTGCGGCGCTGCACGGCCTCCTCTTCCTGGCCCATGCTGTAGAAGGCGTCGCCGTAGATGACGTGGGCGCCCTCGACGGCCTCGCGCGGGTCGTGGGTGACCATGAAGCTGGCGCCGGCGGCCTCGGCCTTGTTCATGATGCTCTCGTCCGGGGTGTACCCCTCGGGGCAGGCCAGGATGAAGTTGAAGGGGAAGCGGATGGCGGCGTTCAGCCAGCTGTTGGCCAGGTTGTTGCCGTCGCCCACCATGACCACGTTCTTGCCCTCGATGGTGCCCAGGTGCTCCTCGATGGTCAGGATGTCGGCCATGACCTGGCAGGGGTGCGTCAGATCCGTCAGGCCGTTGATCACGGGCACGCTGGCGTGCTTGGCCAGCTGGACGACCTCGTCGTCGTCGAACCAGCGGATCATGATGGCGTCCGCGAAGCGACTCATGACCTTGGCCACGTCGTAGACGGACTCGCGGGTGCCCATGCCGATTTCCTTGTCCGTGATGAACAGGCTTTCGCCGCCGAGCTGGCGCATGGCCACCTCGAAGCTGATCCGGGTGCGCAGGCTGGGCTTGGCGAAGACGCAGGCCAGGACGCGGTTGGGGTGGGTGTGCGGGAGCTTGTGGGCGCGGGCCAGGGGCTTCTGCGCCTTGGCCAGGTCCAGGATGGCGCGCAGGTCGGCATAGCTGTGGTGGTCGATGGCCAGGAAATCCATTTTATCTGCCACGTCCGGTTCCTCCAGGGAAGTGGTGGTGGGTTGTTGTTCGCGTCGCAAAAATAGTCCATCCGGCGGGCCTGTCCACTACAGGATGTAGCGGGACAGGTCCTCGTCCTGGATGATGCCGGCCAGCCGCTCCTGCACGAAGGGGCGGTCCACCGTCAGGGTGGCATGCTGCACGGCCGGAACCTCGTACAGGACATCGTCCAGCAACTGGGCCAGGATGGTCTGCAGGCGCCGCGCTCCGATGTTCTCCATGCGCTTGTTCAGCTCCGCGGCCAGCCGGGCCAACTCCTCCAGGGCGTCCTGGGTGAAATCCAGCCGGCAGTTGTCCACGCCCAGCAGGGCCTCGTACTGGCGCACCAGGCTGCCTTCGGTATCCCGTAGGATCTTCAGGAAATCCTCCTCGGTGAGGCTGCGCAGCTCCACGCGGATGGGGAAGCGCCCCTGCAGTTCGGGGATCATGTCGCTGGGCTTGCTCATGTGGAAGGCGCCCGCGGCGATGAACAGGATGTGGTCCGTCTTGACGGGCCCGTGCTTGGTGCTCACGGCGCTGCCCTCGACGATGGGCAGCAGGTCCCGCTGCACGCCCTCGCGGCTGACATCCGGCCCGCTGCCGCCCGTGTGCCCGGCGATCTTGTCGATCTCATCGAGGAAGATGATGCCCCCGCTCTCCACCAGGCCGATGGCCTCGGAGACGATCTGGTCCATGTCCAGGCGCCGTTCGGCCTCCTGCTCGCGCAGCATGACGCGGGCCTTGCCCACGCTCACCTTCTTGCTGGCTTTCTTCTTGGGGAACATGCCCTTGAGGCTTTCGCCGAAGCTGGCGTCGAACTCCTCGCCCGCGGAGGTGAAGATGTTGGCGATGGGCACGGAACTCTGCTCCGTCTCCACGGTGACCTCGCGGTCCTCCAGCACCTTCTCCCGCAGCTGGGTGCGGATCTTGTCCTGGGTGCGCTGCCAGCGGGCCCTGCGCTCCTCGTCCTGCTCCAGGCCGGGCAAAGGCGGCAGGAGGATGCTCACCAGGCGATCCTCCACGGCCTTCTCGATCTCGGCTTGGAAGCGCTCTTCGTTGCGCCGCCGGACCAGGCTGATGGCGTTCTCCAGCAGGTCGCGCACCATGCTGTCCACATCCCGCCCCACGTAGCCCTTCTCCGTGAACTTGGTGGCCTCCACCTTCAGGAAGGGCAGGTCCGCCATCTGGCTCAGGCGCCGGGCGATCTCCGTCTTGCCCACGCCCGTGGGCCCGATCAGGATGATGTTGTTGGGCACCACCTCGCCGCGGATTTTCTCCGGTAGCTGCATGCGCCGCCAGCGGTTGCGCAGGGCGATGGCCACGGCCTTCTTGGCGTCCTGCTGGCCGATGATGTACCGGTCCAGCATCTCCACGATCTCGGGACAGGTCCACATCGCCGTGTGTTCTATCTGCTTGATCCTCATGCGCTTTTTCCCTCGCCGCCGCCCACTTCCAGGACGGTGATGTTGGTGTTGGTGTAGATGCAGATCTGCCCGGCGATCTCCAGACTCTGCCTGCAGATGGCCTCAGGGGCCAGGTCCGTGTTCCGTATCAGGGCGCGCGCCGCGGCCAGGGCGTAGGGCCCGCCGCTGCCGATGGCCGCCAGGTTGTCATCGGACTCGATGATGTCCCCGTTGCCCGACACGGTGTAGATGTCGTTCTTGTCCATGACGATCATCATGGCCTCCAGGCGGCGCAGGTACTTGTCGCTGCGCCACTGCCGGGCCATCTCCACGGTGGCCCGCTGCAGGTGGCCGCGGTAGCGCTCCAGATGCCCCTCGAATTTCTCGAACAGGCTGAAGGCGTCGGCCGCCCCGCCGGCGAAACCGGCCAGGACCTGGCCGCTGAAAAGCTCGCGCACCTTCACGGCCCCGTTCTTGGCCACGGTGTTGCCCAGGGTGACCTGGCCGTCGCTGCCGATGGCCGCCTTGCCGTCCTTGAGCACCGCCAGGACCGTGGTGGATCGAATATTCATCGTTCACTTCCTCTTGTCGGAACGGGCGCGGGGATGGGCGTTGCGGTAACTCTCCTGCAGGCGTCCCCGGCCCAGATGGGTGTAGATCTGGGTGGTCGAAAGGTGGCGATGGCCCAGCAGCTCTTGCACCACGCGGATGCCGGCGCCGCCCTCCAGCAGATGGGTGGCGAAGCTGTGCCGCAGCGTGTGGGGAGAAACCCCGGCCACGCCCGCCAGTTCCCGCGCGTAGCGCGCCACCCGGTCCTGGACCGTGCGCCGGGCGATGCGGCGCCCGGGCCGCCCCTCGAACAGGGGCCGCGCGTTGTCGACGGCGCTTTGTTCGCCGCGCCGGTAGCGGGCCCAGAGATCGGGATCCAGTCCGGCTTCAAGATAAGCGGCCAGGGCCTGCTTCGCCTGCCCGGCCAGGGGCAGCACGCGCTCCTTGTCGCCCTTACCCAAGACCCGCACCCGGCCCTCTTGCCAGTCGATGCTGCCCAGATCCAGCCCCACCAGCTCGGCCAGCCGCAGGCCCAGCCCGTAGACCATCTCCAGCATGGCCCGATCCCGCAGCCCGCGCCGCGTGCCCGTGTCCGGCAACTCCAGCAGACGGCGCACCATGTCCACCGTCAGGTCCCGGGGCAGTTTCTTCTCCCGGCCTCCCCGACCGGTGCTCAGATTCTCCGGGGCGGAACCGATGGCGCCGGTCAACAGCAGGAATCGGTAGAAGGAACGGATGGCCGCCAGGTTCCGGTCCAGGGTGGCCCGCTGCCGGTCTTGCTGCCGCAGCAGGGCCAGGTGCCCGCGCAGCAGGCCGCGCTGGTCCTCCAGGGCGGTCCACTGCTCCGGGGTGATGGGCTCGGTCAGGATCCCGAAGGCCACGGCGGTGGTCAGGAAGGCGTCCACATCCCGCCCGTAGGCCTCCAGCGTCAGGGGGCTCATGCCCTTCTCGGTGCCCAGATGCTGCAGGTAAGGGGAAAGGACATCGCGCGGCACGGGAACCCGCTCCTTGAATCAGGGGATCAGCGACGAGGCCCGGCCCCACTCGGCCATGGCCTCCACGGCCCGCCGGGCCTTGGCTTCCTTGCGCTCCTTCTTGCCCCGCACCCGCCGCTCCAGATCCGGCAACAGGCCGAAGTTGGCGTTCATGGGCGAGAGCCGCCCGCTGGTCCGGTCAAAGAGGAAGCCCTCCAGCAGGGCGCCCAGCAGGGCCTCGCGCGGCAGGGGCGTCCACGGCAAGCCGCGCAGGCGCGCCACCGCGCGCAGGGCCGTGACCAGGCCCGAGGCCATGCTCTCCACATATCCTTCCACGCCGGTGATCTGCCCGGCAAGGAAAAC
>PDWI01002728.1_pt1 | contig 26092 bp, 38 predicted proteins | sample 1430891 | NCBI WGS metagenome assembly PDWI01 (sample SAMN01162508, study PRJNA174530) | Oral metagenome, whole genome shotgun sequencing project. | biome: Marine environment; feature: Marine mammal; material: Swab sample of the gingival sulcus; isolation source: swab sample of gingival sulcus...
CAGTTTCTTTAACTATATTTACTACCCTACCTTGACCTACTATATAATGACAAGATGTATTACAGCTACTATTTCTGCAGAACCAATTAATAATACCATCAGTTGTTTGTCCTCTTTGACCCCAATGATGAATCACTATTCTATCTAGCTTATAACCACTTCTGCCGCTTGTGAAATTTGTTGCTCTTAATTTTTCTATTTTCATATAAGCCCCCTACTTGTCAAATTCTTTTTTCATTTTTTCAAAAAATTGTCTTACCCTTTTAGGCAGTCTAATACCTAATTCGTCTAAATTCTCAAAAATAGACACTCCATAATTTGCTATAAAAAAACAACATATACCAATAGAGACAGTTACTTGATTTAAAGCCCTTGCATAAACTCCTATTATAGTCATTATAAAAATAACTAAAATATGTCTTATAAGCCCATTTATTCCTAATGTAGAATTGTATTTTTTATGTTTAAACGCTTTTGCATATCCAGTAGCAATATCAATTATTATTGCCCATATTAATATTTGCAAATATACGCTATGCGTTAAATTCACTAAATTTTGTCCAAGTATATCACTTGTAATCTCAAGCATTTGTTTTCCCATATCTTATTCTCCTTTTTCCTTTCTTTCTTCTTTTGGTTTATTATTCGAAAAACTAGACCATTCATTTTTAACTTGAAGTTTGCCTATATAATCCGATAAAAGTCCTGACCCAAACATTGCTCCTGAATTTACATCTAAGTTAGTAAAAAAACCATTTTCGCCAAAGTTATGATTAATGGATGTTATAAGCCCTATTTTTTCATCATCTATATAGCACTCACTACCTACAATATATTGAGGACTAAACCTAGTCTCAATACTATTTATTTCTCCAGCACTTTTTACAAGTTCTTTCATAGTTTTTATTTTTTTCTCTGCGTCTTCAACGCTATCAACAAGCGCATCTACGTGTAAGGTTCTATGCGCTTTTATTCCCCATTTATCATACTCCCCTATATCGCTATATAAGTCTATTTTTTTATCCTTATTTCTTATATGAATACGCCTGTACTTATCTATATCGTCTTTTGTTACTTTTCTAGTAAAAATATCATTATTTGAGTTTAAAATAGCAACATTATATTCAGTTATTTTTTTTCTTAAAGTTTCATTTTTACCAACTCCTATCTTACCGTTTAAATCTCTTACAACTATATCATTATCAATTTTTAATACCTCTTTTATTCCATCAAATAAAGTCATAGTACTATCAAACTTAAATCCCGACCAAGCACCAGCAAAAGCTATATCTATCATATTAGGATCTAAATTTGCATTTTCTAAAAGTATTTTTTCAACAATTGTATCGATATAACTTTCTTCAAAAACATTATTTTCATCAAAAGTTTGATCTTTTAAAACTTTACCTATAATATTTCTTCCCCTGATAGTTATATCTTTATTTGTTATATCAAAGTCTATAGAGTCTATATAATATTCGCCTAGTTTAACCGCTTCATTACCCCCAAGAGAAAAGTTAATAATAATTTTAGATGACGGCTTTAAACTTATACTTCTAGCTTTATCATAGCTTGCTAAATATCGACCTGTATTTTTAGAATTTGCTAAATTAAGCTCAAAAGTAGATATAGGATTATTTAAAGTATGGCTTATCTTCCCGCTTACTAGATGCCTTGATAGGTTATAACTATATTCATAAATTAAAAGCTTATGATACGAAAAGTTATCATCACTACTCTTTACCGCTCCAACAAGTCCAAAGTCATTAAGATTTGATATTTTAAAATGCCTAATATTATTATCTTTTAAAGCTTTTACTTTTTTATCTACCTTATTATCACTTTTTAAATTACTTGCTATTAGATGCCCTTTTTCATCTATATACATAATAGATTCTTTGTTATCGTTATATACAACTAAATCACTACTGCCACTTTTTATAGACCCTTTAGTGCTATCTATACGCCCTATATAATTAAAATCTATAAGCATATTAACCACTACTTCCTGCGCTGAAATTAAATCTAAAATCAAAATCTATAATATAATTTTCATCTTTAGGTATATAATCAACTGTGCAGTCTAGTAATATTTCAGTATCTGCAGATGGCGGAGTTTTAAATATTATTTTTTTCTTTTTAAAATTCTTATATAAAACCCCGTCATCAAAATAATAATCTTTACCGCTAAATCTATTTTCAACAATATTTGTATTTATAACGCTAGTAGTAAACTCCTTTCCAGCTTTAATTATATTATTATCTACCACATTATAAATATCTCCGTTTTCATTTTTAAACTGCAGCACGTTATTTTTAAGCTTTAAACTTATAATTTTCCCCTTTTGCTGAACAGCTATCTCTTTTTCGCATAAGCTCATTTTTGATATTATATTTAAACCATTTTCAGTTTCTACTAGCATATATATATTCGTTCTATCTGATACACTTAACTCCAAAAGTAAAGTTTTTGTACTTTCTAAATAATATATAGGTTTTAATCTAATCATTTTTAATGTGTTTGAAAAAAAGTAATCGTCTGCAGAATACCTAGAAAAATTATCATTTAAAAATACATCTATAAAATCAAAATAGTCTACCCTATAATCATCTATTTTAACTATATCATAAAGGTTACCAGGAACAACATCAGCTCCATTATATATAGTTATATTTTTAGGATTATCATATTTTAAAAGAAACTCCGTTTTTGTTCCATCTCCTGTTCCTAAAAGTTCTCTAGTTAAACTTATACCGTCAAAATTATCAAGATTTTTAATATCTATAACCATTTTAGGATAAGGCTTACCATACTCACGGAATAATAAGTATCTTATATTTTTATTACATTCATTTTCTCCTACTCTTGTCTTATATACTCTATTTGAAAAATTTATTTCTCTATTTGTGTTAAAAGATATAAGACTATTTTTAAATTCATCTTTTGATAAATAACCTAATAAATAAGGTCTTAAATCTTCAATAAAAGGCGTAATATGTTTTGAATATTTTATCCCATTTTGTACAGCCATTTTAAAATATACTATAGCTGTTATTTTAAGAGTGTCTAATTCTGTTTTAGATAGATTTATAATATTACCTTCTGCATCCTTTAAAAACGAATGCGTTACAAGCTTATCATCCGTGTTTCTTAAACCCACTTCTTTTATTGTTTCCCCTACAAGTTCTCCAGGTTTTATCATATACTTAAGTACAAGTTTATAAGTATTTTCCCCTGCATATTCATATTTTTTAGATACATAATCAAATATACCTCCGTTTATAGGTTCTAAAGGTCGGTTTATATCTAAATCAATATCTCCTTTTCCGCTTCCAAGCCAAAGTAAAAACCTACCTTCTAAATAGTTTCCGTTAAAAAAATTATTTAGAACAGTATTTTGAGAATAAGCTTTTCTTACCGTATTATCTCTTATTATCTCTACTTCAAAAAAGTTATGAATTTCTGTTTTACATTTTAAATCAAACACATTTACCTCCTTATGGATTTATTTTTTTTATATTTATAAATTCAAATTTAAGTCCTGCAGTAATACTTATATTGTCTTTATTTATAGTTAAATGAATTTTATTAATTTTAGCAACTTTAATGCCTGGACTTAACCTTACATTTACATTATCAATAAACGCAGGATCTAACATTAATTTATATTCAGGATTAAAACTTTCATTAAAACTATTATAGCCACTTATTCCTCCTACATTAGAATCATATATTACAGTTATAGTTTTAGCACTTCTCATAGGAGTAATTGAGCTTATTTCTATATCCAGCGTTCTACCTACTAATGCAATGTCATTTATATGATGTTTTTCATTTACTAAATTTTCTTTAAGTGAATTTTCATAACTTAAAGATGTAATTTTTAAAGACTTTAATAACTTTTCTTTTTCAATCTCTATATCCCTATTAAATGTTATTCTTATATTTCTATCATGTTTAGCTACAAATATAGGTTTTGTAAATTTACTAACATCTAACCCTTTAAGGGTAAATGTAAACTCCATATTTTTATACTTATCTCCATTTACATTTTCGCCATTTTTTCCAAGATAACAAAGCGTTAAACTTCCATTTACATTATTAAAATCACTAAATGTTATTAAATGCTCCCTGTCATCATTTTTACTAACATAATTTATAGCTTTTAAAATTTTATTATCTTCAGTCTTTAAAACCCAATCTTTTATACTAGAATTATGTATATCATTTTTTGTTACGCACGATATTACAGAGCCATAATTTCCATTAGCATTAATATTATAAGCTTTTACTATTATATTATCCGTATGTAAATAGCATAATGAGTACTTAATTTTAGAATCTATATTAGTTCTTTCTATAGGTTTAAACACCTTTTTACTTATTTTACTAAAGTCGATATTAAATCTAGCGTTTATATCTATATAATCCGCTCTTATAGCCATACCCGCCCAATTTCTTGATGATATAAATAAAAAGTTTTCCCCACTACTTGAAACAGATATAAAACCTGTTCTATAATCATTTGTTAAAAACATATTAATATTATTTGGTTTAAAATTAGTATTTATAAATCTTTCCGCTTCCCATTTTTTTGTGCTATCTTTTTGCTCTGCAAAATTTCTATAAAAAATACCACTTGTTTCATCTTTTTTTATATAACTAACTATTACGCCTTGGTCATCATCATTTACAAGTACAGACTTCCAACCTCTTATCGCTGATATTTCTTCCACATTTTCAGCTAGTACAATTCTAGTACTATCATCATTCCAAAGTTGAACATTTAATTTATTAAAATTGTCTATCCAAAATATATAAGGCAATTTCTTTGTTTCAAATATCCACTTTTCGCCTTTTGGTTTCCAATTTCCATCAAAAGCTATAGCTACCCTTTTACCATTATCTATAAAGTTTTCATCACGCCATTTTTTACTTAAATCATCTGGAAAATATTTATACACCGTTTTTACTTTCCCATTTTCTATATGAACTTCAAAAAGTGCGTCTACGTAAGAATTTTTATTAAGTCTTCTAGGCGCTATTGCAATATCGCCTAACCCGTCTTTACTTCTTATAGTCTCTGTATAAAAATAGTCTGTATCATTAACTTCGTGTCTATTTCTACTAGCTGTTATCTCTATTCTAGGTTCTAATCCATTATCAAGCGTCCAATCGTTAGACATTATTTTTTCTAAAGTAGTATTACTCTTTTTTATCATAATAGCCCCTTACTAAAAATGTAACATTTGCTTGATATATAAGATTATCCCCCCTTAAAGCCATAGACCAAGATGGTGGAGATTCAAGGTATGCTTTTATAACTCTATCTTTACAAACTATATCAAAAACTCCGCCTGTAGCTTCTATTTCATTTATCCTAATAGCTTTATCTTTGTAAGCGTATATCTCCATAGTAATATACTCATACGCTTTACCTACTGTTTGAATATGCATAACGCCATCAAGAAGTGGTCTTTTTATTGTCCGCCCTTTAAGTAATATAGGCGACTCATTTTTGGTATATTTAGTTAGCTTTTCATTCCTATAAGCTATTACTATCATAGCCTTGACTCCCTTTTTATTTCGTTAAATATATAATCTTTAAATTTGTCAAATTCGCCGTTTCTATATCCTTCTACTCTTATAGTTCCAGTATGTGCGTGTACTACCTTTTGAGTTTTAGGCATTATGCTGTGCGCTTTTTCATCTCTTACTTCACGCATTAATCTTTTTAAATCTGATAACGCCCCTACAAATTCTGGTCTTCTCTCCCCTACACCTATTATCGTTGGTCTATCATATATACCGCCCTCATCATTCCAACCATTGGTTCTATAATTTGGATTAGCTGAAAATGAGCTTCTTCCCATTTGTGATATTTGCTTTTGTTTATCATAAACGTGAGCGCCGTAGGATCTACTGCTATACTCTGTAACAACTCTTTTAGTAGTGGTATGAACTGCATTAACTCTTAATGTTGGTAGTTTAAATGACGAAAACATACCTTTTAAACTTCCTAGAAATCCAGCCGCTGCACCTATTGCCCTTTTAAAAGTATTACCTTCAAGGTCATTATTCATATTTTCAAAGGCTCTTACTGCTCCCCTTGCAGCTTTAGTTGTTTCACTAGTGGTTTTATTTTTCATTTGGGCAAAATGTCTACTAGCATTATTTCTTGTCATCCTAGTAGCTGTACCTATAGCTCCAGCCATAAGTTTAAATGAATTTACTATTCCGTCTTTAGCTGTATTTGAATCTGATACAATATTATTTTTAAGCCTTTTAATATTTGTAGAACCCGACTTTTCAGCACTATTTGTTAAAGCTATAATCCTACCATTCACATACTTAAATCTTGTATTTGTAATCATAGCCATTTGCTGAAACTCTTTAGCTGTAAGCCCTTTTAGATCTTTAAAGTTTTTAACGCCAGATTTATTAGCTTGTCTTGAATAAACTTCTACATAAGTTTTTAATTTCTTAAAATCTATGCCCGCTTTTTCGCAAAGCTTTTTATAATGTGAAAGCGATTTAGTGGTAAGACTTCCCGCATTATTACTTCCAACTTTACCTGCTTTGCCCGTATTATTAGCTATAGCGTTAAAGACTTCTGCAAAATTAATATTTGCTGATTTTGATACCTTTTTAAAGCTAGTCATCATCTCTGCATTTTTTGCGTGCATTGCAGCAACTTTTCTTTTTGCTATTTGTTCTAATCTATCAGCACTTTTTACAGTTTCTTCTAATTCTTTTTTTACTATATGGTATTTTGCCATATTTTCGCCAAGTTTATAGGATGCATAACCTGTAAACGCTACAGATGCGCCAAGTAGACCAGCTTTTGCACCCATAGAAAGACCAGCTTTCGCTCCAGCCCCTGCAGCGCTTGCACCAAGTCCGCTCATCCCAGCACTACCCGCGCTAGCTACATTGCTAGCAAGTTTTATGCCTTTTAAAGCACTAGCGCCACTTCTTATAGCATTAATACTTTGTCCAAGTCCGTGAGCAAATGTTGCAACAGGCTTTAAAGCAAACATTACAACTGCTATACTTTTAGCAAGTTCAGGGTTTTTATTTATCCACTCTGCAAGTTTACCAACTATTTCAGCTAAAGGCTTTATTACAGGTTGTAGTGAAATCATAAGGTCTGCCATACTTTTTTTCAGTTTAACAACAGGGTCTTCTTTTACTCCCTTAACAGTTTCATTAAGCTTTTTAACGCTTTCTTCAGAACTTTCCATATGCTTATTCATATTAAGTATAGTATCTGTTATTTTACTGCCCTGGTCTTCCCATTTAGTACCATATATTTGAACACCTAGTGCATTTTTTAAAGTCTTATCCTTTACATTTTCAAGCATTTTTGCGACTTCTCTAAATGCTTTTTTGCCTTTTACTCCGCCCTCTGCTACATCTCTACTTAATTTTTTAAATGTTTCTGATGATATATTAGCCTTGTTAAGAAGTTCTCCCATTGACTTTGGCACAGTTTCGCCAAAAGCAGCAAGCCTTATTCTACCTTCTTTTAATCCATCTAGTAGGTTGTCTATGTTCCAAGTTCCCGTTTCCACACCGCTTGCAAGTATAGCTTTCATTTCTTCAGCGTTATAGCCTGCAGATTTAAGTTGAGTACTATATTCGGAAATAGTATCTAACTGTTCAGGCGGAAATCCCGCTTGTAATAATGAACTCGTAAGCGCTAAAGCTTTTTCATTACTCACTCCTAAAGTTTTTGCTATTTCATTATTTTCTTGTATAAGTTCTGTTAAATCGACATTACTATAAACATTTGATAAAGCGCCCGCCATTTCAACTAAATTTACATTTTCTTCAACAGTAGCATTTTTATTTAAATTTATTTGTCTACCTAAAGCCTCCTGCGCTTCTTGTGCATCTAATCCATAAGCTGTAAGCTGATTTAAACTTTTTTTAGCTGTTTCAAGATTTTTACCATCAAGATTAAGCCTAATTTTCATTTTTATATTTTGACTATTAATATCTAAAAGCTTTGTAACTGTATCTTTAGTATCAACTACTGCGTTTTTCATAGTAGATACGCCAGACTTTACACCTTCAAAAGCAGACATACCAACTTTCATTTTTTCAAGTTTACTTACTTCTTTTACAAGACCTGTTACCTCTTTTTCAGCGCCATCCGCTTCATCCCCTATTTTTTTAATAGAGCTTGCAAGCTTTTTAGTATCGCCCTTATCTATCTTATCTATAGCGGTGCATAACTCTTTAATATCAACTTTAGCCCCTAAACTTTCTTTTGCTATAAGTTTAAACGCCTTACCTAGCTTTTGACTATCAGCCTTTCCGCTTTGCAAAGACCTTAAAAGACTTCCGCCTAATACATCGGCAAAATCTTCCGCCTCTTTACCAAGTGCTTTTAATATCTTTTCAAACCTTTCAGAACTTTGAGTATAGTTTTTACTTTCTTTAGAAGTACTTTTTATAGAAGTTTCAAGTTTTTTATAGTATTTAGTTACGTCTTCAAGTTCGCTTTCAAGTTTTTTAAGTTCTTCCGCGCTCTTATCTCCTATTGACATTTCTTTTTTTAGCTTTTTAGCTATATTTTCGGTAATTTTAAGCTGTGAATTTAAGTTTTCAAGTTTCTTTTTATAGTTATCTCCGCCCGCTTTATCAAACTTTAAAGCCTTCTCTATTTCTTTTAACTCATTTTTAAGACCTGCAAGCTCTCTATCTGATTCGGATATTTTATCAAGCTGAAGTTTATACTTTTTAAGTTCCGCTTCAGTCTCTATAACTTCCCTTTTTATAGCGTTAAATTTATCTTCGCCTATCTTACCCTCTTTAAATGCTATAGCTGTTTCTTCTTCAGCTTTTTTTAAAAGTTCTAATTTTTCTTTAGTATTTTCTACAGATTTAGAAAGCATATCTTGCTTTTGAGATAAAAGTTCTGTATTTTTAGGGTCCATTTTTAAAAGTTTATTTACATCTTTTAAATTACTAGTAAGTCCTTGTGTATTATTTTCTATATCTTTCAACGCTTTTTGTAAAGGCGTTGTATCAGAACCTATTTCTATAGTTATTCCTTTTATTCTACTTGACATATACTTCCTTTCTAAAAATTATCAAAATCATTTTGATCAGCAATTTTTACTCCGTCATCTTCTTCATAAAACGATTTTATGTTTATATAATTTGTTATAAAATCAAAAATAAAGGCAGGGGTTACATATTCCCACGCCTTTAAATCTAACCCCTTTGATACTGATGAAATAGCTAATGTTTCAAGTCTTAAAGCATCTTCTAAATCCTTAATATCATCATCTATTTTTTTTTTAACTTTATACAACTTTCAAAACTTTTAATAATAAGCTCTTTAAGTTCGTCTAGTATGTCAAAAAGTGGAAACTCTTCAAACTGATCTATCCATTCAAGTGGTGGAAATATAGTATTATCTGCGGTTTTAGCAAGCGCCCATATCATATTATATAAAGGCTCTGTGCCTATCTCGCTAAATACATCTACTATAATAAATTCATCTTCTTTTAATGTAAAAGCGTTCATAAGACCTAAAAAATCATATAAAGGCTCTCTTCCCGTTTGTGATTTATATCTTAAAAGAGTAGAACCAGAACATTTAAACTTTACATCTTTACCCGATATTTTAACTATTTTTTCCATTACTGTTTCTCTATCTCAACTACTGCGTCAAAAAATGTATCATACTTTGGATGACCTTCTCTGCATTTAAATTTGATATTATAAGTTTCTGGATGTGCTGTAGCTGTAAGAGGCATATTTTTAAACTTAATCTTTTTACTTTTACCGCTAGTCTCCGACTCAACAGACGCTCTACCTAATTTTACATTGTATAGTAAATATCTTGTCTTACTCTTATCTCCATCAAATTCAAATAAAAGTGCAATAGGTTTTATTTTAGCGCTTGTATTCTCTATAATTCCGCCGTGCTCATCTTTTATTGCGCCAAATATATCAACTTCAACATCATCATCAACATTAACAAATTCAATATCGCCTTTATATCCAGCATTTGCCTCATCTGAATAGTAAATCATATCGTCAGCGTCTATATCAAGTCTATCTCCTTCTGCAGTAAGTTTAACCTTTCTAGCTCCTTTTACTCTTTTAGGCTTATCATATGTAATAACTCCCCCTTCTTCTTTCATAAGGGCGTAGTGAACATTTTTTATACCATATTCTATCTTATTTGCCATCTTTTTCTCCTTTTTTTAAATTTCTATCTCAAATGTTGTTTTTATAAAATCTTTTTCTATAACATCAGTTATTTTTTCATAATTTAACTCATTTTTTAGTAAAAATTCTTTTATTTTTATTTCGAGTTCTAAACTTTTTTCACTTGTATAAAGTTCTATATCTATATCTTCTATATCATCATATAAGGTATCATCTGCGTATATATGAGTTTCTCCACCGCCTATAATTACTATATAAGGAGTTTTTTTATCAGTCTTAAATTTTGCGTATATAACGGGCAATTTAACGGCTTTTTCAAGCCCATTTTTAAGTTCTATAAGTTTCATTTTACCCCTCTAATCTTTTTATAACCTTTTCTTCAAACTCTTTTATCGCCATTTCTTCTACAGGTTTTATATGAACAATAGCTGCAGTTCTCGTTCCATCTCTATTTTGATGTCCTTTTTCTAAAAGGTGGGTTCTCCTATAATGCTTTTTGTTATGAACAACATACCCATTTGAAAGTCTTCCAGGGGCTTTTTCTGAAACCCAACCATTAGCATATCTTCCATTTTTTCTTTTTTTTCTGCCTACACTTCTTGGAGATGTCTTTTTTAGAGTATTAGCTGCATTATCGCAGATTTCTTTTGATAAATCTTCTAATTTATCATCAAGATCTTCGTATTCTTCCTCAATAGCTTTCGCTATAAGTTCTCCGATATTTCCGCCCATTTATCACCCTTAACCTTTTGTGTTTTAAGTTCTATATACCTATCAAGTTCTAGTATGTTATTAACATCTATAACGTTATAGTAATTACCCCTATACAAAATAACCATATCAATATCTATATCAAGCGTTGGAATAAAGCGTATATTAAAGGTAACAACATCTTCAAACTCTGTGTTTTTAGCCAAAAAGTATTCTTTACCGTGTAAATTTTTAACATTTGCTTGTACAGATATTACTTTTTCAAGGCTTATTTTTTCATTAAGAGATCTTGTATCACTTATTACCCTAAATATATCTATCCTATGTCTATATATCCTTCTCGCATTTTTTAGATTCTGTTTTAAATTCATCAGTCGCTACCTTTACCTGGGCTATAAATATATCGCTTCTAAAATTTTCGTCAAAAAGTTCTGCTACATTGTTATAATCATACCTTGCGTGATTTAACACCAAACTTTTTAAAGCTTCATCATTTTCATTAAATGATTTGCCCGTTATAGTCTCTATTTTAGCTATAGACCTAATAAGTATATCTTTAAGCCTATCATCTTCATAATCCCAATCTATCCTTAATATACGCTTTATTTCGCCTAACATTTATTAATCCTTTTTAGTCTCTTCTTCTTCGCCTAATTTTGATATATCAAATAGAATAAATGAATCATTATCTTTAGGTCTTCCGTCTGCAAGCATTTTTGTTTTGTAAAGTCTTAAATCTTCTAAAAACTTACACTCATCAGACTGTTTAATTTTTCTATCACTTGATACTGTTACAAAATAATCTCTAGCAAGCCCTGCTACCATTTTTCCTACAGGTACTGCTGATGATTGAACAATCTTGCAAGGTATCGGCATAACTCCGTGTACATATACCTTATCAGCTGTTAAAAAGCTAGTTAATGGATATACTTTAGACCAATAATCAGCTGGATTTACAACAACAAGTACATTATCAACAGTTCTTTTACCTTCTTTTGTAAGTGGAGACATAATTGTTTCACTTAATGTTTTTACCGAAAAATCTTTAAGTTCTACAGCCGTTTTATCAGGATATACTCCACCCGTAACAGCACCGCCTAAATCTTTAATCATACCTACAGGCTTATTATTTCCATCTCCTGTTACTATTGCAGTTTCAAGCCCAATGGCTATTGACTCTTTTAAAAGTTCTACAATATATCTATCAAGCCATTTAGGTCCAAGAGTTAGCATATCGTGATGTATTGGTATGTATGCAGTTAAAGAATTAGCACCTACTTTTACAGTTTTAAAGCTTGTTTCTAACTTTTTAGTTATAGCAGAGTTAAGAGTATTCCAAAAAGCACTTTGTCCGTCTTTTGTTTCATCTCTATAAACAAAAGTAGTTAATCCAGTACTATTTATAAAGTCAATCTCTTTAAGTAATGGTCTAGTTTGCCTTAAATCTTCAAATACTCTTTCAAAAATAGTAGGTGGCATTAATTTATCTACTTTATCAAAGCCTATCTCTAATACTTCATTGTAATAGGCTCTTTCTTCTGCAGTTAATGATAAATCTATATTATTTACCTCGTTAAGTTCTAAATTTTCAGCCTTATAAGACTCTAAAATATTACCTGCTACTATTTCAGATAATTCATTTTGTAAATTTATAAACTTTTCAACTTCTCCATTTTTAATAGACAAAGACATTTCTGTTTTTAATTCATCAATTTTTTTCATATTTTCTCCTTTTTTTATTTAAAATTATTAAAAAAACTATTTTTAATAGGGTTTTTATCTTTGTATTTTACAGCTAACATACTTACTATGTTTTTAGCGTTAGTTTCGTTTTCAATGCTATCTATAAAGCCAAGCGTTTTTGCATCATCAGCCGTAAGCCAAGTTTCTGCATCTATAAGTTCTGCTATTTCTTTGTCTTCGCCCACAAATTTAGATTTATAAGAATTTATAACCGCTTCATCTATCTTTTCTAAATCGTTTGCTACTTTTCTTAAATCATTAGCATTACCATATAATATAGTGCTAGCTCTGTGTATCATCATAAGAGAGTTAGGTTTCATCTCTACGCTATCGCCTGCCATAGCAATTAAGCTAGCACCACTACCTGCTAAACCATCAACCTTTATAAAAACACTTCTCTTATCATCTTTTAAAAGGTTATGTATTGCTATTGACTCAAATACATCTCCGCCTCTTGAATTTATATGAACAACAATTTCTTTTTCCTTATTTTGCGTAGTTAAAATATGTTTGACCGCTTCAGCTGAAATAAAATCGCTTACGTTATCGTCTTCATAACTAAACGCACTTCTTATATTGCCATATAAATAAATTTTAAGACTTTCTCCTTCAGTCTTATACTCTATACCTTTATGCCTCATCTTTCCCCCTTTCTTCATAGTTTTTTGTGACATATCTTTTATTCGCCCATTCTTCGTTTATTTCCTGCATTCCAAGTTCTTTTAGACAATCATTTATACTATAAGCACCTATTCTTACCAAAATATCTAAAGCACCAGCTATCTTTGTTATATCAACATGTTTTATCTTGCTTGTATCAAATTTTACAAAATCGCCTTTTAAATATTGACTTTTTCCATAAATTTTTCTATTAACTTCATCAGTTATCATTTCAGCTATTGGCTTTATAGTAAAAGTTATTAGATTATTTACAACTTCGTCAGTATCCGCTACTTCTCCAAGTAATAATTTTTTAGGAATGCCAAACGCTATAGCCGTATATTCAAACTCTTTTTCTATAACGCTCATAATATTACTTGAACTTTTTACAACTTCATTTTTATCGCTAAAATCTTGTAAAGTAATATCATCAGATAGTGGAATAACTGAACTTTTTTCCCCATTTAAAAACTCTTTTAATTGTTGTTCTAATAGTCCTTTTAATCTTTCCATACTCTTTGTATCTTTAGGATAAGATGCGGGTATATTTACTGAATATTTTTTTAATCCTGCATTAGTTATTTTATCAAGTACGCTATTCATATCTTTGTGCATTTTTTCAACTGTATTTTTTATATTTTTATTGTTAAGTTCTAAATGAAGCACATCTTTTTCCATATATTTATTTAAAAAAGATATATTATTTATAACAATGCCGTGATATATATTAGGCTTTGCCCCACTTTTAATAACATCAAAGCTATCTGCTACATATAATCCGTCTTTTTGTTTAATAATAAGACACTCATTATGATTTACAAGTTTACTTACTACATCGTGCCAAAATTTAGTGGCAGACTGATTTTTATTAGGCTCAACATTTAGCGAATAATAAATATCACTTCTTACAGACTCAAACTTTTCATAAGTTAAAAACTTACAAGAACTAAGTACTCTCGCTATAATATTTATACAGGTCTCAACTGCTAAAGTCTTTATATATGCTTTACTTGCAATTTCGTTTAAGTCTATAAGTTCTAAATGACTTTCATCTTCTGAACTAAACATTGTTTTTATATAATCTATAAGTTTCATAATTCTCCTTAAATTGATATTGTTCCCAAGTCAAAAGGTGTATAGTCTGGGTCGTAATCATAAAGCTTATCATAAAGGCTCATTCCGTGAATAAATCCAAAAAATCCGTCTGTTTTTTTTAGTATAGGCTCTATTTTTTTATAGGTATAATTCCCTTTAGCGTCTATATCCTTATAGGTATTATTTGCATACCATCTCATTGTCATATTATCGCCCCATATTATGCGTTCTTGCTCAAAAAAGTTGTCTATAAGCGGTACTATTTTTGAATGAGTAATTGGTCCAGAACGAACAACCATTATAGGCAGTCCATACTTTGAAAACTCTTCTTTAACAAGAGATATTCTATAATCATCTGCAGCAACGCCTATTATATTATAGTTTTCTCTTTGCTTTATATACCAATTTGCTAATATATCAGGCGTTATACTGTCTTCTTTTACAATGGTTATAAGCCCTTTTTCTACCGCTTTTTCTATAGGAAATTTTATTTTTCTAGCAGTTAAACCAATGGCTTTATGGCAAACAAAGGTGTGTTCTATAAATACAGCGTTACCCTTATACTTAAAAAGTAGTCCACAACTTGCAAAGTCATTTATCGTTGCATAGTCAAGCGTTGCAATACAAGTTACTCCTTTAAGGTCTTCATAAGGCACCTTTCTATTTGTTTTTAAAATCTTATCCCAGCTAGCAACTTTGTTATAAGTCTCATCTTCCACAAGGTTCATTCTTTTAGTTAAAAAGTCTATCTTTGTATGATGCCGATACTCCATTTCATTAAAAGTTTTTTGCATCTCATATTTTAAATCTGGCATATACTCAATAGACGGACAAGCCTTAACCCAATTAGTTTCATCTTTAACTTCGTTTTTATCATCTAGCTTATATATAAGGCTTACTCTTCTTGACTCTTCTATCTCTCCATAAGTTACTCTTTTGGATATATCAAGTTCTTCGTCAATAACTCCGCCCCTTATATATCCTTGTGTTGTTATATAAAAAGTTCTACTATGCTTTCTTTTACCAAAACTTTGTTTAAAAACCTTTATCATATCATAGTTTTCATACTCGTGTATCTCGTCAAAGATAAGGCAAGCAGACCTCGTACCATCTTTAGTTTTTGCATTAGATGTATTAAATTTTATATAACTTTTTGTATGAATACTTGTTATTAAAAGCTTTGTTTTTTTATAAAACTTTTTAAGTTTCAGCCAATTATTATCAAGCATATTATAGACATCTTCAAAAGATGTTTTAGCTTGATTTTCACTATTTGCAACAATATCAACATTATAGCCCTTTATTCCGTGGTCTTTCGTTGTAAGATACCAAGCAATGCACGATATAAAACCATTTTTTCCATTGCCTCTGCCCATCATTATTAGATATTCTTCAAAAAGCACCGCTTCATATCCATTTTTAATTTTATAACAGTGAATAAGCCCTAATATAAAAAGTTCCCAATCAAGAAGTTTTATTTTAAAATATTTTTCTATGATTTCTTTTGCCCTGGTAATCTTGTCTTTTTTTATAAAAATATCTTCACTATCAAGTATTTTTTTTATTCTCTCAAGTTCTTTTTTTAAATCTTTACAAGCCTTTTTCTTTCCGCCTAGTATATTATCAAAATAATCATCAATGTATGGATGATATTTACAGTTCGTCTTCATCATCTACTACTTCAACGGATGACGCTTTTAGACCTAAATCATCAAGCAGTTTTAGCATTTGGCTATTTATCCGTGTAAGCTCTGTTACGCTATCATTTTTTCTACATCCCCATTGATTTTGACCATTTTTATATTCTACCTTAACGCCTCTCTCATCAATATCGTCAATAAGTTTATTTTTAATTTCAAAAAGGCTTATATAATCATCTACAAGATCTAAATAATGAGTTTCTTTAAGTTTTTTTTGGCTAAGTTGGGATAGTAAATCTTTTTTTATTTTTCCCGCTATCCGTTTTCTTTTCTTTTGTTTTTTTATTTTTTCTTTTTCGCTAGTTTCTTTTAAAACTGCCATAATTACCGCCTTTCATAAGATTTATATATTTAGCATAGCATACTTTAATAAAAAAAAATCTCTCATCTTTTCAAAAAATGAAAGATGAGAGATTTTTAAAATATAAAATATACCCCACCCCCTAGCCTCGCACGCACACGCCCGCGCGTATATGTACATTCACACGTGAAAAGTGAAAAATATGGACAGATAAGGATGAGTGCCGGTATGAAGCAGACAAAGAAAAATACTGATTTTTTTTAAGGGGGGGTATCACCATTTTTCTTTATGGCTTTTTAAAAAATCATTTTTCTTTGTAGGCTCTTTAAGTATATTTAATTTTTTTATTTTTTCTGGATGCGCTAAATTATGGCAAGCATCACAAAGAGACACAAGATTATCTAAAACAAGACCCATATAAGGATTTGCTTTTAAATGCACCTTGTGGTGTACGCAGGTTGCTATAGTTACAAGTCCTTTATCTCTACAGCTTATGCATTCTTTGTTATCTCTTTCCAAAGCTTTAAGTCTTGTCTTTCGCCACGGAGTAGATATATAAAACTTATGAACATTGCCCTGATATATTGCTTTTATTAATTTATCGCTTACTTGCATAATATATCAATAGCCTTATCGTGCAGTCGATGAACGTGAGCAACGGAGTAAAAAAGTTCATCAGCTATTTTTTGCCAGCGTTTAGATTCTGAATATCTTTTTATTAAAACAGATTTTTCTATTTCGTTAAGGTCTTTTAATTTTTCAAGTTTTTCTAAAAACTGTTTATTTATTTTTTTATATTCTAAAGCTCGCTCATTGATATTATTTTCTATAGCTTTTTTTTCTTCTAGCTTTTCTAAAAAATTATAAGCCTTATAATTTTCATAAACAATATTATCAATAACAGCTAGCTTATCTTCTAGTTTATCTACTCTTGTTTTTAATCCTCTTAATCTAACAAGCTCATCTCTTTTCAAATTTCTACTCCTTTCTTTTAAGCTTTGCATAAATATATGCTCCTGATATAAAATCACTTACATAAACCTTAACATCTACAAGCTTATAATTTTTTGACATTTTTTCAAATTTTTCTTTTGCTAAATTTTCATTGCTAGCTATAACGCTTGCTTTCTTTTTTGTCATTTTAAAATCGCTTACTGTTTCTATCGGCTTTTTTAAATTTCTACTTGGCGTATATGACTTTTTCCCCCTAGGGTCTTTTGTAATATATCTAGCTAACCCTTCATAAGCGTTATCATCTTCTTGAAGTCTTCTTGCGTGAGTTCTTTTTCCACCCTTCCACATTTTTTCAAGCATATCTCTATCGCTCACATTTACAATCATATGATGATGTATTCTTGTTTTTTCTGGGTCATACTCTGTAACATAAATATATTTAAGTTCTTTAAGTCCTAATTTTTTTATTTTTCTACGCAATCTTTTTATATAGTTTCCCATAAATTTTTTAGCCTCTTCAACGCTACTAGGTAAATGCTCATCATCATAAGTAAATGTTGCCCAGGTATCTTTATCGGTAAAATTATGATTTATAAGCCTTATAACTTTTTTTATTTTATTTTTTTCATTTAGCGCATTTTGTGCATCTGAAGATAAATTTATTTTTTTATTTCTTCTTGCTGAAATTTTCCATAAAGGGTAGCACTCATATTCAAGCATCTTTCCAGAACGTATTGTTTTAACTCTATATTTTTTTATGCTTTTATCGTCTATTTTATTTTCTTCACTAAATAATGTTTTTTCATTGTCAAAGTCTATATTATAAATTTCTTGATATTCATTTTTAGTTTTAGACATTTACTACTCCTTTATTTTATTTTGGATTTAAACTTAATACCGATTACAAGACCGCATAGGGAGCAATGCTCCCTTAATTTTTTTTTATATTTTTTCCTATATATAATGTAGAAAAAATATTTTTATAAAGCAGACCTTTTTTTAGTACTTTCTAAAAAGTTTGTATATTTAGATTTATTTTCTTTATTTTCTAAAAGAAGTTCTAACCTTTTATCAGTTAATACTACTCTATTACCTAATCTAGTTAAAAGTCCGCTATTTTGACATATATTACCGACAATTACTATTCTTTCACTTAAAAAGTCTTCTATACCTATAAAACTTTTAGTTTTATGATTTGTTATTAAAACATACCTGGAACCTTTCTTTTCTATATAACCTCTTATCAATATAGGTTCTTCTTCATAATCTAACTTTAATATTTCTAATATATCGCCTTCATATATTTCATTTTTATATCTATCTTTTATCCCTATATATTCAAAAAGCTTTATTTCATCAAGTAAAAAGGTAACTTTATTATTTAGCCTAGCTTCTAAACAATTTATACGACAAACCTTATCTATAAAGTTTAAATAAATAACTTCCCACATCTTACCGTATGCATACGCTCTTAATTTTATTGTTTTCATAATTTCTACTCTTCATACTCTATATCTATATTTCTCATAAGTGCAAAGTTTCTTTCAAGCGTTGCACCTTTACTTATAGTCCAATTATCAAGTAAATATAGCTTGTCTGCATTTCGAAGGTAGGTATAGCATATCTCCATAATTTCGTAGTAATCTAAAGTTTCGTCTACTATAAACTCAAATGGATTATAAACAATATGTCCTTTTTCTCTAAAAGATTTTGCAGCCTTTTCAAACTTTGCTCTTGCAATCTCTATTTTAAGTCCTGAAATTTTACCACCTATATAAATACGCATTATTTATCCTCACTTTCAAACTCTATCTCACTTTCTATAAAAGCAATTGCTCTTTCGTAACGTTTTTTCAAAAATTCATTATCTGCGTGAGTTTCTTTAACTTTTCCTTTTAGTTCTTCTAAAGTCCCTTGAAAACAACCTGTAGTAACTATTTCTAAATTTTTATAGTATGTTATCAAATTGTTTTCCCTGCTTGTATCAACTTGTGCAGCTATCACACTTATTCCTTGTGTATATCCTGTTATTGCATAACGCAAGTTTGTATTACTCAAGTCTACATAACGTAAGTTTGCATTACTCAAGTCTGCACCACGCAAGTCTGCATTACTCAAATCTGCAGCAATCAAGTTTGCACCACACAAGGCTACATTACGTAAGTTTGCATTACTCAAGTTTGCATAATACAAGTTTGCACCACGCAAGTCTGCATTACTCAAGTCTGCACTACACAAGTTTACATAATACAAGTTTGCACCACGCAAGTCTGCATTACTCAAGTCTACATTACGTAAGTTTGCATTACTCAAGTCTACACCACGCAAGTTTGCATCACACAAGGCTACATTACGCAAATTTGCACGCTTACCTGTAGTACTGTCTTTTATCCATTTTTTATGCTCTTCTAATATTTTTTCCAAACTCTTCCTTGGTATATTTTCCATAACTACTCCTATTAATTAAAAATTCCCCATTGCATTATTTTTTCCTTTCTTTTTTTTATAATATTTTGGTATAATAACTTTGTTGAAACACACCTAATCAGGTAGTAAGAAGCTTGTATAAAGACCACACTTCTTACTACCTTTTTTTAGGAGGTTAAATAAAAGCTAGAAATTTTAGATTTGCGTTTAGCCTTTTATTTTCTTATTAATTTTTCTCTTGAATACTCGCCATTTTTCAATATTCTCTTAAATTTATTTGTGCTTTTTGTATATTCAATAGCGCAGTCAAAACAAAATAATGTAAACACTCTATTGTTTGGACCACTATATTGATTAATCATAAATTCATCACACTCTATACACTTAATATTACCTTTTTCAAATAACATTATTAAAACACTATATCTCACTTTCTTTCACAAATACGCCGCCTACCATTTTCCCTTTTCTGTTTTTAATTTCGTCATAAGCACTCGCTACACAATCTTTTAATTCTAACTTATAATTATATGCAATATTAGTTAAAACCTTTCTTGCAAGTATTAATTGTTCTTGCCAATAACTTGTATTATCTCCATCTACTATTTCGCTCATAACATAAGATAGATTATGCAACATAGCACTTTTTCTATAATTTGTTATATTCGGATTTAAATCTTTTTCTATCTCATTTAATAATAGAGTTGTTACAGTATCACTATTTTTATAAGTAAGTAAAGCACCTATAACTAAAGTAACAAACACATCTCCTATGCTATCTCTTATTAAATCAATATCATCCTTACTAATTCCTATTATAAGTTCCGCTACTTCTTCAGATGTCTTTATAGCTTGTGCGTCAATAGTTCCTTTTTCCAGTATTCCTCTATCTTCTGCCCACTTTTGTATATTTAAAATTAAATCTTTCATTTATCCCTCACTTTCTCACGTATTTCTCACGCATTTTTATTGATTTTTCAACATTTAAACTATATTCCTTAAAATATTTCTCACGATTCTAAAAGTTCTGGATTTTCGTAAATGTTGCCTACTACCACAAGCTTGCTCTTATCTTCAAAATTTGAAAAATATGACGAAGCGAACTGTTTATCAACGCTTATCAATTTAAAAGATGCGTTTTCTTCATCAAAAACAACTTCATTTAGCCAATTATTGAAACGAGATAACTTAACAATATCTCCTTCATAAATTTCTACACCATTTTTATCCTTAATTCCTGTGTACTGCATAAGGTTTACATTATTAATATCATAAACAACAAAATACTTTTCATCGCAATGAAAACGATAAACACATATGTCTTTAAGTTTAAAATCTATACTTAAAACATCTACCATTTTTTTATCCGCCCACGCTCTAAACTTTATATCCCGCATTTTTTAAACTCCTTTTTTAATCTCATTTTTAACTTATCTACCATTACCCTTTTATAAAATTTTGACATAACCTTTTTACTATAGTCTGTTTTTCTTACCCCTTTTGCCCAAAGTTTATTTGCTGTAGAAAGACCTTTGTTATAAGCAGTAAGCATTTTATGAACATCATCTCCACACTCTTTTTTTAGCTGGTTTAACATTATTATCCCAGCAAATACGTTATCGTAAGAGTATAAAAAGTCTAATCCTCCAAACTTTGCGTTAAGCCATCCGTGATTCATTTTATTTATCTGCATAAGTCCATAGTCGCCCGTCTTACTTACAATTTTTTCATCAAAACCACTTTCTACTTCAATAATTGTTAATACAAGATCATAATCTATACCTAAACTAGTAGACATATCATATATATATTTTTGAAGTTCCGCTTCAAGTGGTATATTTTCGTTATAGCTAAAACTGTTATCAACATTTATACCTGTTATTAAAAGTAATATTATTAATAAATTCATTTATATCTCCTTTTTACCTATTAAATCTTCTTTGTATTCATTTACAACATTTAAAATATCATTTATAAAATCAAGTGGATCTATTTTTTCAAACTTAGCCACCATTATACTAAATTCTATAGAACGTTTTAACTCGTTTAACATAGCTTTTCTAGCTGATAACTCAAGTTCTAAAGGATTTACAACATCTTCGACAACGTCTTCTTCAACATAATTTGAGATGCTTAAAATAAAATCATTTTCTTTTATTTCTTCAAAACTTACCATTCTTCTTTTTTCAATAGTATCGTTTATAAATTCTATATCAGTATGAGTTTTATTTTTTTTAAAAACTAAAGCAACCGTCGAAACATCTGTGTCTATGAAAGTTTTTCCGTCTATATTTATAACTTTATCAATATAATTTTGTTCAATCAGCCAGCGTCTAATTTTTCCTTCTCTTGCTTTTCTATAACAAACACCAGGAAAGCAAATAACTATCGCTATTCCTTTGTCAGAAAGCAAATGTAATATATGAAGTATAAACGCATAGTCTGCCTTGCTAGGCGGCGGAACACAAGGTGCATTCTTAAACCTTATATCTGTTTCGTTTGGCTCCCATTTTATAGAAAAAGGGGGATTAGCAAAAATAAAATCAAATTTCATATTCATAAAAGCAGGACTAACTAATGTATCTCCGTGATGACCTGTAAAATTTTTAATTGCATCTTTAGCTATATCTATATCTTCTTTTTCAAGCTCCTGTCCATACTTATTTACAGAGTCATCAATTACAGACAGTAAATTACCACGTCCGCAAGTAGGGTCATAAACATTTTTATATTCAACATCTACAAATTCTAATAAATACTTTGCAAGACGTATAGGAGTGTAATATATTCCTTGTTTTTTAAACTTTTTTTTTATATTTTTTAAACTCTTATCCATATAAAACCTATATTGTACCGTTATACTCTGCTAATACATTTTTTAGCTCTTTAGACTCTACTTTACAATAGGAATAAAGTTCTTTTTTAGGCGATATATGTATATTCTGCTTGGTATTTATAAAACCTTGTGGAATTACTAATATATCAGCATTTTTAAGTTTATTTCCTTTTTTTACTTCAAGAAAACAAACCATAATATCAGACTTTGATGCTCTAACGCTCCAATATTTATATCCTTTCCTGTTTAGCATAGATGAATACTTTACATCAACTGTCAAATCTCCATATTTAAAATCAAATATAGGATTGTTTTTCTGAACAACTGTATTATAATTAACCGCTTCAGGTACCAATCTTTGAAATTCTTTTTCAGCTAAAGCTCCTAGTTTACCAGATTTTGACGAAAAACTTATCTTATCTTTTAAAGTTATAACCCCGCTACTTAATAACTTTATATGTGCTGTCAAAGTAGGTAACCCGCTTAACTTAACGGCTTTTTCAAAATCGTTATACTTTATATATAATTCAACTATATCAGTATTATTTTTATTCATAAATTCACCCTTTAACTAGATTCTTGTTTTTCTCTCCAAAGTTTAATAATCATTTCTCTTTGACTATAGTTTCTAAAACTACTTGTATCTTGACCTCTTTTCCTTCTTGCTTCACTCCTTCTTGTTTTATCTCTCCAATATTTTTTTTCGCAAGCAGAACTACAATATACTACTCTTTTATCATTTTTTTCATTAACGCATACTTTAAAACCACAAGTCCTGCAGTCAAAAATTCTTTTTATAGGCACCATACCCGAATGCTGATTTACTCTTATCATTTTCATTTAAATATCCTTTTTAATTTTTAATAATAATTTATAATCATTTATCTAACTAAACTCTATTACTCTTTACAAAAGACATAAGGTCATCCTTTGCTACAACTATATTTCTACCTATTTTAGAAATAATAAGACCTTCTCTTCTAAATGTATTAAACGCTGTTTCTGATACATTTAACATTTTCATCACTTCGCTTTTCGTATATATAGGCTTACTATAATTTGTTCCGTCTAAAAAATTAAGTATGGCATTTTGGTTATCAACAATAGTATTTAATAGTTCGTTCATATTCTCCTCCTATTTTATTAATCATTCCATTTGGCTATGGTTTTATAAATCCCCTGTAAATATATCGTCGTAATCGCTTTCAAGTTCTCTAAAAGCACTACTTAAAGCATCATCTTTTGTATTAGATGCACTTTCTAAAAACTCCACGCTATTTGCTATAACATCTGTAATATATCTAGTATCTCCGTTTTTATCCTTATAACTGCTGGTTGTTATACTTCCGTCTATAGCTACTTTTCTTCCCTTGTCAAGATAAGTTGTAGAGTTTTCAGCTTGTTTACCAAAAACAACAATTCTTATAAAATCAGCAGTAGGGGTTCCACTTACTTCAAATTGTTGTTTTTTCTCTTTTGAAAGGTTTTTGTCTACAGCAAGCGTAAATCTTGCTATAGCCATACCTGTACCACTTGTATATTTAAGGTCTGGCTTTTTTACAAGCCGACCAATCAAAGCTACTAAATTCATTTATTTACTCCTTTCTTTTTTTGCTCTCCTATTGGTATTATGTTATAATTATAAAAAATAAAAAGGAGAGTTATTTTATGAATGATTTAATTTCTGAATATTCTAAACTTTTAAAAACTGATAACAATACATATAAATCCAACAACCGCAACTTTCACATTGAAAAGCCAATTAATAAAATCGCCGATAACACTAATGTTCAAATTGATATACTAACTAAACAACTAGAAGCTGACAAAGTTCAAATTGAACTTTTAAAGCAGCAACTCGAAATTGCTCAAAAATCATCTAAAACTTCAAGAAAAGTTAATATTATTTCAATTACTATATCAATTGTGTCCATAACTGTTGCTGTTATTTCTTTAACTTATCAATCAGGAATTATCAACCTTATTTAATTATCAATGGAACTATTGACATAATTATTAAAAATACACTTGTTGTTAAAAGCAAAACTGATAATATACAGTTTTGTTTTTTTAATTCTTCAACTTGATGTTTAAACTCTTCATTTGTTTCCTTTTCCATTCTCATCTCCTTTCATTCTTCCCGTTGTTGTTTTTATCCCCCCTTATGATATAATTAATTATCAGCACGGCAATGCTGAAATCTTATAGAAAGGGTTACATTATGAACAATTATAAAAAATTTGATAATATATCAGATGGTGCGTGGTCTGTACTTACCAAATTACACTATGTCTACAATCATAAAAATAAAAAGTATATAAATGATATTTCAGTTTTTAATTTTGATTTCCAAACACTCACTAAATATTGTATTGAACTTGAAGATGCTGGTTATATTCTTTTCGAAGGTCGTACTATTGATGATTTTTATATATACTTATTACTTTACGGATTACCAGATGCACCTTTAGCTAGAGAGTAGCATATTTTACAGCTATAGGATAAAGTTCTTTCTCAAAACTTTTTATAGATATAAGAGCTTTATCCTTTAACTCATCTACAAAATTTTCACTTACAAGAAACGTTGGTAAAGTTACTATATGTATATGATATCTATTATTAACTTCATCATATTCTATTGTTTTTACAACTTTTTCAAACCTACCTATATTAGACTTTATTTCATTTTCTATTTTATTATTTACATCAACTAGATACTTATTATCTAAAAATGCTATAGTTATTATTTGAGATTTTTCTTCCATTCTCATCTCCTTTCTGTTGCATTTATGCGACTAAATCATTAAAAAAAATATCATTTATTTCAGTAATATTCAAACTTAAAGCTTTTGAAATAGATTTTGTTTCTTTTATTGTAAATGTATCTCCATCCGAATTTAATTTTCTATAAAATGTTGATGCATTCATATTTATTTTATATGATAAGTCTGAAATAGATAAACCGCATTCTACAATTTTACCTTTTAATTTATTAATATTAATCATTCTCATCTCCTTTCTGTTGCATTTATGCGACTAAATAAATAGTAGCATAAAACATTTAAAGTGTCAACAACTTTTTTCGCTAAAAAGCGATTTATTTTTATTTTTTTCATTTTATAGTTGCAATTATGCAAAAATAATATTATAATATCTTCATAGAAAGGGGAATTTAATATATGAACACTGGCGAAAGAATAAAAAAAAGGAGAAAAGAATTAGGTTATAGTGTACAAAAAGTAGCAGATTTAATAGGTAAAAATCGTGCTACTGTATATAGATACGAAAATAATAATATTGAAAGCTATCCAGTAACTATATTAGTACCTTTAGCAAAAGCTTTAAAAACAACACCAGCTAATTTATTAGGATTAGAAGATGAAAGTATAAATAACACTAAAATATTCACACCTATAAAAAAAGGTATAAAAATACCTATACTTGGAAAAGTTGCTGCAGGAATACCTATAAAA
>PDWI01002729.1_pt1 | contig 26078 bp, 18 predicted proteins | sample 1430891 | NCBI WGS metagenome assembly PDWI01 (sample SAMN01162508, study PRJNA174530) | Oral metagenome, whole genome shotgun sequencing project. | biome: Marine environment; feature: Marine mammal; material: Swab sample of the gingival sulcus; isolation source: swab sample of gingival sulcus...
TTCTCTTTTCTTTTGCGGACAAAAGAAACAAAATCCTTGGGAGAAATAAACTCGCTCATACACTCGCTTTACGCTCATCATAATAAAACTGACTTTCATGATTTTCTTCTGTATTTTCTTTTTTCTGTCATCCCTGGCTTGACCAGGGATCCAGGTTCCCGTTGCTTCTGTCATCCTGAACTCGTTTCAGGATTTTTTTATAGCTTCTTTTTCCATACATCACAAAGAAAAACCTCAGATCGAAATCTGAGGGAGGAGAAATGGTCAGTATTTTTACTATGCATAGTTTCCTGTATCCATACTTTTATGGAGGGCGGTGACTTGTAAATTTGTATAGTAAATAATAATATCGTATATCTTTTTGGCTTGCTGTTCTCTTGAGAGTTTTGTGTTTTGCCTAACGGCAGTAATCTCAGTTGCCATTGTTTTTTTGAATGTATCTAATAGAAAATTTACTTTTTTTGGATCTTTGGGAAATAAATCAGACTCAATAATGGAAATAATTTTTTCTTTTTGAAGTGGAGAAAGCGCCGAAAGAATTGCATCGACAGCATTCTGAATTTTCTTTTGTTTTTCAGGTGAAACGAAATTTGGCTTTGGAACTATAGTGTTAGGCTTTTCTGAGGTATTCAGTCCGTCAAATTTCGAAAACCCCCCATTTGGAAGAGTGTCATTTTGACCAGTTAGATTTTTGTTTGGAGAACTTCTGAAAACGATGTATAGGTTTTGAGAATTACGAGTAAACATACAAAAGAAAAATAAACTATACAAAGAGTATAGCTTATTTCTTGGTTTTTGTCAAAAAGAAAGATGAATATAAAAGAAAAATATCTTGACAAACAAAAGATTTTATTCACATGCAGAAGTGCAGCCATCACATGAACCAGAGGCACATCAACCAATTCCAGCCTCTTCTTCATCACCAAGAATAGAGAGAAACATCGATTTGATTTCTTCGTATTCTGGGATTTCTCCTTCAAATATCATATCGCGAAAATCGATGGTTTCTTCTTCTATCGCAAGGGCTGGATTTTGAGTAATTCCAAGCTCCATTTTATAGGCTTCATCATCAGTCGTTTTTACGGATACAGCGTCATCGAGAGCCAGCTCTTCGAGAGCTTTCTTGACCGATTTTGAGAGCGTTTCTATGGGTTGACCAGAGCCAACAAGTTGTATGATCATACTGCAAAAAAATTATTCAGCTGCTTTCTCGTCTTCTCCTGCTTCTTCTGTTGCTCCTTCTGTTTCTGCTCATTCTTCAGCTCCTTCTTCTGAAGTTTCTTCTGTTTCTACTGGTTCTTCTTCTACTACTTTTATTTCAGAGGCATTAACAACTGGATCTTCAGGTTCATTGAGAATAGTAATACCTTTTGGTGCTTCGATAGAAGAGACATGGATAGTATCACCAATATTGAGTCATGAAATATCAACTTCAATTGTATCAACGATATCAGTTGGAAGACATCGAACCGTCAGTTCAGTGAGAATTTGATGGACTTGTCCACCTTCTACGATAGCTGGAGATTCTCCAACAAGAGTGATAGGAGTGTCAACCTCAATCTCTTTTTTCATATCTACATTGATAAAGTCGAGATGGAGAAAGTCACCAGTAACTGGATGACGCTGTGCTTCCTGTACAAGAACATTGTATTTTTTCTTGTCCACAGTCAGTGTGATAATCTGACCTTGACCGGTTTCACGGTAGATCTTGATAAATTCGGAAATCCCGACTGTAATTGGAGTCGAAGGTACATCCTTGCCGTAGAGAACTGCTGGTATCACACGACCACTTTTTCGAGTCGTTCGAGCATTTTCTGTACGGATCTTTGCTTCGAGAGAATACATAAAAATGAATTTTTTAAAAAATAAAGCTCGGCAAGTATATAGAAAAAAAATAAAAATGCAAGTTTTCTCTCCAAAAAAAAGCCCTTCAATTTTTTTTAAGAAGGACTTTTTTATTTTTATTTACTCAGTACGTATGGTGAGAGCGATTGAATGGATGGATTGTGTTGGATGATGAGAGCATTTTGTTTATCAATTGTACGCAAATGATCTGCAGGTTTGGCAAATGGCAGAGCTTCTGGCGATAGATTTGTATTAATCTTTCCATTAAAACATTTCATTTTTCCAGCCCAGGCATACTCTTTAATTTTTTTGAGTTTTTGTTCTCATGCACCCGTATCAATGTATCCAGCAGTCCAATATTGGTTTGCTATCCCACCACCACAGTCTTTAAGTGCTCATGAGGCAGCATATCGAGCCTGAAATCCTCGAATATTTGCTAGATCGTAAGGATTCTCTTTTTTTGAAGAAAAGGCATCCTTATTTCCAAAGATAGAGTGATCTGATCCATAAGGGACTTTGTTTGATCCGATTGTATTTTTGGTAAAGAGCATTCCATAAATATAGAGTTGACGAGCGAGGAGTCCACTATCATTGTCAGTATTTCTGTTCAGAATTTTTTTATTTCGATAACTCAGAAGACTTCCGTCAGCAATAAGGACGCCATCAATATTAGTAACATCTGGATCAATATAGATATTTCCGCCATTGTTTTTACTGTCTCTTTGGGCAACGATAGTCAAGAGAGAGTTCTTATCTTTGTTATAGATATCAGATTTTATATAGACATTTGCTCATTTTACTATAAGTGTATTTTTCCCCTCAACTTGTGTTTGAAAATTTTCTCTGTTGTTTCCGTCAAATGTTTGAGCTGGTTTTCAGAGAGTAACTGTAAATCACTTATTGAGCAGAGAAGTACTTGGATCTTCTCGTCCTTCATAATTGAAGTAAAAGATTTTCTCATCTCAGATTGTTACCATAGCCTTGTCAGAATCAAAAGATTCGATTGACATATCCACAACTTGTTTTGTATCATCTGGAGCATTTCGTGTTAGTTTTGATACTCTGTTATTGATTTCGTTTCCAAATACAGGGAGAATTCATTTTGAAGAATTGATCTCATTAATTCCTTTATTTCCAGATTCATTTAAGAGCGTATCAATATCTCAATCTGCACTGGTAATACCAAGAATAGCGACCTGTTGTTTTTCAAATACATTTGTTGTTGTCGTTCCACTAAAGGTAATGGTAAAACTTGAGTCTCCTACATTTTGCTCGATATCTTCTTCTTCATCCTCATCAAGCCCAAGATTATACAGGATTTTTTTTGGGAGGAGGGGAGAAGAGAAAACAATAAATGTTTCGAGGCTATTTGGACAGAAACGAGATTTCTCATTGATGACATTGAGTACTCAAAAGAGAGGACTTATAATGCTTCCAGAAATACTGTAGGTATGCTGTCATTGCCCACATTGTCCATCTGCTTCCAGATCCTTGAGGATAAGTCAATTATCTCAGAGATCTTTGGAATGCGGAGTAAATATTCCAAAAAGACTACTGGTGATTGTACCCTGGAGAAGTCAGCGATATTTTTTAGTCGGGTCTTGATATGAAGATCGGTCACTATCAAAAATAAGAATATTGTCAACCTTGAATGTCCATGTATCTTCATCTTTACAGACTTTATTTTGACAAAAAGCATCATTGTTTTTGAATTCGAAATTATCAATAATACCAGTTGCCATAAGAGATCCAGCGATACAAGCGCATCATAGAGAGGCCCCGAGAATATATTTTGTAATTTTTTTCATAGATTGAGAATAAAGAATGTATTTTTTTATTTTCCCCTCCACAAGAGAAGTCAAGTGCAGGGGAAAAAGAGAGTTATGGACGAGTTACAGTAATTGAACCATTAACAAAACAATAGTCATGATTTGGTGAGAAATCTGCAATAAATCCATTTCTATATTTTGCTGTAAGGGTTTTTGATTGTCCAGGTGAGAGCATATTACTCCATCCAATAGCACAGTCATCTTTGTCAAATCTTGCCATCCAAGTATTGCCTGATCGTGTCCATTTTTCGGTTCATCCACAGACACTACGTCCTGGTTCTAGTTTTATCCATTTCCCATTTGGACCTGTTACATATGGATCAGGAGCATTGGTGAGTCGAATCCATCCGTCTTGTTGACCGATAGTCATATTTCTTGTTGAGACTCGTGGAGTTCCACATCGGAACTGCAATGTAGCTCTTGCTATTTTTGCATCTGGATTTGTTCGAGGGTCTTTGTCAGCGACTTCATGTACTTGACTTCGAATTCCTTGTTTGAGCATACCTTCCCATCCATAGGTACAGTCATTTCTTCCATATGGTATGGTACGGGTATTACCATTCTGTGTTGCATATAAGTATCATCCACAGACAGTTCGAGTTATGTTCGTTACATCTGTCCATGGTATCCACTGATTGAGGGCAGCATTTGTGGTGTGTCTTGCCCAAAGTTGATTGGTAGAAGTATTTGTAGCCCTTGCAGTTGTATCTTGCACACCGAGAATAAGAGGTCTATCAATAGTGTAGGTGACTGTTCCACCATTCCCTGGATCAGTCGGATTTCCTGGACCTCCTGGATTTCCTGGACCTCCTGGATTTCCTGGACCTCCTGGATTTCCTGGATTTCATATCTTACTGTCTACATACTCTTTAAGCTCTTTTCGTAATTTTGCTATTTCATCATCGACATATTTTTTGGTGACGTATTGGTTATTTTGTGTGAACTGAACGTTTGGATTTATATTGTATATATGACTTTGAATTCGTACATCCCTGTTAAAGTTTGCATATCTTCCAACTCTAAAATCTCCAGCAACATTTGCATTTGTATCAAAATTGACAAAACGGCGAAAGTATGCTTCATTTTCAACTGAAAGCTTTCCATCAACTATCACTAATTTTGATCAAGGTCGCATATATCCACGTATGAGGTTTCAAATATTAAGTTGATAGTCTTGATTTGGCTTGAGTATTGTATTCATTCCAATAGCAATATTTCTGCTTCCGCGAACTAAGCCTATTCCAGCCATTTTTCCTATAATTGTATTAGCTTGCCCAACTAAAAAATTAGGTAATACATTTTCTCAAATTACTGTGTTGTATAATTGACCTCAGTTTCCTCGTCCTATTCTTAGTCCGTTAATATAAGCATCTCATCGAGGAACATCGAGAGCTCCTTTAGGATTATTTGTTCCAATTCCCACACTTCCACTGTTGTAGAAGATAATACTACCCGACCCTTTACTCCAAAGAGCAAAATCCTGTTGGATGTCATTTTGAGTAATACTATTGTTGGCAATATCATCTCAGGTAATGGTTTCATTTTTGATATTTTGAGAAGTGATTGTTTCATTTGCAATATCATCTCATGTAATAGTGCCATCCAAGATATTTTGAGAGGTAATCGTCTCATTTGCAATATCATCTCATATAATAGTACCATTTAATATATTTTGAGAAGTGATTGTTTCATTTGCAATATCATCTCATGTAATAGTGCCATCCAAGATATTTCGAGAGGTAATCGTCTCATTTGCGATATCATCTCATATAATAGTACCATTTTTTATATCTTCTGAGAGAATAGTATCATTCTTGATATCAGCTGAAGTAATGGTCTCATCCATGATATCGTCTCATGTGATGGTACCATCTTCAATTTCTGCTGATGTGACAGTTTCATCTTGGATATTGTGTCCGAAAAGTCGATATGGATTGGTAGCAATATCTGGATTTCCATTTGATTCAGAACCTAAATCGGTAATTTTATTAAACAATACACCGATTCCACCCTCTGTTTGTAGATTGGTTGCATATCATATGGCTCATATACATGAGATTCCCACGACAAATCCTGCGATATATCGCGGTATATTTTGTGTATATTTTTTCATAAAAAGAAATATAAAGAAATAAAGAAAGAAATAAAGTAAAAATAAGAAGATTTTTGACTTCTAGAAAGAGTATATCATATTTCTCGTCAAAAAGCAAATAAAATTTCTCTCTTTTGCTTGGTATTTTTTTCGAAAAAAAATTTGCTTTTTTTACAAAGTCTATTACAATAGTTCTCGGTAAGCTTTAACCACAGGTTAAGAGAATTCATATTGGTCAATAGTCTCGATGAAAACAAGGTTTTTTCAAAAATATCTGGAACTTTTTGTTTCTTGGGAGTTTTTTTGGTGTTTGTGAGAAATTTTTTCTGTACCTTTTTGTCATAGTATGTATTGTCTATTTTTTTTAAAAATGAGAACTACGAATATGAGAAAAAGTTTTCTGTCGTATCGCTTCAAAAATATATCTTAGGATTCGAGAGCTTTTGTTGTATTTGAGTTTAGAATAAAAAAAGAAGGGAAAATATAGCTTTTTCGTAGCTTCTTTTCTTTCTTTTTTTCAAAAACATTTGACTTTCTTACGACTCTCTCTACTCTATTGGAGAGTATTTTTTTATTTCTTTTTTCAAAAATGAGTATGAAACTTGTCATAGTAGAGTCTCCTGCGAAAGCAAAAAAGATCAGGAGCTATCTTGGAAAGGACTACAAGGTTGAGGCATCGATTTGACATATTCGAGATCTGCCAACAAAAAAAATGGGAGTTGATATTGAGGCTGGTTTTGAGCCAGAATATGAGATTTCTCCGCAAAAGAAAAAACGAGTGACTGAACTCAAAAAACAAGCAAAGGGAGTGCAAGAAATCATACTTGCGACGGATCCGGATCGAGAGTGAGAAGCAATTGCATGGCACCTTGCCCATATTTTTTGACTGGATCCAAAGCAGGCTGATCGTGTGACGTACAATGAAATTACAAAAAAAGCAATTCTTGATGCATTTTCAAAACCAAAAAAAATAGATATCGATCTCGTCAATGCCCAACAATCTCGTCGAATCCTCGATCGTATTGTCTGATATGAGCTTTCGCCACTACTTTGGAAAAAAGTACAAGCCGGTCTTTCGGCGGGTCGAGTCCAGTCAGTTGCGGTCAAAATTTTGGTCGAGCGAGAGCGAGAAATTCGAGCTTTTGAACCAAAAGAAAGTTGGCAGCTTCAGGCTCATCTGATTCACACTGATAAAAAAACATTGATACCTGCAGAACTCTCCAAAATTTCATGAAAGAAAAAAGTATTTAAATCACAGGCAGATATCGAAAAATTTCTGGCAACGCATCAAATTGATCTTGCAAATATTGAACTCAAAAAAGACAAAAAACAAAACCTTCATTTTGCGCTCGTCCATAGAGAAGATTTCGTCCTTGAAAATTCGACTCAAAAACAAAGCAAAAGAAATCCATGAGCTCCATTTACGACTTCGACTTTGCAGCAAGAAGCATCTCGAAAGCTGGGAATGTGAGTCAAGCGAACGATGCAAGTGGCACAGAGCTTGTACCAAAATGGGCACATTACCTACATGCGTACAGATTCTGTCCATCTCTCTGGTACAGCCATAGAGCAGGCAAAAAACTACATCATTGAGACGTACGGAAGTGGCTATGCCCTATCAAAATGACGACAGTATAAGACAAAACAAAATTCAGCTCAAGAAGCTCATGAAGCGATTCGTCCAACTGACATTACAAAAAAACCAAATGGAACTTGAATGGATGCTCAAGAAGCCAAACTCTATAAGCTCATATGGGAACGTACGGTTGCATCACAGATGAAGGAGGCTATCGTGGAGCTGACAACATACGAATTTTCTCCAAAAAGTGCTCCTCAAGAGATCTGGACAGCAAAAGGAGAAGTCATTACGTTTCCAGGTTTTATGAAGCTCTATATAGAGTGAGTCGACGATGATACTCCATCGGAATCAACACAAAAAAAAGAACTCCCAAAGCTCTCTGATGGGGCAGAACTGCCATCAAAACAACTCTCTTGACAGCAAAAGTTCACACTTCCGCCAGCCAGATATACTGAGGCGTCGCTTGTCAAAAAACTTGAATCAGAATGAATTGGTCGACCATCAACCTATGCTCCGACGATCGCTACAATTCAGGAGAGAGGATATGTGGTAGTAGAATCAAAAAAACTTGTTCCCACAGATATTGCCTTCGTTGTCACTGATTATCTCTCCAGGCAGTTCCCATGGTTGATGCGCTATGATTTTACGGCAAAGGTTGAAGAAAAATTTGATGCTATCGCTGGAGGGAAAGAAAATTGGAAAGATATGCTCTCTGCATTTTATAAACCCTTTCATGTTGGTATTGTGGAATCGGAGTGATCGGATGGGAAGTTTTCTGGAGAGCGAATTCTCGGAAAAGATGAGAAGACAGGTCGCACTATATTGGCTCGTATGAGTCGATTTGGTCCTGTTATTCAGATTGGAACACCAGATGAGCTCGCTGAAGATGAGAAGCCTCGCTATGCAAATTTGACCCCAGGACTCTCTATTGATGATATTAGTCTCGAAGAAGCGCAAAAACTATTTTCATTCCCAAAAGATCTCTGAGAACATGAGTGACAACCAGTTTTGATATGACAGGGAAGATATGGTCCGTATGTCAAATGGTGAACTGCGTATGTTTCAATTCCAAGAGATATCAATCCGCATGCCGTGGATATTGAAATGGCAAAAAAACTTATTGAAGAAAAGAAAAAAGCTGATGCTCCAATTGGAACATATGAGTGAGAACCCTATACAAAATGAAAGTGAAGATTTGGTCCATTCTTGAAGTACAAAAATCTCTATGTTTCTATTCCACGAGCGATAGATCCAGAGGATATTACACAGGAGCAGGCTCATGATCTCATCGCAAAAAAAATCGAAAAAGAGGCAAACCGCTATATCCAAGTTTGGGAAGAAGAGGGTATCAGTATCGAAAATGGTCGCTGGGGTCCATTTATCAAGTTCAATAAGAAAAATCTCAAACTCGAAAAAAATGGTGAGCGTATCAAGGATGCTGATCTTGCAAAAAAGTTAACACTTGATGAGGTCAAGGCAATTATTACGGATCAGATACCAGGTGCTTTCAAAGAAAAAAGCAAGAAAACTACAAAGAAAAAATCCGCAACAAAGAAGAAAAAATAAAAAACTTTTCCGCTGTATTGAGATATTTGATATGCTATTTTCTTTTGAAGATTCCTTCTTATAAAAGAGAGGCATTATTTGGTGGGTATTCCTCTTTTTTTACGAGGGCTCAATATTGTATGTTTTTATACTCTTTATAGTATTTTTTCTTGACTTTTTCTTAAAAAAAAATACTATGGGGGTATATTTTTTTACTGCTCTTTTTTATGTCTCAAAAAACTCTCTCTCGAAAACTCACTATTTTCAAAAGGAAAGAAGCCTCTCTTGGTATAAAACTTGAGAAATGCCGAAAAAAACAGGCTCAAAAAAGAGCGGGTCATAACCTCAAGGGCTTCAAAAAATATGCAAAACAAGAACAAAAACTCATAAAAAAGAGTTTTACCCTTTCAGAAAAAATTATTGAAATTGAAAAAAGACTCACTCAAAAATCAAGAAAACAAGCAGCAAAGCTTGCGAAATCTATAAGAAAAGCATCAAAGAAGAAAAAAGAGACAAAGTCAAAGAAGAAAAAAAATGCACTGTTTCCAACACTCCCACAGATTATGCCACTCTCTAAGATAGTGGTATCGAAGGACAAGCCGCTTTCTTCTGAGACAAAACCGGTTTCTACAATTCAAAAATAAAATTGATACCAAACTTGAAAAAGATTTAAAAATCGATATAATGCCAGAGTTAATCTGGTATTTTTTATGAACGAAAAAATTTTTGAGGGACAATATCGAGATGAAAAAATTCTCCTTCGAACTCATCCACATATTGGAGTACTTTTTTGGCAGAAGATTCATCTTTTCTTTGTGTATTCAGTGATTATTGCGCTGAATTTGCTTGTAGTCTCCTTTTGGTGGTGGCAATATATATGGATATGTATAGCAGTAAATTGTATACTTCTCGGGGTATATATTTGGTATCTCTTTTTTATAAAAAATCGTACACGCTATACATTTACTTCAAGACGTTGTATCTGTTTTGTACGGAAGTGACTCTTGAAAACAAGTTATAGAGAAATTCATCTCACAGAATTACGACAGGCGATACCAAAACGCCAAATTCTATGATCTGTTCTGTGATACGGTATACTTATCCTCATTGACAAAGAAGATCAAAAAATCTTCTACCCATGAATCAAAGAGCATAAGCACGTCGCTCGGTATCTGGCTCGTATTATTGATTATATCAAGATACACGGACATACCGATAATTTCTCAGCGTATGTACCAAAAAAAATCCGAAAACACACGTAAATTTATATTATAACAATTTTAATAGTATGAAAAAAATTATTACTGCAGTAAAACCGACTGGTGCTTCTATGCATCTTGCAAATCTTATGGGGGCAGTACTTCCTTTTGAGAAGGTTGCCAAGTGAAATGATGCTGCGATTTTTATTGCTGATTTGCATGCACTTACGAGCGTAAAGGATGGAAAAACACTCGAGGCTCAAAGTCTTGAGGTCGCTATGGAGTACTTTGCCATTTTTGGTATTGATACTCCCATTACTATTTTTCGTCAGTCGGATATTGTCAATATTACTAAGTTGATGTGGATTCTTATGAATGTAACTGCGTATTCACTGATGCTTCGAGCACACAGTTTCAAAGATGCTCAAAACAAAAAAAACGATATCAATATGGGTGTATTTAATTATCCAATTTTGATGGCAGCGGATATACTTGGGTACGGTATTGAAGTCGTACCAGTCGGAAAAGATCAGCTTCAGCACCTCGAAATGGCACGTGATATCGCAAGGAATTTTAATAAAACCTATAAAACCCAACTTTTCGTTGAGCCAGAAGCATTTGTAGATAAGAAAGTGGCGACTATTTCCGGAACAGATGGGAGAAAAATGGGGAAAAGTAATGATAATTTTATTGGTATTTTTGACGATGAAAAAAAACTCAAAAAAACCATCGCTTCCATCAAAACCGATTCTTGCGGTATTGATGAAAAGAAAAATCCAGACACTTGTACTGTTTTTTCTCTTATTTCTGTTTTTGGAGAAGAAGATGAGGTCAAAGAAATTCGCAAGAAATATGAGAGTGAAAATATTGGATTTGGCTATGGACATGCAAAAAATATGCTTTTCGATATTCTCAATAGAAAAATAAAGCCCTATCGAGAGGCACGTGAAAACCTCTTGAATCACCCAGGAAAAGTCGAAGCAAGGCTGCAGGAATGAGCTAAAAAGATGAATGCCCGTCTTGATGCTTTTATGCAGGAAGTCATAAAAATAACAGGGATTAAATAAGTTTTTGATTTTTTACTTGTTTTTTTTGATAAAATATTTATACTCTTTTATATTATTTTCTTTTTAATTTTTTTATTTATGAAACGATATATTGCCCTCTTGAGTATTCTTTGTACTTTTCCAGGTATTGCTTTTGCTCAGAAAGATACAAAAAATATTATGCAGTGTCCTTGAAGTGATGGAATTGACTGTGTGATTTCTCATTTTAAGGAGAAAAAAAATGTATCAGGATCTATTGGAGATGGTAATAAAGCAGAGCTTATTTTTGATAAGAGTCAGATTATTTTTACCATTGAAAATACAAACAAAAAACAACTCAAAGAATGTAAGGCGGCTTCGAGTGCTTTTTTCAAAATTCAAGCAACACTTGATGAAATCAAAAATAAAAAAAGTCCCAATTTCTCATATATGAAGTGTAGTGATAAAGTGCTTCAAATAGATCCGCCAAAACCAGAAAAAATAAAAACCCCTCTTAAGGTTCAAGATTTTAAAGTCATTGATGCTTCTACACTTGCTCTTGCTTTTAACCAAAATATACAGCACAGTACTGTTTGAGTGCGTGTTGTTGATAGAAAAGACTATACTATGGTACCTATCAAAAAATACGAAGCAGATGGTCCAAAAGCTGTAAAAATTCATCTTGAAAAGCCACTACTGGCAGCAAATGACTATAATATGACAATTAATACAGTGCTTTCAGAAAATCAATCAACAATTGAGCGGGGTATTGATTCTATCCAAACATTTACAACAGCTGATACTCTCAAATGAGCTCCAAATCTCAAAAAAGAAGAAGCTCCAACTCCACCAGCGACAGAATTACCAGAGCAGCCTCAAGAAAGTCAAGAAACTCAACCAAAAGAAGAAGTCTGAGTAGAGGCAAATTCAGTAGAAGCCACTGACACATGAACTTTGCAGACTGATGAAAATGAAGAAGAACAAGAAACAGAGGAGCCAAAAACTCGTGTCGAGACTTGAATGGATATTACTATACTTTTCTTCGTTGTTATTCTTTGTGTTGCTGGTATTTTTGTTTTTCGCCGTAAGCAATCATAGTTTTTAAAAATATATGCAAAAAAAAAGTATAGATACATCACTTGTTTTTTTGGTGCTTGGACTTATGGTTTTTGGTATGGTGATGATATCTTCTGTCAGTGTATATTCATCATTCAAAGTGACAACAATACAGGTTGCGAAAGGACTTCTTGATGAGCCACATAATGCATTTTATCTGATGCGAAATTTGATGCATATTACTATTAGTCTTGTTATGCTTACAATTTTCTCAAAAATACCATATTCATTTTTTGAGAAATATGCAAAAGTAATCTATATGATTTCTATTGTATTTTTAGCTTCTGTATTCTTTATTTGAGAAGAATACAATGGTGCAAAGTGATGGATAAGTGTTCCATGAATACCTCTCTCACTTCAACCAATTGAATTTGTAAAAATTGGACTCCTTATCATGCTCGCTTTTTTTGTAAAAAGAAACCGTCTTTTTTTGCATTCCTTTAAGAAGTGATTTCTCCCATATTTTTTTTATGTAGGTTTAGTTGTATTGCTTTTGATGTTGCAACCAGATTTTGGTTCTATTCTTATCTTGACGCCAATTGTGGTAGGATTGTATTTTGTAGCAGGTGGAAATAAGCGCTTTATTATTATTTCTTTGATTCTTGCATTTTTTTGAATGACAGCCATATATGGGGTTGGTAAATTTACAGACAAATCAAAACTTGCCTATATCTCCCAGCGAGTTGACAACTTTTTTCGATCGAGTCAGCAAATTACAGAATCAAGAAATGGTGACCAGTGAGATTATCAACTCAAACAAGGGTTTATTGCACTTGGAAGTGGTGGATTTTTCGGGCTTTGATTTGGAAAATCAATACAAAAGTTTTGATACTTACCAGAGGTACAGTGAGATTTTATTTTTTCTGTAATTGTTGAAGAGTTGTGATTTGTCGGTGCCTTCTTCCTTATATTTATTTATTTAGCTATTGTGTATCGCTGATTTTATATTGCTCGATCAGTGAAAGATTTATTTGGAAAGTATCTCGCGTTTAGTATTACACTTTGGATTATTGTACAAACGAGTATCAATATTTGAGTTAATCTCAATATTATCCCTTTGACGGGTGTAACCCTTCCTTTTGTTAGCTATGGAGGTTCATCGCTTATTTCACTTTCTATTGCTATTGGTATACTTCTTTCGATTTCTCGCCACAGTGAATATAAGCCTCAAAATCTCTCTGATGCTTTGCAAGCAAAACGAACGGTGATATTTTAATTGTTATACAGTGTACTCATGATATCTTTGGCTTCTTGTTTTTTATAAGTATGAAAAGTATGATTTCAAGTTTGTACCTGTACATTGACTGCGAGAAATGGTTCTCCCTTTGAGGAGAGCCATTTTTTATGCGCAGGGCGAACCGAAACTTCAAGTCAATGTGTTTGTAAGAAATATTGCTTTACAGCTCATCGTATATTTCTTGTTTGGGCTGGTGGAATTGTGAAAGGACTATATTTTTTTGTATTTTCAGAGAAATAGAGTCTATGATTTTCATGAAGTATTGCTATAATCCGGGCATCAGGCATAGGGAATGCATCACGAGATTTTTTGATATTTTTTTCATTACTTCCACGTGTGTTATACCATTGTCCCATTTTGACTGGATACCTTTCCCAGTCGATTTCTTGAGCTGTTTTTTTATCGATTTCTCTTCCAAAATCCATAAGAGCATTGTTGATATCTCGTACTGCTTTTTTTGGATCCTTTTTTTTCTTAATAAAATTGATATAATCGGATTCAATTTCTGCTTTTATTTTTGATGTGAGTGGTATATTTTTTGTACCAAAAAAGAAGCGAGAAAATATTTTCTCAAGATTTGTATCCCAGGCAAGTACTGTTTCTCCATAGCCAAAAGCTCGTATGGCTCGCGCTGTATACTCTCATATTCCAGGGAGCGAAACAAGCCGTGCGTGCTTACTTGGAAACACACCTCAAAAATCCGCATCGACAATTTTAGCTGTTTTGAGAATATTTCTCGCGCGAGAATAGTATCCCATTCATTTATAGTAGGGAAAAAATGTATCATAGTCACTTTTCGCCAGAGTATGTATACTTGGAAATGTTTTGATGATACTTGTAAAGTAGGGAATAACTCGTTGAGCTTGAGTTTGTTGGAGGAGAATCTCACTGATCCATACTCGATATAAGCGATCACCCAGAGCAAGTGAGTCATACTCTCTCCATGGAAAGAAATGCGATCAATTTTTTAAATACCAATCGAGAATTGTTTGCCAGGGGAATGTATGTAATTGCATAATAGAAATAAGAAAAACGTTTCCAAAAGTATACGAATTTAAGAAAAAATACAAATTTTTTGAATACATTTTTTGTATAAAACACAATATTTTGTGTTGAAAGTTTATTAAAAAACACTATAATGCCCGTATAATTTTTTTGAAAGATGAAACGGTTTCCCCAAATTTTTATACTGATTATAGCATCTTTGTGAGTTCTGTCTCTTGCTGTTTTTTCGTATCATTTGATGGCTCATACCCTGTATTTGGCTTTTGCTGGACAATCAAATCAATCATGACCAAAGTGAATTTTTTTATTTCAAAAGCCAAAGTCATTTTTTGATGTACAAAATACACCTCTTCTGGATCAGGCAGCACTTGGGAAATCTCTTTTTCTCAATGATACTCCTTCCCAGTATTTGCAGTCAGGTTCTATTTTGTTTTCCCAGAAAGATGGGGCTATTTTTCTTGAGTTGGCAAATCCAAAATTGGGAGATACGGTAAAAATTTCTTCAAAAATCTATAATAATGCGACATCAAATGCATATAGACTTTCAAGAGATCTTGTTTGGAAATATGAGACACATCCTCCTTTGATGCAAATTTCTCCATATACGAAAGAAGAAAGCCTTTTGTATCAAGTGTCTCTTTCAAATCAGTCTCTCTACACTCCTGACGATATTCGTTGGTACACCAGTGATGATCCTCAGCGTTGCCTCGAGGAAACCTACATGTGGAATTCGCACGCGTTTTCACCAGTAAAAGCATTTCGTAGAGATGATATTGGGTCTTTGTCTCCTGTATATCAACTTGATATTGAACCAGAAGCAAATGTTTCATGTGTCATTGCCTGAATTGAAAATGAGGTGTTTTCTGTGAGAACTTGAAATATTCCAGTATTTAGTTTTTCTGGAAAGGTTATAGAGATGCGATCACCGACGATAAATATGCAAACACGGATACGACTGAGTACAAAAAGCAGACTTCCAAAAATGAGCTTTTCGGATGCGATTAAACATATTCAAATTTCTCCAGAAATTCCGCTATCACAAAAAAATATTTCTCTTGGAGATTCCTTTATTGATTTATTACTTCCTCTTGAAGCTTCCGAGGAGTACACCATTTCACTTCAAGATATTTCTGATATCTACTGACGAACCGTGTCATACGATTATACATTTGAGCCAAAAAACTATCCATCTTTAGCAGTCAAGCTCCAGTCAGGGGAAGCCAATAGACAGTTTGCTCCAAAGGACGAAATCTATGCTCAGATTTTTGCTTCACAGATGGATCGCTCAAATTATAAAATGCAAGTATGTAAGCTTGAGCCCAGTCAATACCTGCGAATTAAACAGCATCTTGAAACAATCAAAAAGAATAATATAAAGACCTATAACTATATATCTATGCACAGTCCGTGATCCTGTTTTCAAAAGGATATTTCGGCAAATACTACGAATATAAAAACTCCATTTCGTCTCGATACTTTTTCTCAGAAACTCCTTCCCCAGTGAATTTATATGCTCAGCTTTACCGATAAGGCTCTTTTGCGCTGAGTACATGAATTTGTCGAACCACAGTTTTTTGCCATTACAGATACAAAGATTGTATCAATTTCAAAAAAAGACTCTCTACCTACTTTTTTTACACTCAATTCTCGTAATTTTTGACCTCGTGCAAATGAAAAAATATATCTGCACTTATATCGTGATACAAATGTGCGCTCTTCTCTCAAAAATATTCCTCGAGTGATCTCAGTTGGTACAACTGATGGTAATGGTGCGCTGACCCCATCATCAAAGATTGTTGAACAAATACAAGGCCTCCTATCTCAAGATTGAATCTATATGACACTGGTTTCCGGTTCACAGAATCACCTCGGATTTATAGAGAATCCAGAAGACTCTTTTGAATGGGATTTTCATGGCTTTTCATCAAATCAAACAAAAAAATCACGACTCTATGCATCCGAGTATGTACTTTCTCCCAAAGACCAAATGACGGTCTATGGTTATGCTCATAGTGGAGTCCTTCTCCTTAAAACACCGCAGTGAAAAGTCCTAAAATCCTATGAAATTATGCCAAAAGGTGATACATTCTTTGCTCAGAAAATGACTCTTGATTCAAAGATAGCCCATTGAGCATATATGCTAGAGATCGCAACAAAAAATGCTTCTGGAGCCTATGTGTCGCTTTCTGATCCTCTTGATATATACATATGATGACAGACGCATGTAGAAGACGGTGATGCTATGGAAGTATCATTTGTCTTACAAAGTCAGAGCATTGATGATAAGGGCGTACCTAAATATTTACGATCTTACAAAAATACTTCCCAGAAGTTTCCTTGGTATGATCAGTATTTTCGGGCACCACTTGCTTTTGAGTGAATTCTCAAAGTGTTTCAGAAATCTCCAAAGATTCCACTTTCGTATGGAAAATACTCGTACAATTTTTACGAACTTGATGTAAATACTTGAAAGCGTGTCGAAATTGCTGGGTGAGAGGGTGAAACCGATACTGACGGTTTTGGCTATATTCGCGTATCAACTGAGTTTTGATCGTATGGTTCGGATAAGCTGTATATTTGTAAGCTTATACTTACGAACCCTATCACCGGTGAACAGGTCCACACATCCAAAGAGTATCGTGTCACAGTTCCATCGAAGGAAACCTATTTCCGAGATGATATCCCACTCAATTTCCATCTCAAAAATTCGATACTCCATCAGTGAGAAGCTCTGTCTTGAAGTGCATTTTTTACGCCCCGTAAATCAGATTTTTATATCGGATCTGGTGCTTATGTCATGACACTTTCATCTCTTTGAGATTCTTCATGAGTAGGGCTTTCTGGAAGTATTCTCCGATCTGATTTTTCCCTTGATACTTCGAAACTTCCTCCAGGAGTATATGCGTTTTCTACAGCTCCAAAAAATCAAAAGCTTCCAGATGATTTGCGGAAATCACTTACCTCAAGTGCCCATATTCTTGTGCAGGGAAGTGGTATGGTTTTACCTCAAGAACTTCAGATTATTCCAAAAAATTCATATCCCTCTCAGGGAGAGGATATAGAAATTTCATTTGTGTCTCCATACAAAAAAGGTGGTATCATCATCACAACGAGCCAGGGAAGTGCTTCGGCAAAAACAGAATATTTGCCCTTTACAGGAGCCATTATTACCAAAAAATATTCTCTTTCGAAATTCTCATCGTTGCCGTTTTGTATTCATGGCCAGGTTTTTTGAGAAGAGAAGCACTCAGCCCAGTCTCTGTGTATTCCTCTCTCTCCTCTTCGTAAGTGAAAAGTGATATGGAAACTCCAACAATCGAGTTTTGTACCGGGACAAAATATAGCCTATAACCTTCAGTCAAATACATCTTCAAGTACACAAAATACCCTTTTCTTTTTGGTAGATTACCAAGATCAAGATAATGCAGTTCGTTGGTTTGAATCTTTTGCAGCATCTTCAGAATCTGCTACTGGCAATGTAAAAATGCAATTTCCAGAAGATTTTACCAGTATTTCACTATGAGACGCTATCACATTTCATAAGACATATTCTGGAACACTTGCCCTTCCAAAAAATATTTCTGGATATTATTCACTCGTGGCAGTCACGACTTCTGCTCTTGGAGATTTTGATGTACAGGCCATTCCTCTTCATATTTCTGCTGCGTATGATTTACAGGTACGAGCTCCTGATCTTGCCTATAGTCAGGATGTAGTATCGGCATATGTGGATGTTAGAAATACTACAGAGAGTATTCATGATATGGATTTAGTTGTCAAAGTATGATCATGAGAAAGTGAGTATAGATCGCAGCAAAAGGCTATTGTCAATATTGGACAAAAACTCACTTCTCGTTTCAATATTCCTCTTTCTGCTTCATGGAAAAGAAACGAAAAAATACGAGTCTATTTCAAAAAATGAGATACTATTGTTGCCTCTGTTTCACGTCCCATCACAATTCAAAAGAAAAAATACTCTCAGATGCGACCTCAGTTTACCGCGTGATTTATCAATGAAAATACTCATACAGGTACCAGTATATCTGGATCACTCTACAATTCTGCCACACTTTCTGTATGATCTGATGTACGTATATTTTTACTTCCATTGCTCCAATCACTCCAGTGACAGGTTTCTCCTGATGCCAATTCATATTTTTCTTTTGTTCTTGCCTACACGCTTCAGCAAAAAATCACGAAATTACTTCCAAAATCTTTTGTTCCTGATATTTTTGTGCCAGAAATGCCTGTTTTTGAAAATACAACAACGCTTTGACTCCAAGAACAAGATTTCGCCCATCACCTTGATACCCTTGATACGATTGTAGACCTCAAAAACATGGGAATACAAGTACCTCGTGCGTATCGAGATAAAAACATACAACTGGTATCAGAATATCTCGAAACCAATCAAAACAATTATATTTTTGCTGATGCCTATAGAGTATTGGTTTGACTTGGGTCAAAATGAGCCCAAACACTCTATGAGAATATAGATATCAATCGACTTGATCGCCACAGTAGAATTGCCTATATATCTTGACTCCAAAAACATCGAAAAACACTCTCTGGCGCTCTTCTTGATGAGGCTCTTGAATCTGTTTTGAGCTGATCAAGCCAAATGCAGAGATGATGGAGTCTGTTTGCAGATCGTATGATACTGATGCAAGTATTGCTCAATGAATGAAAACAAAAAGAAGTACAAAAGATTTTTCAGACGGTAATGACTGACTTTTCAGAAGCACCTCATGTATTCTCGGTTCGTGAAATTAGGGAGTGACTTCGGGCTATATACCTTCAATCTCAAAAGAAAAATGAGCTTATACCAGCTCGTTGGAATTTCTCGGCTGGGAAGATACGTATCGGTAATACCATTGAAACAAAGACACCATACTTTGCATATTCTCTTGATCCTTCGGATTTTCAGGGCGCTATGAAAATAACTTGAGAGAAATCAAACAATAGAGATGCCTCATACATTCTATGATTTTTTCCAAAACAGAGAGACCCAGAGAGTTCCATTCGTATGACTCGGACTCTTGAAAAAATCGATACAACAGGTGGTTTGTATCCAGATGGCACATTCAAAAAATCTTCACAAGTTTCATGAAACACCCTCGAAAAAGATGTACTCTATCGAGTGACACTTCGAGTTGAAAATATGGATACATCGAGAGGACACCCTTTGTGATATATGATTGATGTTCCTGAGGTCTCTGGTGCTAAGTCATTTTTTACTCATACGATTCAGCAAGATTGATACACTGTTCCTCTTTCAAATTCTCATATATCATATGATGGATTCTCTGGCATATACAAGCCATCAAAACTCGAAAATACGTGGAATTATGTGTACTATATCAAGCCGAAATTTTCTGGAAAATACACCTTTCCTCCTTCGCGCGTTTACTTACAATCACAACCAAATATTCAAGCCAGCACAGATCAAAAAATATTTCTTATTCCTTAATTTTTATTTTTATGAAATGCCCAAAATGTAAGAGTTCTGATACAAAAGTTGTCGATAGTCGTACCGCTGATGATGGTCGATCAATTCGTCGACGTCGAGAGTGCAACAAGTGCGGATCACGATTTACGACCTTTGAGCGACTTGAGTTTGTATCTTTTATGGTGACCAAATCGTCGTGAGAGCTCGAGCTCTATGATAGAGATAAATTGGAGGCTTCCATTATGAAATCGCTTACGAAGCGGACATTTGATCCAGAAAAACTCACTGATATCATCAATTCACTTGAGATGCAGTGGGCAGGAAATAAGCACGCCATCACATCAAAACGGATTTGACGAGATATTCTCAAAAAATTGCGAGAATTTGATGAAATCGCTTTTTTACGTTATGCTTCAATTTATCATAATCACGAAAGTGTGAGTGGTTTTATAGATTTTCTTCAAAATGAGCTCAGCACATCCTAGTATCCATATTATTGCTCTTTCGGGTCAAAAACTCGTTGCAGGACTTATCTCTCTTCAGGTGCAAGATCTCATCCAAAAAACGCTTGAAGAGTGAAAAAAGATCCTCCTATTTTATAATAGGAGAGCTTTTTGACATGCATGGATCTGTCAGGATTGTGGGCATTTTGAGTCATGTCCAGATTGTGACATTGCCCTGGCATACCACAGTGATCCAAAACCACTTTTGCGCTGTCATCACTGTTCACGAATTTCTCCTGTTCCTGAGAAGTGTCCTCACTGTCAATCTCTTTTTTCTGCTCCTGTTGGTATAGGAATACAACAAGTAGAGCAGGGACTCCACGCACTGTTTCCAAATGCTTCACTGTATCGAATTGATTCCGATATGCAGGATAATGCTGCGAGAGTAAAAGAAAATATTGATACATCTGAAATTCTACTTTCGACGCAAAAATGAAGCTCTATCCAGCATCCTGATATTGCTGCGGTTGTATTTGTGCTTTTTGAGGTTAATTTTTCGGTTCCATCCTATGATATCGAAGAAAATACCTATCATTTGATTGCCTATTTCAAAAAACAACTTCTCCCGGTCTACGTGCAAACATATATTCCTCACCATCCAGTTCTTCAGTCTTTGGTATTTGAGAATTATAAAGACTTTCTCTCGAACACACTTATACCCGAGCGAAAAGCCTTTCTCTATCCGCCCTTCAATGAATTTGTCATTATCCGTATTCATCATGTGAAAAAAGAGAGGGTACGAGCTCTTGTCGAAAGTCTGACAGACAAAATCGAGCCTCAATTGAGTGAGAGTGAAATATTTTTTTCTGCCGATACTGATATATGGACTCGGATGCAAGGGCAGTGGAATCAAAAAATTATTCTCAAAGGAAAATGAGTGCTCGATATCTTAGAAACACTCACTCCTCTTATTGTTCGTAATCGGTCAATTCATATCGAATGGCAGTAGTGTACAAAACTATACAATAATATTTTTTTTCTTCATAATCGTCCAAATCAAGACGCCTAAGATGATGGCTCCAAAAACGAAAAAGAAGAATGAAAAACCAAATGAGAGGAGCATACCACCTCCGGCAAGTCCGATGACATTTGCAAAATTCTGGAGGAGTTTCATTGGTCCAGCAGAGGCATTTGCATCAATTTCTTTGAGCTGTTGTTTTTCAGCATATACTTCGTTGTAGAGTCGTAGAAATTCATTTTGTCCTATGGCCATTCCACAGGCATATCAAACAGCATTGATAAGAGCAATGACTACTATAACAATAGGATTTATATCATTACTTAGGGCAAGGAGACCCATGATAAGGATAGAGATTGATGAGATACCAAGTCCAAACATTCCAATTGCTTTTGCACCAAATACGTATGTATATCGACTCACCACATCTTGAAGGAGAATTCATGGTACTCCGATAATAGCCAGAAGAATATAACTCCATCCTGGCTTGACTTTGTCGAGAAAATCAAGCAAGAAACTCGAAGCAAATGTGTCCCAAAATCCAAAAATAAGCACGAGAGAAATGGTCCAAATGAGACCAAATTGAAGTGGTTTTTGGGAGAATATATCCCAAATCACTCGCATCTCTGTTTTCGTAAGTTCAAAAATATCCTTCCAAGGAATCTCTTTTATTTTTTTATTTTTTGGCTGCTTTGGCTTCATGAAGAGGTATTTTGTGTTTTGTATAATTTTTCCGAGATCTGCTTTTTTTATTGTTTCTACGATCTGATCTTTTGTCTCATCGATATTCCATTTTTTGACTGAAACGGTGAAATTCTGGATATCAGATATTTTGATAGAGTCAAGAGAATTATCAAAGTATCGCATAGTAAAGGCGAGAAAAGCAAATATCACGATACCGAGAAATATAAGTGCAAATGACGATGAGAGTCCAAGTACGACACCGGATATAAGTAGACCAAGAAGCGAACCAATTCCAAAAGTGATATTGGCTCGTGCGATAATTTGTCCAGTTTTACTTGGGTGAGAGTTTGAGAGAATGTATCCAAATGTTGTCACTTCATTGACTTCTTTTGCAAAACCATAGCAAATAGAAGCGACAAATACTCCAATCCAGTGGAGAAAATCTCAAAAGAACCACTGGGCTCATTTAGAGAGAGATTCAGGTGTAATAGTTGTTCCCACCGTTTCTATAATTGAGAAAAATTGAGCAATAAAAGCAAAGAAGATTGCAGTGGCAATAAGCTGAGCAATTCATCCCATTACAAAGAGTTTTTTTGTGGAAATATAACGCTGAAGCGTTCCAAGAGGAATATCGAGAAGAAAAGAAACGAGATTTGCAATTCCCAAAAATATTCCCACGAGAGCTATATTTTTGAGAAGAAGCGTAAAAAAGTAAATAACCGCAAAATGAAATACCATCCATACAAATCATTGGAAGGCATTTGTAAAGTAAAAATTTCGGAGTCGGTATCAACCAAAGCCCGTATTTGGTGAGATAATAACAGTATTTTGAGACATAAAAAAAGAGTAATTTGCCCTATTGTATCATATTTTCTTGATATATGCAAATATTTCTTATGATTTTTGACTTCAAAAAAATCCTTTCTCGAAAAAGAAAGGATGTATTTATTTTTGATGAACTTCGGGAGTAGGATCTCTTCATATTCTCTTGATTCGTCTGAGTTGTTTCATTTGTTCGTATGCCACAGTTGCTTCGAGTTCTTCTCGTACCTTTTGTTTTTCTTGTTGCTTTTTTTCTTCTGTTTCCAGGTTTCGAATTTTTGCTTCATCAAGATAAGTATTGAGTCATTTAAGCAGTTCAAAAATTTCACACTGTTGTTTGTAATCCAGTTTTTTTCTGATAGCGATAAGCCGAGCGGAGCATATTTCCCATGTATCGAGTATTTTTTGTTGCCTCTGGCTGTCGAGAGCGTCAAATATCACCGTGATGTTGTGTTTATCTTCATCACTGAGCGGAGTCCGCGCCAAGAGTGTGGCAAGTTGTGTATTTGACATAGTGTTTGGTTATATTTGTTTTTGATTTTTTTGGTTTGAATTCCCTCTTATAGAGGGAAAATAGGAATTTAACTTACTCTCCAAGCATCTCCTCACACATTGAATTCATCTGATTCTCAGAGTTCTCTGAGAATATCTTTCATAGTATCAACGAGCAATTGAATGTTAATGTGATCTTTATTTGCAAGCCTTACTTGTACTTCTTGTAAGGTTCATTCTACCAATTTTGTATCTATATGTCAATTGTTTATTCAATTTCTTATTGACTCTTCTGACAATTTGTTTTTTAAATCATTAATTTGTTGGACGATATTCCTTTGCATCTTGATGCTTTCTTCTGAGAGATGTCCTTCTCAAGTAAGTGTACGAAGATATTCACTTATTTTTTTTTCGACGGCATCAAATTGGTTAACAAGAGCATCAATCTGTCTTTGTTTTTCAGCACGATCGTTTCCTGCGTTTATGGTATCCAGTTGCCCATTAGGCACATCTGCTTGCGCCATTTGATAAAAGATTTTCATAGAAAAAAATTAAATTACAAATTTATTATACCATAACTTTTACAAAAAAGCAAGTAAAAATTAAAGTTTTTTTATTATTGTAAAAAAAGTATTTATGTCAAGGTTATTTTTGAAAAAATCTTGTTTCTGATTAAATTTTGTATACTATGTTTGAGTATTTTTTAACCCCCTTTTTTCTTATGAGGCTTTTTTATATATGCATTCTTTTGATTGCTACCGCAATGTTTTCGTCATTATCGGCAGTAACAAACGCAGCTGATAATCAATCTTGTGATGCTCATTTTCTTAAAGAAGATTTTGGTGTAGGATCTGCAACAAATACTGACAAGCATCGATTTTTCAATAATCAAGATGGAGGAACAAACGGAGGCTGTACTGGTGTGCCGACATCTTCGGAGCCAGGATCTTCTACTACATACATATTCAAATGTGCAGGAAATGTATTTGATGGAGAATACGCAATTGTCGCTCATATGGAAGACGCTTACAATGATGATCCTTGGTTTTCATACCTGTATGGATCAGGTGGATATGACCATACAACAAATGACGGAATGGGAAGAATGATGTTTATCAATGCTGATACTTCGACAGGAACTTTTTATAGTAAAGACACAACAGGCTTGAATCCAACAAATCCAATTACCGTAAGCTTCGCGGTTGAAAATTCTCTTAAATCTCATATGGTACGATTGAAACCAAATATAGAAGCAAAAGCTGTTTTTCTTCCATCAAATACAGAAGTAGCACTCTTAACAACAGGAGAAATTGACAATGATGAGCAGTGGCATGTCTTCACTCATACCTTTAATCCACCTGCTGGAAATACAGACACTCAAATGAGACTTGATATTAAAAATGCAGCTGGTGGTGGACAAGGAAATGACTTTGTTCTTGATGATATTACCGTTTCTCAACAAGGAACTTGTAAGGAAACAAACAACGATATTTTAGCCGTAAACGTTGGAACAACTTCAACAGTTGATGTTTTAGCAAATGATCCAGATTTCGATACGACAAATATTTCATCACTTATCAATGTAACAGCAGCAAATAGCGGTACGGCTCAAGGGATAATCACTGTTGACCCTGCAACAGGAAAATTGACATATAAACCAGCATTACTAGAAGAAAATTCAACAGTTACCGCTTTTTATGAAGTGTGTAGTAATGACCCAACTCCAGTTTGTGTCGTAACACAAGTTGATATTAGTGTTGGTTCAGCGCTTCCTGGTCCAGATTCAGACAACGATGGTGTTGAGGATAGGGTTGACTTAGATGACGACAACGACGGAGTTTTAGACTTCAATGAGCAGTGTATAGGATTTATTGCTCAAAACACAACAGGAGTATGGAAATGAAACACTGTTTCCAATGCTACCATCACTTGGACACCAGCAATAAACTTTGTTGCAGGAGCGTGGCCGGTATATACATCACAGTACACACTCCATATTGATGATAATGTAGGAGGTGCAGAACAGTGGGGAAGACTCAATAAAGATGTTGTTTTTGAAACAACTTTTGACACTCCAGTTCCTGCTTCAGAAATCGCCTTTATGGTAATGGATGTAGACACTCTAAATTCAAATTCTAACTCTACTTGGACCATTGAAGTTAATGGAATTCAAGATACCACAGGTATTTTTAGAAAAGAAGAAATGGATGTAACATACGCAACAAATGATGATGATATGGTTCTGAGTAATGGAGTCATATCTGCACCTGTAGCTAAAAACGACCAATATATACTCATTGTTGGAAGTGATTCAACACCAGTTACCTCTCTCAGAATAATAGGAGCTAATATCACCGTTGCTAATGATATGATTGGTTATTCCCTCTACGCCCACAAATCATGTGATACTGATGGTGATGGAATTGCAAATAAATTTGACCTCGACTCAGACAATGATGGCTGCTTCGACGCAGTCGAAGGAGCCGGTACCTTCACACCAACAGACCTTCAAGCAGCCGGAGGAACTGTAACTGTATGAACTGGATCACCTGCAACAACAAACCAAAACCTTGGAAATGCAGTTGATGGTGATGGTATCCCAAACCCAGCTTCACCAGCAGGACAAAACATAGGAACATCACAAGATGCTACTCAAAAAGACAAAGATTGTTGTACCCTCACCACCACAGCAGATTCA
>PDWI01002734.1_pt1 | contig 26061 bp, 24 predicted proteins | sample 1430891 | NCBI WGS metagenome assembly PDWI01 (sample SAMN01162508, study PRJNA174530) | Oral metagenome, whole genome shotgun sequencing project. | biome: Marine environment; feature: Marine mammal; material: Swab sample of the gingival sulcus; isolation source: swab sample of gingival sulcus...
TAAATATATAAAATCATATACTCAATATTATAAAACATTAAAAGTTTTAAATGAATATTATAAAATAGAAAATATACAAATATTTGATTGAAATATAACTTTTACAATTTCAATAATAAAAAATATTTTCAAAATAAAATTTGATAATGATGATTTATATATAAACTCTGAAAAAGTATTTTTTAAATCTAAAAATACAAAAATTTTTCAAATAATTAAATTAATATTTTTGTATTTAAAAGAAAATAATACTAATAATGTTGATTTTGATAATCTAGAAAAATATTATAAAAATAATAAAGAAAACTATAAAGAGTTAAGTAAAATAAAATTTAATTATGAATATCTAAGAAAATCAATAGAAACAAAAACAAAAGAAATAGAAAAAAAACATAATATAAATAATATTTTTATAGGAATTAATAAAAGCTGAATACAATGCAGATATTATAAACCGGAAAGGTAATATCTTTCCGGTCTTTCCGTTTAAAAATTAAAAAAAATAAACAAAATCATAGTGCGAATAAATATTTATTTCGCATTATGATTTTTTTTAAAGCTTTAAAAATTTCATACTTTTAAAATCCTTTGTTTTTTATTTATATTTTTTCTTTTTCCTCTTATATATAAAAAAAAGAGAAAGCAGAAGATTTTGTCAAACTTCGGTTCGCGACTTTTGAACCGTTAAGTTTTACAAAATCTGCTTTCTCTACAACAATTAAGAGAGGAAAAAGAAAAATAGGTCGTGACCTTAAATCTTAATCCTCCGACTCAATAATGTCGGGGCAGTTTATAAACTAAAATAGTGCACTTTATTTTATTTAAGTGTTACCGGTAGCCATAATTTATAATAATTATGAAAAATATAAAAAAAGATTTTTATATCGAAAATATAGTCTTTCATTTATGACTAGACCATTTAGAGATATATTGAACCTTTAAATATGAAAAAGAATTTTTTAATAAACTTGATTTCGATAATTCTAATTATTCAGAATTTGAAGAATATACTATTACTAAAAATGAAGTAAATAGGTATAAATATAAGATTATTTTTACAAAAGATAACTATACTTTATTTGCATATTATAAATGAATTAAAAAATGAGAGTGAGTAAATATATCTACAAAAGATTATATTTGTATTTATTCTACTGCTTTTAAACTTATGGAGTATGAAGAAATATTAGCATTTTTACAACTTTATTTTAATTTAAGACATTGTAGAAGGTTTGATATTTGTATAGATTTAAAAATTAATATAAATGATTTATTAAAATACTTTAAAGAAGAAAAAACCTGAAGAATTTATAAAAATGCTTGAAATATAGAAACTAAATATTTCTGAGAAGTAAAAAACTCAAGAAATAAAAGACAATTAATTAGAGTTTACAATAAATATAGAGATATTATAGAAAAGAAAAAACTTAAACTTTATAGTGATTATTTAAATATTTGAGATATTACAAGAGTAGAACTAGAAATAAGAACTGAATTAGCTAAAAATATAAATTATATAAACTTATTTGATGATATTTTACTTTTATGAGTATTTAAAAATTATTTATCTAAACATACTGAATTATTTGATTTTATAGCTTTTGAAAAAATTACACTATATAAGAAGAAAGAAATAAATTTAGATGATTTTCAATGAATATTTTATATAGAAAAAAGATATCAAAACTTTGTGTGATATGCTAAAAATTTATTTAATTTATGATTTTGTCCTGTAAGAGTTTTAATAAATGAGTGATATATACAAGATATAACAAAAAAGATTATTTGATATGAAAATATCAATGAAATTATAAAAAAAGAAAAAAGGATTATAGAGGATGTAAAAGAAAAGATAGAAAATAAAAAATTTGAAGCTAATGGATATAAAAAAATACTTGATAATTTATACAAGTATGGAAAGATATAAAGAAGAACTATACAAAAAAGAACTTCTAAAATTATATCCTAATTTATCATCTTACAAAGCCGAAGAAATAGTAAAACAATTATTTGATTTTTGGAAAAATATTATAGAAAATATAGAAGTTTTTAGATAAAAAGTTTTTAACAATTACTATTTATTAACAAATTATTAACAAAAAAGGAGGATTTATTTTAGACATATTATTTAAAAAAGTAAAATATAGAAGATTTAATTAATAATCTGCTATCATTACTATGAACGATTTAGGGGATATAAAAGTATTTAGAAAAAACTTAATGATAGTATCGATAATAAATATACTACTTATAATTTTTGCTGGAAATATTACAGATATCAATGTTTTATGAATATTAAAAATTAACAATTTAAATTCTATTAGTATTTTAATATTATTATTGATAACAAATATTTATGTTTTAACCAGGTACAAACAATACTTATTTAAAAACGATTTAAATTTAAACCAAAAAATATTAATTTTTGATATAATAAATAATAAATTTTTTCAAAAAAATATTATTGAAGCGAGACAAATGGAAGCAGATAGAAGAGATTGAGAAGATTTTATATACACAACTAAAAAAACTTATAAAAGAAAGCGTATTGAAAGTATAAAATTCAATGGTGTAATACTTTTAAATTATAATTTTAAAGATTGAAATAGATACTCAGAATGAACCTACTTATTTTGTCATTGATGAATTACTGATAAAAATATTAATGGATGATTTTATGGAAATATAGATAATAATAATTTATTTGTATATCTACACAATAACAATAAAGATAGATTAGACGATAATATACATATAGAATATAAAAATAATAATTTAATATTATTTTTCCTTAAATTAAAATTTTATATTAAAGATCATTATTTTTTTGATTATTATTTACCTATCCTATTAGGAATATTATCAATGGAATTAATAATAATAAAAATGACTTATTTAATTTTTAAATAAACTATGAAAACAATAATATATTGTAGGAAATCTACAGACAGATGAGATAGACAACAACTATCTATTGAGGCACAAGAGCAAGAGGCTTTAAAAATAGCTAAAAGAGAATGACTTGAAGTTATTAAGATTCTAAAAGAAACACAATCAGCAAAAGAGCCTTGAAGACCAGTATTTAATGAAATGATGAAATTATTTACTAAACAAAAAGCTGATTGTATTATTACTTGGAAACTTAATAGACTTGCAAGAAATCCCATTGATGAATGAAGTATAAAATGGAGTCTTCAAAGTGGTATAATAAAAGCTATATATACTGAATGAGAAATTTTTAAAACTTGAGATAATGTTTTAATAATGTGAATGCATTTTTGAATGTCAACCCAATATATTCTTGATTTACAAAGAGATATTAATAGAGGAATTAAAAACAAAATTGCTAAATGATGAGTATGCCAAAAAGCCCCTTTATGATATATAAATTTAATTGCAACAAAAAGTATAGCTATTGATGAAGTAAAATCAGAGTGGGTAAAAGAAATATTTACATTAAGAGCACAAAATATGTCTTATAAAACTATATCAGAAACATTATTTAGAAAATGAATAAAAAAAGAAAATTGAAAAGCATTTCCATCTTCAACAATAGAAACATTATTAAGAAATAAGTTTTATATTGGACTTGTAAAACATAATTGAGAATATTATAAATGAAACTATGAAACATTTATATCAAAAAAGTTATTTGAAAGAGCACAAAATATATGAAAATGAATGTTTTATAGAAAGACACCAACACATTTATATCACTTAAAATGATTCTTAAAAGATGAGGCAGGGTATTTATTAAGTGGGTATAGTAAAAAATGAAGTATATATTATAAAAATAATTCAGCTTATAAAAATAATTTAAAATGATGAAATGTAAATATAAATCAAAGAATAATATTTGATTATTTTGAAAAAAAAATAAGTAAATTAGAATTTAATAATGGTTTTAAAAAATTAAACAAAAAAATAATATTAGAAATTTTAGAAAAGTGAAAAAATAAAGATATTCAGAATTTTAAAGAAATTAACTCTAAAATTAAGAGGTTAAAAGAACAAAAAGATAAATTATTAGATTTAAGAATTGAATGAGAAATAGAAAAGGAAATTTATACTGAAAAAAATAATAATATAGTTTTTAAAATTAAAAATTTAGAAAGTAGAAAAAAAGAACTTGAAAATAATAATATAAAAGAAAAAATAAATATAATCCTCGAACTGTTAGAAAGCCTTTCAGATAGCTACAACCAAACTAATGAAGAATGAAAATCCGTTATCCTCAAAAATTTAATCCTCGAACTTTTTGTAAACAATAAAAAAGAGCTTTCTTATAGTGAAAACTCTCTATTAAATTCCTTATTTTTTCTTCAAAATATGTGTAAAAACGGTTTGGAGGTGCCTACCGGAATCGAACCGGTGTGAAGGGTGTTGCAGACCCGTGCATAACCACTTTGCTAAGGCACCATTATTTTAGTAAGTGGAAAAATTATATACAAATATACAAAAATTCAAAATTTATTTACATATAAACTAACTTTTATCTGAATTAACACAAGAAAAAGTCTCTAGTATTTTTTCATATTTAGTAGTATCAGTAATTGATGTTGGCAGTGCCAAGGTCATAAAATATACCTTTTTATTACAAACATGAGAAGTTTGTAAAAATATAAGTTTAGGAGTTACTTCATTATATCTTGCTTTGAAAACAAATAAAATTGATTCTATATCATCTAAAAATGTAATATCTTTTGAAAACATTTTTTTATAATATAAATAATCATTTGGAGATCAAGCATTACTTCAAATCGCGAAATCTTTTGAACTAACTCATTTTAATGCATCTTGAGACAAAATAAGAAGATTATTTGAAAAACCTCAAGCAAAGTCTTTTGATGTAAAAGCTGCTTCTATTTCTCAGAAATTTGGCTTTGGCAACAAATTATCTGCATTATTAATTTTTTCCCAAGACGCAGGAATTCATATAGAATATTTTCAATTATTATAATATGACAATCATGCAGAACTAAAAGAGGAGTTATCAACAATACCAGATTTTTCTTTTTCTGACTTTTCACAAGAAGACAAGATAATAAAAGAAAAAAGTATAAAAAAAATAATTATATAAAACTTTTTCATAAAAAAGAATTAAGAAACAAATTTAAGTAAAAATAAACCTATTATAAACATTAGTAAAAATAAAGATGAGAAAGCCACAGCAGAAAAATATCAAAAAAGCTTCATCTTTATTGTAAAATAAAGGAAAAATATAAGAGAGAATAATGTTAAAACATATAAATAAGTAAAAAATGGTAAAAAAAATTCATCATTAAATCAAGATCAAATTAAAAAAAATGTAATAAAAAAAAGAAAAGATGAAATAACAAAAATAATCTTAGAGGATTTATATCTTTCCAAAAGTATTTTTTCATCAGTATTTAGTTTCTCTATAAAAAATTTTAATACTCACATATTTGCTTTTTTTTATTTTAAAAATATACTAAGTCCAAACTATTAATACATAATATACATAAAAATGTCTTTAACACAAGAACAAATTGATAATATATCTAAAAATTTAAGTAAACTAAACTTATCTAGTAACAATGTTGATGATATAAATACAATTCTTAAATATATAGAATTACTTAAGAATGTTAATACAGAAGATGTTAAACCAACAATATCTGTTGTTGATACAAAATCAGTATTAAGAGAAGATGAAGAAAAAAAAGAAAAAATAAATAATGAATTACTTAAGTGTTCAAATCAAAAAATTATATCTAACAATATTGCTATATCTAATATAATGAAATAATAGTACTTTGGATATGATTAAAAAAATAAAATTAGTAAACTTCAGAAATTTTGGAGAAAAAGATTTAGATTTTGTAGAATGAAAAAATTTTATAATTTGAGAAAATTGAAAAGGTAAAACAAATATACTAGAATGCATCAGTATATTATGAAATAATTCGCTGTTATCTATTCATTATGAAAATTTAGTAAAAAAAAATAATGATTTTTTTTATGTTGAGTATGAAAATGGTTCTTATGAAAAAATAAGTATTTCATTTGATAAAGAAAAAAATAAAAAAGTATTTTCTTTAAACTGAAAAACTCTTACAAAAACCAAATTTAAACAAAACACCTATAAATGTGTAATATTTTCTCCAATAATTATGAATATTATGTACTTATCCCCTTCTCTAAGAAGGGATTTTATAGATAATATTCTAATTTCTTCTTATCCAAATTACGAAAAAGTATTAAAACAATACAAAGTTATTGTTCAAAGTAGAAATAAAATTCTAAAAAATATTTTTAACTGAAAAAGTAAAAAAGAAGAATTAGAGTTTTGGGATGATTTATTCACAAAAAAGGCTGTTGAAGTTTATAATTACAGATTTATAATAATTGATTTTTTATCTAAAAATATTAAAGATTCAATTAAAATATTTTGAAATAAAGTAAATACAATAAAATTTGAATATAAAACTAAAGTAAATAGAGAAAATATAGAAACATACATAAAGGAATATTTAAATAAAAATATTGAAAGAGATATAATACTTAAAAAAACTAATATATGACCCCATATTGATGATTTTGATATTTTGATTGACAATGCCCCTCTAACAAACTTTGCATCTAGGTGAGAAACAAAAAGCATTATTCTTGATTTAAAAATATTAGAAATATCTTTTATTGAAAATATAACAAAACAAAAACCTATTTTAATAATAGATGATTTATTAAGTGAATTAGATGATTATCATAGAGATAACTTACTAAATAAAATAAAGCACTACCAAACTTTTATTAGTTTAATAAATAATGTATGAAAAAATAAGTTAGAAAATAAATATCATTATCTGTAAAGTGATTTTTAATTAAATTAATTGTAAAAGCATTGTTTTAATAGTAAAATGTATATGGAATTAAAATTAATTACATAATACAAAAATATATGAAAATAATAAAAATTTTTATCAAATTACTATTAATTACATTTTTGACCTTATTTTTCTGAAAAACTTATGCAGCATCTATAGATCATTTTGAAGTAACAATGAATCCAAGCACTGCAAAAACAGGTGAGACCATTGATATTACGATTGAAGCTGTTGATGTAGATAATAATACAATCACTGATTATAAATGATCAATATTAGTTTTCTCTGAGAGTGATCCTGAGGCTGATTTTCCAAGTGTTTTAAAAGAAAATAGTTATACTTTCAAAGCTTCTGATGAATGAAAAATAAAATTTGAGAATGCTGTTAGATTTCAAACTATTTGAGTACAAGATATTCATGTATATGAATTAGAAAATGAAACCGTAGTATGAATTGCAGAGGTTGAAATAGTTTGAGAAGACACAGTTAATAACGCAGAAATTGAAATAATTTCTCCTGAAACAGGTATTACAATATGAGAAAATAAAATAATGGTTTCTTGAATGACTAACAAAAATTATAATGTTAAAATAAAATTAAATAATGAACTTGAATTTGAGTCTACTAGTAATGGGGAAGGAATATTTGAGAAAGAAATTAGATGATTAAAACAATGAGCTAACAGTATTTATGCTGAGATAATTGATGCAGATTGAAATGTATTATGAAAATCAAGTGAAGTAAATGTTAGAGTTGAATCTAACAAGCCTAGAATAAAAAATTTAACTATTACACCTAATTGAGAAGTGAAGTCTGAAGAAAAATTAGAGTTAGAAATAGTTTCAAATGTAGGGTTATCAGAAGTTAATGTTATTATAAATGATATTTTAATAAAATTAGAAGAAAAATGAGAATGAATTTATAGAGCAACAACATCCGCACCAAAAGAACCTTGAAACTATAGTGTTGATACTGTTTTAAAAGATGAAATATGAAATGAAACCAAAGAATTATGAGTTGAGATAATTACTGTTTTAGAAAACAAGGAATCTGCAAAAGAGCCCAAGAAAGAATCTGAACCTGTAAAAAAAGAAGAAACTAAACCAGTTGTTAAACAAAATGAAGTTATTACAACTTGTACTAAAGACACAAAAGTAACTTGATTAAAGTTAACAAAACTTAAAACAAAGTCTGTACTAAATTGGAATAAAGTTAAAGATGCTTCAAAATATAATGTATATAAAAAATTAAGTAACTGAGAAATTGAATTAGTAAAAACAGTAGAAGAACCTGTATTTACAATTGATATTGTATGAGATGAATTGAAATATGAATATTTTGCAGTAAAAGCTATTTGTAAATGAGAAAATGACGAAGAATTTGAGTGAACTCTATCTGATGCAACAAAAATACAAACTTGACCAGAATTAATTATATTATGATTACTTTCATTACTATTTTGATGATTACTAGTATTTTATAGAAGAAAAGCTTAAATAAAAAAAATAACCTTTTACATAAAAAAAGGTTATTTTTTTATTTAAAGATATATAATATATTTACTCTACTGTTACACTTTTTGCTAAATTTTGAGGTTTATCAATATCTCTATTTAAATTTTTTGCGACTTCTACAGAAAACATCCATAATGGAATTAATGGTAATAAAGGAGTTAAAATTGGATGTGATTTTGGTATTTCTATTATATCATCGTAAATATCTCTAACACTGTCTCAAGCTGTAATTATTCAAAGAATAGTTCAATTTCTTGCTCATATTTCTTTTATATTTGAGATAGTCTTGTCTCTCATAATTCACTCTGGATTTATAACTACACAAGGAAAATCTGGTCAAACCAAAGCTAAAGGTCAATGTTTTAATTCTCATGTAGAATATGCTTCAGCATGAACATAACTTAATTCTTTTAATTTTAGACTACATTCACAAGCAGTTCAATAAACTAAATTTCTTCATAAAAAGAAAAAATTTGAATACTTTGAGTATTTATCTGCTATTTTCTTAATCTCTTTTTGTTTTTCAAGTAGTCATTCCAAAGTTTTATCTAATTTTCAAAGTTTCTCAATTATTATTTTTGATTCTTTAACTTGAAGATCTCTTTTTAGTCAAATGCTAATAGACATTAATAATAATACTGCTAGTTGTCAGATTATATTTTTTGTTGATGCAACTCATATTTCTACTCATGAGTGAGTATATAATCAAAAATCACACATTCTAGCAATAGTACTTCAAACAACATTAACTATTCAGAATGTCATACATCACTTTTCTTTTACCATTCTAAGAGATTCTCTAACATCAGCTGTTTCTCATGATTGAGACATAAAAATATATAGAGTCTTTTTATTTGGTATAAACTTTTCATATAAAAACTCACTAGAAACTCTCACTTCAGTTTTTATGTTTGATAATTCTTCAAACCAGCTTTTTCAAACTACTCACGCAAAATAACTTGATCAGGAAGCTATTATTTCAATGTTTTGAAAATCATATGAATTTAATTCCTCCAAAGTTTCATTATTAATTGTTTTTGTTTCAAAATTTATTCTTCATTTTAAAGAGTTTCTTAAAACATTAGGAATTTCGTGTATTTCTTTTTCTGTATATGTTTCAAATTTACCTTTTTCAGCAATTCATAATTCATTTGTTATTATTTCAGTTTCTTTATTTACTACTTCTCAAAGAGAATATACATCAAATTTTCAATCTTTAATTACAACTGTTTCCCTATCTTCAAGTGTTGTAAATTCATTAGCGACTCTTCATAAAGCATTTATATCACTAGATAAAAATATTCATTTGTCTCATACTCATACTATCATTGGGCTTCATAATTTTGCTCCTACAAGAACACCTGGATTTTCTTTATCAATTACAGCTATTGAATAAGCTCAAACCATTTGTTTTGTAACTTTTTCAACTGTTGAAACTATGTCTCAATCAAAATGAAATTCTATTAACTTTGCAATAACTTCTGTATCAGTATCTCAATAAAAATTATATTTCTTTTTTAATTCATTTTTTAGTGAAATATAGTTTTCTATAATTCAATTGTGCACAACAAAAAATCTATTATTTTCAGAATAATGAGGATGAGTATTTTCTATAGTAACTTTTCAATGAGTAGCCCATCTTGTATGAGCAATTCAATTTGTAAAATTTCATTCTTTTTTCTCATGATTGCTTACTTTTGTAGCAAGATTTGAAACTTTTCCAATTGCTTTTTCAAGAAAAATATCTCAAGAACTAGAAACTCAAAAAACTCATGCACTATCATATCATCTATATTCTAACTTTCTTAATCAATCAACTAAAAATGGGATAGTATTTTCTTTTCAATTATAAGCAAAAATTCAACACATATTTTTTATATTAAAAATTAAAATTATTTTTTTAATATATTATCTAACTCATCTAAAGTCAATTTTAAAAATAAATCTTTGTTATCTATCTCATTATTACTAAAACACTTATTTTCACCTATAAATACAATAAACTTAGACTTTACAAAATAGTGAAAAATTTTTTTTATTTCTGGTAAATTATGATACTTAGAATAGAAATTATGTAATGCTATATGATTACAATTAAGCATTATAGATATGGTTCTCCAAGATTTTTTTTGAAGAATATGGAAAAAGAGAGCTTTTATAAAAATAATTGGAGGAAGTTTTCTAGGGAAAAATCAAATTTTTTTAAAAACTCTTGCTATATAATTATAGTCTTTATTTGTTAGTTTATTTAATCTTATTAACCAGATAATAATATATTTAATTAATAAAAACAGTAGAGAAAAAGATAATATATACCTAATAAAGTGTAGTAGAAATAAAAAAAGTTTATGTTAAATTTATTAGATGATTTCTGTATGGTACAGGAGTCATTTTTTTTCTTGACCATTGAGAACCATTATTATTATACTCATAAATATAATCTTTCGTATAATAAATAATATATTTATATTCTATTATATAAACGAAAATATAGCAAATTTTAAGACTTAAATAAAGTCATTTTTCCAAATAACTTCTTAAAATCACCTAACTCATTCTCATATAAAAAATGAACCATTTTTTTTAATTATATCCAAAAAAACTCAATATAAATTTTTATCAATATTTTTAGATATTTCTTTTAGTCTATTAAATGACATAATAAACTTAAATTCTCAAAGTTCATAAAAAATATCTGTTTTAAAAACCGTAGAATACTTCTTAACCGTTTTATTTAATAAATTAAAATCTAGTCAAGAAAGATTATCTGTTATTAAAGCAGACTCTAAAAGAGCTAGTTCCAAACAAGAAAGTTTAAATTCATTTCATTCTATTTTTTTCTTAACTATAAACTTTTCTAACCTTGAGAATAAATTAATTTTTTTATTATTAGATTTAAAAGACTTTCATGAAACAGTTTTAAAAATAATCTCATAATTTCAGATTTTTAAATTTTTATTAAGATTTCTATTTACAATAAAAATCTTATCTGGAATAGAAAAATCTTTATTATGAAATTCTAATGATTTATTTCAAGAAATATAATAAGAATTTCAAACATAATAAGTAATATATTTTTTTAACAAACTCAAATAATATTTATCTATTAAATCAATTTTATTTAATTCTTTATCTTCTTCTCAGGGAATAATATATACTCAAGATTTAAGTGGTATAATAATGTTTATTGACCTTAATCTATAAATTGTTTTATTCAAAAAAGATAAATATTTATCTTTTTTTTCCGGATCTATTATTTCAAAAATATCATTTCTAAAAAGTATTTTTCAACTTTTTTTTAACATTTTATTAACTATTTTGTCAAAAGTAATCATTTATATATATTGTCTAATTACAAACTAAAAAAACCTATAAAAATTATAGGTTTTTTTCTATAAAAATCAAATACTTTTTTCTATAAAAATTATTTAGTTTTATTTACACATTTAAGTTCTATTCTCTAAATTTATTTTCCTCTTTATATCAGAGATTCATCATGTTGATATATGTAAATGTGGATAAGCTATTATTATTCAATGTTGTTTAAATGCTAAATTTATTGTCTCGGTAATGTTTGATTTTAAATGAATATAATTATCTTTTGAAGACATCCATAATCTAGCTCTTAACAAAATTCAACTATCATCAAGTTTATCAACGATAACATCAACTTCTGGAGCCTTTAAAACAGTTGGAAAATTTTCTGCAACCTTAAATATTATAGTTTTTGCTTTTTGTATATCTGAATTATAATCAACAAGCAAATCAATATCTACCCTTCTTTTATCGTTTGTATTAAAATTATAAACCTTTTCTTCTATAAAATTTATGTTTGGCACATAAAACATTACTCAATCAAATTTACTTATACAAGTAAATAATGTATTAATTCTTACTATTTTTCAGATCTCTCAATTAATCTCAACTTGGTCTCAAGTATGATAAGTATTTTGAGTTATCATAATAATTCATGCAATAAAGTTTGTTAAAAATGTTTTTAAAGTAAAACCGATACCAAATCAAATTCATCAAACAAATATAGTTAAATCAACTCATAAAATTCATAAGGCAACTGTTCAACCTGTAACCAAAACAATTATATTAACAGTTCTGGTAATAACTCAAACAACCTCATTTCAAGAATCATTATCTGAGATTTTTCTTTCCAAATATATAAATAACTTTTCTCTAATTACTTTAGAAATAAATAAGGTTATAAATATAGTTACTAAGGCAAATATAAGATTCAATAAAACTTCTTGAGAAAAAAATGAACTTAAAGTTTTTACAAAGTTTAAACTTTGCTCTGCTCATTCTGAAACATTTGATACAGCATTTGCTTCAAAACTAAACAATATCAAAAAAAGACATAAAACTAATAATAAATTTTTCTTCATAAAAAAATATGTGTTATTAATATTAATTATATTCTAACACATATCTTTTTGTCTTGCAAAAATAATGCTATTATTTTAAGATTCTGAAATTATAATTATCTGGAACATACCTTCATTTAACATGACTCATACATTTTATTATATTATTATGCCAATGATTAGAACTAGAAGCGTATATAGATCATCATTTATTTCAATACCTACTTAAATCTTTTATTTCATTATAATCTTTTAAAAATTTATTATTCAAAGTTGAAACTATCATATAAATTCAACTTCTTGCATTCAAAAAAGTTTTTGTTGCTCATGAATCTGTATTTCATACATTTCAAACATTATAAGGAGTTTTCATATATTTTCATAATCAAGATTCTGCTAATCAAAGACACATAACAAATGTTGGATCAATTCATCAATCCAAAGATTCTTCTACCCACATATCCCAATTATTAAATGCAGGAACTGCATATTTACTTATAAGACTTTGTTGTCTTTCAACCTCCGTTTTTCAATCTAGTTTAAATAATCTAATCTTTTCTTCTTTTGATTTATACTCAAATCATCTCCTATCTTTAAAATCTACATAAAATTTAAACTTATATTTTTGAGGTAAATCTGAAAAATTTAAATATGAAACATCCAAATAATTTAATGGATCAACAGACTTCTTATCCCTAAATACTTCCATATGAAGGTGTGGTCAAGTAGTCATAAAACCAGCTCAATTAGTTCCATATTCTCATCATGATTCAGCAAAAACTTGTCATTTTTTTACAAAATCTAATTCTTTAACCAAAACCTTACTTATATGTCAATAAACAGTAACATATCAATCAGAATGTTTTAATGCTACATAAGCATAATCTGTAGTTAAAGGTGGTAATAAGTATACGACATATCAATCAGCTGGGGCCCTAATTGGCGTACCCTGAGGAGTTACAATATCTATTGCATCATGATCACTTCAAAACATATTTTTATATTCTTGATCGTGAAAAAATGAACTTATTCAATTTGATGGAGATATCGGCCATGAAAACAAGTTACTTCAAGTTTTATCAAATCATTTAAGTTTAGATTCAGAATAAATAATTTTATTTAAATCTAAACATTTTCAATCAAGGTTAGATGCAGAAAGCTCATCCTTTCAAATATCAACAAATTCACAATTATATTTGCTTAAAAGTTTCTTCTTTACATTATTAAACTTTATTTTCTCTTGAAGTTCTTTAAGTCTAAGATTTTTCTCAACTTTAATTTTATTTGAAATAAATTTCTGATATAAACTTTCTTTTCATTTAGAAGCCTTTAAAACTCTTTTTTTAAACTCTTTTTTATCTTTTAAAACTTTTTTTTCTATTATTCACTTTTTTCTTAAATCCTTCAAAGCAAGATTTTGTTTTTCTAAAGAGGTTTTTTTCAAATAAAGCTCCCTAACATAATCTCTATGTTTATCAATCAACTTCTTTCAAGTTACTTCAACTATTCATTTATAGTATAAATCATCAATTATATCTCAAATATTATCACTTGTTAATAAGATAGTTTTTAAGTTATCAATATACTGATTTTCATAAACACTATTTGTTTTTGCATAAATATAAACAAAATATTCTAAAAGTATTTCTTTATTATCTAATATCTTTTTACTAAGTAACTTAATAGTTTTAGTATTTATATCTATTTGCTTTTTTACCATTATTATTTCATCATTTATTCTATCAACTTCTCTAAGAGTTCTTTCAATATCCTCATCCAATGATTCTATCATTTTCTCTAAAGAAACTATTTTATTTATTACATAACTTTGTTTTTTTTCTATATTTTTCCTTTGTTCAGAAACATTATCTCTAATACTTCAAAATATATTAGCCCTTCTAGATATATCTAATATTTTTTTATCATCATCATCTAATAATTCTCAAACAGATTCAAAAATCATTTCATATTCCAACTCTTTAAAATTATCCAAAATAACCCCTTTCTGTTTCAAAGAAAGAGCAAAAGTAATTGTTGGAAAAATTATTACTAACAAAATCAAGGATATAAATATCTTATTTTTTAACATCTATTTATCGCTTATTTTTAACGTGCTTAATATTAACATATAATAGGCAAAAAGTCAAACTATAATATTTATTAAAATAAACTTATTTTGATTCAAAAGGTATTTTTTTCAAAACAAACAATAATTTTAACTTTTCATATTCTGAAACAGAAACTCAATAAAAAATAGCATAATAAAAAGTAAACTTCAGGTTAAAAGCATAGGAATTTCTTCTATATAAAAAAACAATAATCAGACAATAAAAATTGCAAATAAAAAAGATTGTCTAAAACTTGATAAAACATTATACATAAAAACTTCTCATCTATAATAAATCTTTTTAAATATATATAATATAAATGTAAAAAATGTGGAAACACTTAAAACAAAAGTAACAATCAAAGATGATACTCAAATAAAAGTATGTAAATAAGGATCTACATATCTTAATATTAAAAATAATGTTATAATATTTATGATTAACATTATAAATATTATAAATAAAACAAATCTTTTTTTCATCTTAAATATTTATTACAATTTATTTATTATCCTAATTTTTTCTATTTTATCTACTTTTCTATTATTTCAAATCTGAACAAATAATCAACTTATCAAATATTTTTCATTCAATGATTGCTCTATTTTTCATTTTGATATTCAAGTTAAAAACCTCTTCTCAACACTTTTATAATCTGCTCATATTACAGAATTAAATGGTCAATTCATACCAACATCTGAAATAAATCAAGTTCATAATGGGAATATAGTATCATCATTAGTCTGAACATGTGTATGAGTTCAATAAACCAAAGAAACCCTTCAATCTAAAAAATTTACCATTCAATATCATTCTGAAGTAGTTTCTTTGTGAAAATCTACTATAATTCAATCAAAATTTTCTTCACCCAACTGTTTCAAAATCTCATCAACCTTTAAAAATGGATTATACACCGAAAAATTCATAAAAAAAGATCACATCAAATTAATAACTAACAATTTTTTATCATCTTTTTCAATTATTTTATATCATTTTAACGGAATTTTGTAAAAATCAGATTCAAAAAAATTTGCAGGTCTAATAAGTTTGGTATCATTTGATTTTAGATAATGATTTAAATTTTTATCATTATCAAAAATATGATCTCAAGAAGTAATTAAATCAATTCAAAGTTTTTCTATTTCTAATAAATGTTTTTCTATTGGTCACCTACCTGATGTAATATTCTCTCAATTAACAATAACAAAATCAGGGTTATATTTTTTTCTTAATATAGGTAATTCTTTAGCTAAGGCTTTTCTTCAGATTCTTCAATAAAGATCTCAAAATACTAATACTTTCATAATAAATTAATTTTTTTTCTTTTTAGTAAATAATCTCCCCAAAAAATTTTTATTTATAACTTTTCTCAAATTATTCTCTACTAAATAGTTATTATAAAAAGATACAAATAACATTTCATAAATTCAATATATAAATAAATAATTAAAAACAAAAAACAAAGTTTGATAAATAGAATATTTATTTATCTCTCTTTCTAATTCATTAGAACTTAAATTTCAGTATTTAATTTTTAATTCATTATAAGTATAGATATTCTTTTCCGAAACTTCCCTTCATAATTTTATATTTTGTTCAAAAATTAAATAAGTTTTTATTGAATCATACTCATCATCTATAAATTTATTTTTTAATCTAAATGGAATAATAATTATAGAAAACAATAAAACAATAACTAATAATTTGGATAGACTTTGAAATGAAGAAGTTAATTTAAAAGACTCTTTAACATAAAAAATTGGGGATTTGTCTTCTGGATAATTTTTTTTATCCAAAAAAACTATATATGAAAACGATAACCTATACATTAAGTAAATAAACAAAAAAGAACACAAAACTAGTAAAGCAAAACTCAATTTTGAAAATATACCTGAATTATCTCAAACGACTCAATTTATAGATGAAGTTCATCAAAAAACAAAAAATAATACTAGAAATCATATAACAAATATTCATATTGGAATAAGTAAGTAATACATAGTCCATCATAATACTTTTATATACTTAAATATAAAACCAAAATCAAAATAAGATTTATTCCAAAAAGCCAATTTTTTTCAATTTAAATAATTTAAATTAAGATTAAGCATTAATACCATTCAATAAGAATATCATATTAATAAAAAAAGCATCATTAAAAGAAATAATACAAATAATATTATTACAACAACAATATTAGAGTATAAAAAAAGAAATAAATCTCATCAAAATTCTCCTGAAGACAAAAGTGTAAGCAAATACCTCCAATCAATAAATCAAAATAAAACTATCAGAAAAACAACAAAAAATGGAGATGCAAACATAATTGCAAGTAGATATCTAACTATAGATATTACAAATTTTGAAAAAAACCAGTGAAAAAAGTTTTTATAAAGATTTATTATATCAGAAAATACAACTTTTATTATGTTTATCATAAATAGAAATTAGGAAAAATAACTAGTTTTTTTAATAAAAATCTCAAATACTAAATAAGAGTATAAAAAATAATATATTAAATTAATGTTAGAAAAAATATACAAAATTGCAACTTTTTTTTGTTTTTGTATATTTTTAAAAATCAAGAAAATTAGAAATTAAAAAAGATAGGAAATATTTAGAATGTATAAAATCCTATACTTTATATTTTTGCAATTTGGAAAATAATTCTTAATATAAATGAAACTTATTAAAAAAGTTAAAAAAAATAGTAATGAAGAAACATGAAATAATATTTGGAGCAATAAAAGTTCCTCTTGATTTTATAATAATCTTTAGTAGCTTTTTCTTAGCTAGAGAAATAAGACTTATTACTGACCTTATACCAAATGTAAGACTACCAATTCAAACTATTGATACAAATAGTTTGTTTATATATGCAACTTTTTGAGCTTTATTATATGTAATATTATTTGCAACTCACTCTTTATATAACATAAAAATTACAAGTTCAAAAATAAAGGAAATTTTTGATATAATTAGATATTGAGTATATTGGTTTATATTCTTTTGAGTTTCAATATACTTATCAAAATGACCTTTTTATGATATAACAGAAATTCCTAGATTAATAATACTTTTTACATTTATTTTATGAACAATATTTGTTATTTTAGAAAGACTTATTCTAAATAATATACAGTATTTATTATTAAAAAAAGGCTTCGTTTCAAAAAAAAATATACTAATAATCAATAATAAAAATGATGAAGAAGTAAAAAACATAGTTAAAGATATTAAGAATTCTAAAATATATAACATAATATGATATTTAAATAAAAATAGAATTGAGTCAAAAATCAAGTATATATGAAATATAGATGTTTTACAGAAATTATTTGAAAAAAGAAAAATAGACGAAATCTTATATATAGATAGTGATTTTTGAAAAAAATATTTATTTTATATTTGGGATTTATCAAGAATTTTTGGTATAAGATATAGATATATTACTAATTCTTTTGATATAACAAAAACAAATACAAGCTTATCACTAATTAACAATATTCCTGTAATTGAAATTAAAAATACTTCCTTAGATAATTGGGGAAGAATATGGAAAAGAATTATAGATATAATATGAAGTATTTTATGAATAATAATTTTCGCACCATTAATGATATTAGTATGAATAGCTATAAAGATATGAGAGCCAAAGTCACCTGTTATATACAAAAACTCTAGGATATGACAAAATTGAAAAGTTTTTAATTTGTATAAGTTTAGGTATATGAAATGGGAGTATTGTACAAAAGATAGCTATAAAAAATATAAAAACAATGACAAAGCAAATAAATTAGAAGAAATTCTTATAAAAAAAAGTAGTTCTAGAAAATGACCTTTATATAAAATAAAAAATGATCCTAGAAAAACTAATATATGAAAAATAATTGAGAAATATTCAATAGATGAATTACCACAATTATTTAATGTTATAATATGAGATATGAGCCTTATATGACCTAGACCTCATCAACCTAGGGAAGTTGAGAAATATACACTTCATCAAAAAAGACTATTAACTATAAAGCCATGAATCACATGAATGGCACAGGTTAATTGAAGAGAAAAAAATGATTTTGAAACAGAAACCAAATTAGATATATTTTATATTGAAAATTGGAGTTTACTACTTGATACAAAAATATTACTAAAAACTTTTAGCACAATCTTTAAAAGATAATTCTTATAAATATAAAAAAATAGATATTATGAAAAATATAATAAAACTAATAAATATAATAATATTTTTATTATTTACATTCTTTATGCTTATTCCCTATTGAAATGCAGAGGGTATTGAAGATATTGAATACACAAAAAATTTAAATATAAATGAAGAGCTTATTATTGACTTAAGCAAAATACATAGTGAACTTGAAGAAAAGTACCAAGCAACAATAACTTTTGAATGGGATATAAGATGAGCATCAACTAGATCTTGAAATATATTTAAAAGAAAATTTACAAGCATTTGAGAAAAAAACATAAGTCTAAATTTATATAAAGAAGAAAATTGAGAGAAAAAACTTATATTGAATACAAATATATCGTTATTTATATTTGATAAAAGTTTGCCAGTAATTTTTGATAAAGACATAAATAAAACAGATATTATAAATTTTATAAAAAATTGAAAAGAATCTTGAGTATATATATATAATTTATGAGAAATAAGCGAAAGCAACATCTCTACTAAAAATATATTAAACAAATTAAAAAAGTACCAAACAATAACTTGAGATGAATCTGATTATGTTTTAATATGGTGAGAAAAAGATTTCTTGTTAAGTATAGTATCAAAATTAAACAAAGAAATATTAAGCTCAGGGTATAATAAAAAAATAAACCTAGTTTTAATGTCTTCTTTTAATATAAATGTGCTTAAAAATTATCTAAACAATTTCTTATCAGATAAAAAATGGATTAATAGAATAATACTTACAGATGATTCTAGTAGATTTAATATAATAAAAGTACCTAGCAAAATATCTGAACTATCTTTAATGCTTAAAAATAACAAATATAGTTATTTAGAATTAAACATAATTTCCAAAATTGATAATTTTTTATTTATATCAAAATTTATTAACAACCTTTCTAATAAATGATTTAATGCAAAAAATATTTATTTAATAATAATTATCCCATTTTTATTGTTTTTTCTCGGTTTTACTAAACATTTTCTATGATTTTCTCCTATATGAATAATGGTTCCTATTTCTCTAACTCTATTAATATTTAAAATATGACTATTAATATCAATAATAATGTTATTAGTATTATTGGTCATAAATATGATAATTTGAAAATTAACAAATAAATACACATTGTTATATACACCAAAAATAAGTTTAATAATTACAATAAATATAATAGTATTTTTTATAGCTTTAAATATTTTATATAAATATAATATGATTGATACGAGTTTAAATGATACTATTTTTATAATATTTTTTATAATTATATCTGAAAGGTTAATTACCATAATTTTATGAAAAGATTTTTCAGAGTATAAATATAACCTATTAAATACAATAATATTTTCATCTATAACATATTTATTTCTAAATATAGACATAATAAAAATATTTATATTAGCATATCCAGAAACACTATTAGCTCTTATACCCCTAAATTTTATAATCTGAAAATTTACATGATTAAGAGTTACAGAATACTTAAGATTTAAAGAAGTAATAAAAAACATAGAAGAATAATCCTATGTTTTTCTTAATTCTATAATTCTTTCTTTATCATTAGTAGTTTTATGAAAAATAATTTCTAAATCTGGTTTATAATAAGATTCTAAAATCTCGGGCCATTCAACTATAATAACTCAAGAATTATTATCAAATATATCTTCTCATCAAATTGCAAAAAATTCATCATAATTATTAAGTCTATATAAATCAAAATGATATACATCATTATATTTATTATAGTAAGTATATGTTGGTGACAAAACTTTTTCGTTAATTCACAAAATTGAGTTTATTATATATTTTGAGAAAGTTGTTTTTCAAGATCATAAATCTCATTTTAAAAAAATAACATAAGGTCTAACGATATTTAATTTCACCTTCTCTATACCATCAATTAAGTATTTTATTTTCATATTTAAATTATTTATAATAAAATATTTGCTTAAAAAGTTATTTTGATGTATACTTTGTAAGTATAATAAAATTATTTAATTATAAAATATATAATATGGAAACTCTAATAAAAGTAAACAAAAGAGAAACTAATTGAATAATAGTATTCGAATTCTCTTGAGAATTAGATGAAACTAATGCTGATAAAACTTTCAAATGAATATACGATGAAGTATGAGATTTCAAATGAAAGAAAATACTTTTTAATTTGTCGTGATTAAAGTATTTAAATTCAAAATCTATCGGTTACATTGCAGATATATTCTCAAATGTTGAAGAAAATGAATGAGAAATGTATATAAGTGATTGTAGCGAATGAGTGAAAGATGTACTAGAATTAGTTTGAATTACAACAATTATAACTACTGTTGATAAAGAAGAAGAGGTAACTAAAAAATAATTTTAAAAACCTTGAACTAAATCAGTTTTCTTAAACTGATTTTTTTGTTTTACAGAAAAAATAGTAGTTTCAAGATTCTTTTTACAAACATATCAAATTTTTCATACATCTTTTCTTTTTCAGTATGATTTTAAAACTAACACAACAAAACATCAATATCTATCTTCATTTTCAACTTGCTCAATTACAGTTCAAACCTCAACAAAAGATATGTTCCTATTTGTTTTTAGTTTTCTTTTAGAATGTGTATTAACACTATAAACATCTCATACTTTTGTATTCTTAGAATATGAATTACTATTTTTTTTAGCACTTTTAGAATTAACACTAGAATGATTTTTTAAATACTTTTTACAAACATATCAGATTTTTCATACATTAGCAGGATTTTTAGAATTCAAAACCTCCATTTTAAAACATCACCTAGAATTAGCTTTATTTAATTGAATTATAATATCTCATTTAAATAAATATCAAGATTTAATAGTAAAAGTTTTATCATTAATTTTTAAAGAATGAACTCATACATCATAAACCTTACCAACCTTAGTTTTCAAATTAATTCATGGTAAGGGAATATTCTCTGGAATAATAACTCAAGCAAGTTCTTTTTTAATATTATTTACTAAATTTTTTTCTGATTTAGAAAGAGTTTCTGATTTAGAGAGAGTTTTAGAGTTTTTTCAAATATCTTTTTCTGCATTGCTATTCTCCCCTTCATTTTTTATAACTTCTATTTTTTTAGTAAGTTTATTACTTTCTATAAATTCTTTTTCTTTTTTATCTAAATTCTTTTTTTCTTTATTTTTTAAAGAATTTGATAACTTATCAAATATAGATGTTTTTTCTTTTGTATTATCATTATTAGATAACAAATCATCTGAAGCTCATGATAAAGTATTTCATGATTTTAGAGAAACAACACCTGTATTATTTTTAGGAACTTCAGTATTAGTCTTTTTACTATTATTTATAATGGTAAACAACATACCAAAAATAAGTAAACCAAAAAAAGAAAAGAAAACAACTTTTAAAATATTTTTCATATAAAAAATAAGATATAAAATAAATATATTATATTTATACTTATTTTATGACAATATTCAAGTTTTTATTATAATAAATTATATTTTCTTTTTCCAATGCGAAATTTTTATCATAGCATCTAATGGTGTAAGAGAATTTATATCCAGATTCTTTAATTCATTTTCTAGATAAGATAAACTTTCTGATTTCACTTTTATCTGATTTAAAGAAAAGTCTTCTAAACTAAGTTGATTTCATTTTAATTTATGGTGCTCTAATTCTAAGTTTTTTAACATATTTCTTGCTTCTTTTAAAATAGAATCATTGATTCAAGCTATTTTAGCAACCTCTATTCAAAAACTTTTTTTTATTCATCAAGGAATTATTTTTCTGAGAAATACAAGATTTTTATCATTCTCTCAAACAGCAACAGAATAGTTTGAAACTCATTTTAAAGATAAAGATTCATCAATCAATTCATGATAATGAGTAGCAAAAAGAGTTTTTGCTTTTATGTTAGAATGTATATATTTTAATATAGACCAAGCCAAACTGATTCAGTCATATGTACTAGTTCATCTTCATATTTCATCAATAATTATAAAACTTTTTTCTGTAGAATTATTAATTATATTAGCCATTTCTTGCATTTCTACCATAAAAGTAGATTGTCATAAAAATAAATTATCGCTTGCTCAAACTCTTGAGAAAAGTTTATCAATAACACTAATTTTAACTTCCTTAGCTGGTACAAAAGATCAAATATGTGCCATTAATATAATCAAAGAGTTCTGTCTTAAGTATGTTGATTTACCTCACATATTAGGTCATGTAATAATATGTATATAATCATTATTATTCAAGATTAATTCATTACTTATGAAATCTTTCTCAATATTTTCAATTACAGGGTGTCTTCATCAAACTATATTTATTTCAGGTTTTTGTCATATCATAGGTCTACAATAATCATTATTTAAAGAGACATAGGATAAGCTACAAACAAAATCAATATAAGCTATTTTATGATCAACTTTTTTTATAGCTTCAAATTTAGATAATATAACAGCCCTTATTTCTAAAAATATTTCATACTCTTTTTCAGCTAATATTCTTTCTGCCTCTAATAATTTCTGCTCAAACTCTTTTAACTCAACAGTAATATATCTAGAAGCATTTACGAGAGTTTGCTTATGAATAAAATTAGGCAAAACTTTTGAAACTTGAGATTTCGAGATTTCTATAAAATATCAAGAAGCAGAAGTAAATTTTATTCTTAAATTTCATATTCAAGTTTCTTTTGATAATTTAATTTGATAATTGGAAAGCCAATCTTTAGAATTTAATATAATATCCCTATAATTAAAAATCTCTTCATTATAGGTATCTTTAATTATTCATCAAGAAGTGATTGAATTTTTAGAATCTTCTAAAATTGAATCATCTATAATTTTAATTATTTTTTTTATTTCTTCCACAAAGATAAGTTAAATATTTATTAAAATTATTATAATATTAAATAATCTATTTGCAATTTATTAAGCCTAAATTATAATAAATATAATGATTTAATAAAAATAAAATAAACATGATAAAAGTAAAAGACTCTGATACTCTTATAGATATAGTAAATAAAATAAGTGTTTCAAATAAAGAAAAAATAGTGCTTGATTTCCCATTCTGACATCAAGTATTACATAATTATCTTTCATTAAAAATAATAAAAAATAAATGTTTAGATAAAGAGTTAATAATCATAACTAATGATATTAATGCAAAAAATATTTGAAAAAGAATATGAATAAAATACTCATTAACAAGCAATAAAGACTTAAGCAAAACTCAAGAATTGTTAAAGTATAACTTTACATTTTTTTCATTTCTTAAGTTTCAAATTAAAAAATATATAGAAGAAATAGCTTATTTTTTAAAAAGTGACAAAAATCAACAATTGTGAATACATAATATAACAAAAAACACAAAAACTAGAATATGATTTTTTACAACAATACTTTTAATATCTATATCTATATTTACCTTTATTTTTTATTTTGCAGTAAATAAAACCATAGTAAGCATAACTCCTGAAACAACAATAAAAACTAGAAACAAAAACATAATATTTACTGAAAATGAAGAAACTCCTTCTTATAGAAATAACATAGTTACTATAAAAAAAATATCTAATAAAACATCTCTGAAAGAAACTTTCTGAACATCATGAGTAGAAATAAAAAATAACAAAAGAAGTTTCTGAAAAGCAATAATATACAATTATTTAGATGAAGAAGTGGAATTAATAAAAAACACTAGATTAAAAACAAAATCATGACTATTATATAAAATAAAGAAAGATATAAATATAAAAAAGGCAGAAAAAAATAAAGAATGAATAATTATACCATGAAAAATAGAGGTTGAGATTGTTGCAAAAGATTTTGATATTAACTGAGAAGTAATATGAAAAAACTGAAATATAAAAAAGTGAACAAAATTAATTTTACCATGATTAAATGAAAAAGAAAAAGAGAGTATATACTGAGAAACAAGTTCAGACATAATATGATGAAGCAATGAATATGCAAAAATTCTTACAAAAGAAGATATAGATAATTCATATAAAATATTTGAAGAGAAGTTGAAACAAAATTCTTTAAAAGAACTAAAAAATAAAATAAAACAAGAAAATATAAGCAATAATATAACTTATGAGATACTATGAATAGACAAAATTATAAAATATAGCGATTTAAATATAAAAGAAGTTTGAAGAATATTAAATCCTTGACAAAAAAGAGATAATTTTACACTATCTTGATCTATAGTTATAAATACATATGTATATAACAAAAATACGGTAATAAATAAGATGAGATCTGTTATTAAAAACTCAATTATTGAATGAGACGAAAAAATTACTTTTATAAATGATAAATCTCTAAGAGTATCAAATGTTATTTATAAACAAAAATATCCTCATGAAATAAAAGCAACTCTGCAAATAGAAGTATTTGTTTCTCATAATTTTGATAACGAAGAAAATTATTATGTAGAAAAACTTAAAAATGAAATACTATGACTAGACAAAGAAGATGCTATAAAAATTCTTCTAAATGATAATAAAATAAGTGAAGTAAACATTGAAATCAGACCATTTTTTATAAACAAGGTTTCAAATATATTAAAAAATATTGAATTTAAATTAAAATAATTAGTTTTTACTATATATTAGTAAACTTTTTTAAGATTCTATAATAAGATTCTATAATATAATAAATAAGTAAATTATGTAAATTTCTCTTGATTTCCATATTTTATTATTTATAATAAATAAAAAGGTTTTTTATAAAAAAGATAAATGTTAAGATATATTTTTAAATTAATTTTTGCTATATTCTCTGCTATATTTGCTTTTTCTACTTCTTATGCAAATGTAGATATTTTTGATTCTACTATTAGAGATAACTGAATTCATCCAAGCTCTCCTTTTACTTTGGAAATAAAATATGTTAGTCCGAATACGATAAATACAAATTCTGCAAATTTTCAATTACGTAAATATAATTGAACAAGTTGGTGACAAAATATTGCTCCTGCTTATGTGGACTTAAATGGAGCAATAGTTACT
>PDWI01002735.1_pt1 | contig 26060 bp, 21 predicted proteins | sample 1430891 | NCBI WGS metagenome assembly PDWI01 (sample SAMN01162508, study PRJNA174530) | Oral metagenome, whole genome shotgun sequencing project. | biome: Marine environment; feature: Marine mammal; material: Swab sample of the gingival sulcus; isolation source: swab sample of gingival sulcus...
AGCCTGTGGTACATGATTCTTCCCTACCAGCATTACCGGTCCTCCGTTTACCGTTGTCAGTGGTCCTCCCACCATCGCATCTGCAAAGTCTCTTCCATTTGCAAAGATGATCTCTTTTGGACTTGGATAAACATACTCTGCGATCTCCTTGCCAGTCTCATATCTATCCTTTCCACTAAACCTTGTTACAGATATTCCTAAGTCTTCAATATCACTTTCTATCTCAAGTGACACCGCTCCCTTTCCTCCTGCTATATATAGCTTGCTTGGGCTTTGTTCCTCTATGAAACTCTGTACTTCAGTGCCCAGTACATTAGGGTTTGTCAGTAGTATCGGGATTTCTTCCTTCAGAGCTAACGATGTTACCGTTAGTGCGTCTGGGAAATCGGTTCCTTTTACAAGAATGAGATTTGTACCATCTGACATACCCGCTACCTTCTCAGCTACTGCCAAAGCGGTTTTATAGCGGTCCTTACCGGAGTATCTCTCTACTGTCAGTCCCATTCCTTCAAGCTCACTTGCTACCTCATTTGATACGACTCCTTTTCCGCCTACTATGATAGCCTTACTTGCTCCCAGTCTTTCGATCTCTTCTTTTGTGGAAGCTGGGACTTCATTCCTTTTGACTAGTAGTATCGGAGCACTGTATAGTTTCGCCAGTGGGGTTGATGATAAGGCATCTGGATACTTCCTTCCATTTACGATGATGACATTATCTGCTGAATTGTACATTTCCTTTGACACTTCTACCGCTGTATCATATCTAGTCTTTCCGGAAAGTCTTTTCATTTCGAACTGTGAACTTACATTTCTATATACATTTAGAATTCCAGAAAATTTTTCCGTGTTTGGATTGACAATCTCTGACCAAGTAAGCTTTGAATTTTCACTCAATAGTTTATAAGTGTCTCCATCCTTGCTTATCTCTTCTGGGAGATAGGATAATTCTAAAACATCTCCGTTAATACCTATCAATTCACTTTCAAATTCATAAGGTGAATCTAAATACTTTTCTATTTTTTGGTCTTCACCTATATAGTTATTGACATTTAAAGGACTTATATCACTTACTCTATTTTCGTTAAATCTCAAAGCATAGAAGAAATCAAAGTTTCTAAGTGGTGTTAAATCGCTTACCTGATTTTTATTGAACAATAAAGTGTGTAAACTTGCAAGAGTTTCTAATGCATTGATGTCCTCTACATTATTATTACTAAAGTCTAAAAATTTGATGCCTGATAAACCTCTTAGTGGTTCTATATCAGATATATTATTGTGACTTAATATTAAACTAGTGATATTTCCTGCGTTTTGTAAACCTTCTATACTATATATATTCCTGCAGTAAGCATCTAAGCTACCTTCTAAACTTTCAACTTCCGCCTTAGATACAGAAGCATCATTTTCCTCTTTTCCTAATTTTTTATTAATTGCCTTTCTTAAATTTTTATCAGGAATGACACTGCCATTTTCTGACGTATATACTTCTAAAACACCTGAAAATGAAGTCCCTAAACCAATTTGAGGGTCAGACTCATAATCCCAAGTTAAGCTCGAACTATCGGTAAGCAGTTTATAGGTATCTCCATTCTTACTCACCTCTGACGGTGAATACGAAAGATCTAATACTTCCCCATTTTTAGAGATTATTTCACTTTCAAACTCATGAGGTGAATCTAATACCAATTCCACTATTTGATTGTTAGCTTTTAAATAGTCTAACTCTAAATCTTTGAGTGGACTTATATCAGTCACTTTATTCCCTCCCAAGTGTATTGAGTCTATATTTGTTGCATATTGTAATCCTTCAACACTTTCTATCTTATCTATAGGAGTAGCGTCTAGTGATATAATTCTAAAGTGTAGTTCTCCTGTTAAACTCTCTAAATCAGATATAGAAAGTGGTGCAGATAGAGGTTTTCTACCTAATTCATAGTTTATTCTCTCCTTTAAAACCTTATCGGGTACTACATCGCCAGTATCCGAGTTATATACACTAAATTTTCCTGAAAATTTTCCAAAATCACTATCTGGTTCATAATCTTTACTCCAAGTTAAATCTGAAGTTTCAGTTAGTAATGTATAAATTTCTCCATTCTTATTCACCTCTGACGGAAGATGAGAAACATCTAGTATTTCATTGTAATACCCGCTCACCTCTTCAACTTCAAATTCATAAGGAGAATCTAATACCATCTCTATTCTTTGATTTTCTGCTTTGAAAGAAATATCGGAGCTCAGAGCACTTATGTCTCTAACTCTATTTCCACTTAGATCTAAAGTCCCATACTTTAGGTTGGAAAGGGGACTTAAATCACTTACATTGTTATTTGCAAAGCCAAGACCCATTACTCCTTCCCAGTCTCTTAAAGGGCTTAAATCACTTACATTGTTATCGTTAAAATTTACAACATATAAATTATGTAAATTTTTTATAGGGCTAATGTCACATACTCTGTTAGCACTAAAATCTAAAGTCTCAAGAAGAGGGAGTGTTCTTAAAATTCTAATGTCTTTGACTCGCGCACCAGAAAACTTTAAATATCTAATATTAAGCGCTTTTAACGGCTCTAGATCACTAACAAAAGTATGAGAAAAGTCCAAATCACTGAGTTTCTTCAAATTGTTCAAAGCTTCTATGTCACGTACTGGATTACTACTAATATTTAATATTTCAAGATTTGATAAATTACTAATAGAATCTAAATGTGAAACATATTTATTTCTATTTATATATAAATATTTTAAGTTTATTAAATTGGTTAAAAATTCAGTACTCATCATTATGTTGTTCTCAGCATTGAGATGTTCAAGATTTGTTAGTCCACTTAATGAATTAAAAATGTGTATTTTATTGTTGGAAAGACTTAAAAAATTAAGATTTGTTAAAGTGCTAAGTGGGCTTATATCAACTATTTTATTATTATCAAGATATATCACTTCAAGATTTGTTAGACCACTAATTGGATTTATATCACTTATTTCATTGCTACTAATATCGAGTCCATTAAGGTTTATTGCATACTGGAGGCCTTCAATACTATGTACATCACGATTAAAAGCAAAGAGAGTGTCGGTCAAACTTTCAACTTGTTCGCGTGTAACGTCATCATCTACATATCCAAAACCCAGCTTTTCGTTTATAGCTTCTCTTAGGTGAATATCAGGTACTACATTACCACCACCTTTAGAGTTTTCTTCTGCGAAAACAGGTAAAAAAGTGACACTCAGCACTAACACAAGTGCTAAGAAAATCGACATATTCCTTTTCATTTTTATCCCCCTTTCTAAATTTAATCACACTCAAACCTAGTACCAAGAAATTTAAATGAAAAAGTATTGAAAAATGACTTGTGGAAATTATAAGTTTTAAGTAGAAATTTACTTTAACATAATTTCTCGACAATAAATTTCAATGTAATCATAGAATTACACCAAAAATCTTTTCTCCATAGTAAAAATATATTCAAGTTAATTATATCACATAAATTAAATATTATTTCATTTTTTAGCGTTTGTATCTAAATTTAATTATGTGTTATCATAATAGAAAAAGTAAATGGAGGAATAATGAAATTATATGATTCTTGGACTCAGCTTATCAAAACTGCTGAGCAAACAAATAATCAAAGTGCCTTTTGGAAAGAATATTTTGAAACGGAAAAAGATATATATAAAAATATACTCGAAGAAAAACTCGATAAATTAGAAGGTACATCAAAAGAAATAGCCGATAAATTTAAGGTGGAACCGATCATACTCTGCGGATTTTTTGATGGAATAAACGACTCTCTAAAAGAAAAAATTGATGTAGAAAACTTAGAAGAGGATACTCCGCTTAAACTCGAGATAGACTTCGAGAAATTACTGTATAACATGCACGAAGCTAAAGCAAAGTGGCTATACGAATTAAAAGCTTGGGATGAAATATTTGACAAGGAAAAAAAGCTTGAAATAAGAAGAAAATTCCAAGATGATCACACACTTAGGAATACAAATAAAATTGGTAGAAATGATCCTTGTCCTTGTGGCAGTGGAAAAAAATATAAAAAATGTTGCTTAAATAAACAAGATGCAAACTAATAGTTTGCATCTTTTTCTTTCTTTATTATTTCTTTATTATTTCTTTACTATTTCTCTATTATTTCTCTATTCTTCCTCTTTATATAGGAATGGAGATTTATAAACCTTGACTCTATCAAGTGAAAAAATAGGTTGAGAAAAATCTCCAGCTTTCGTATCGTTTATCGCTTTATCTATATCATACATTCTCGCATCCATGATATCTACCATATGTAGAAGCTGTGCTTCTTTAAACATCGGTTTCTTTGGAGAACCATATTCCGCTTCGTAGTGATGGGAAAGCACCATATGCTGTAGAAGTAATATAAGCTCTTCATCTACTCCAAGCTCTCTTCCTATCCTGTCTATACTTACAACACCCATGCTTATGTGTCCAAGCAAATTTCCTTTTTTTGAATATGAAGAAACTATTCCTAGTTCATTTGAGAGTATCTCTTCTATTTTTTCGATATCATGATAAATTATTCCGGTAAAAAGAAGATCGGCATCAGCCTTATATAGTTCAGACAACATATCTCCTGCTTTGGTCATTCTATATACATGGTAAAGTAGCCCGGATCTAACCGCATGATGATTTCTCATAGCTGCAGGATAGTACATTATTTTTGAGCCGTGAAGCTCTAATGCTGCAAAGGCCATTTTTTTTACGTCTTCATTTTGAATTTTATCAGCTCTGTCTCTTAAAAAATTATACATCTCCATTGCATTTATAGGAGAAGTGGGAACTATCGAATCATAATCGACTTCATCTGTAGGTTCTACCGTCCTGTGCATAATAATTTTTAATTGAGTTTTTCCCTGCCAAGAGGTAACATCTGCTCTTATCTTTATAACGTCTCCCTGCTTATAAGTAAGTGCCTCTTCATCTGTTATTCCCCATATTTTTGAATCTACTTCACCACTCGAGTCGCCAAGTACTAAATCTAAATATTTTTTATTGTTTGAACTTGTCTTAATGTTAAGCTGCTTAATAAGATAGAAACCTTCTATCCTATCTGCTACCTTAAACTCATTGATAAATTGATGCATTTAATTACCTCCTACTTGTAGATGCCTCTTATGACAAAGCATACCTAGCATGGCCATAAATATATAGTGAACCATAACCATTTCAATATTAAACTGCGCTTGTATTAAATATGCTATTACGCTAATGAAAACTGCCAAATGCAGATTTGAAGTTTTTGCATACCGGTATCCTTTTGTGAGAACATATCCCAAGAAACCTAAGTATATTAATAAAGCTGGTATACCTGAAGAAACAGCTATATTTAAAAACTCATTATGAGCCTTATCCCACAGTCTATATCTACCAAATTTCTCAACGATTTCATCATAAAAATATTTTCTCATACCTATGTACATATTATCAAGTCCATAACCAAATATTGGTCTCTTTTCAATTAGTTCAACTGATTTTTTCCATACATATATTCTATTTGAACCTCCTGTATCATCATCGTTAACTACCCAATCCGAAATATCGTCACCTATTGAAAAAAACCTTTCCAGTAGTGCAAAATTTGTAAGATAAAGGAAGATTAGTGCAACAATAATAACAACTAAAAGAACAATTATCCATTTTTTCTTTAATGATTTCCTTTTTGAAATAGAAATAAATGCATATATCGGCATATATATTATAAAAGCAACCCAGCCCCCTCTTGTATTAGTGGCAAGAAGACACATAAATAGTATCGCAAAAATATATAGTCCTATTACTTTCTTCCTGTGAATATAGAAATAAACAGATATCGGTATCGCAAGAGTTATATATGACGCTAGAAAATTAGGATTACCCATCAGAGAAAACGCACGTCTATTCCAGCTTGAAGAATATAGAGCAAGGATCTCTGGATCTAAATCAAAAAACTGGATTATTCCAAGCAAGGCTATTATAGTTGAAGATACGGAAAAAAATAAAAGTGCCTTTCTAGACATATTCTTTACATTTTTAGCAATTAAAAATATTAAAGTATATCCTATAAAAACTATAACGCCGTCTTTTCTATAGGTTGATCCTAAAAAAGATGTAGGTATGTGCATAGCAAAAAACGATGCAACACTTATATAAATCAAATACGAAAACAGTAATTTTTCTTCTGTCTCTATTCTTATTTTTGGCTTCTCTTTATTCAAAAAAATAAGAACAAGTGTAAATATAATTGATACACTAGCTAGCATTACAAGTTTTGAATTGAGTACATGAAACGAACTGCCAAAAGGATAACAAGCAAGCGGCATTATTCCCATCACAACCAAAAATAAATTATTTATTGCTTTTTGTTTCATAATTCACCTAAAATTTCAAATTATTAAATACTGTATCATAAATGAACAAATTATACAAAACATGTTAGATTTTATTGATTAGAAAATAATACTTTGATATAATTTTTTTAGACATTTATGAAGAGGAAGTAGTAGTAGTTACTTTAAGCGAGCCATATATGGTGAAAGATGGCAAAAACTGTGAATGGGCCCTCAGAGATGTCGCGCATAGCGCGTTAAAACTAGGAGCACAAAATAGGTGGTACCGTGCATATATGCGCCCTATATGAGGGTGCTTTTTTATTGGAGGAAAAATGAAGAAAATAGCATTTAGTGGGATCCAACCATCAGGTGACCTCACAATCGGGAATTATTTAGGAGCACTTAAAAACTTCTCTAAATTGTCAGATGAATATCATGGTCTATATTGCATTGTAGATTTACATGCAATTACCCTTAGGCAAACCCCGAAAGATTTAAGAGCTAGAACACTTAAAACTCTATCTCTGTATCTTGCAAGTGGGCTAGATCCAAAAGAAGATACTCTATTTATACAATCTCATGTGCCAGAGCATTCTGAGCTGGCATGGGTACTAGGTTGTAATTCATATATGGGAGAGTTATCAAGGATGACTCAGTACAAAGATAAAAGTCAAAGACTTGGTGAATCAATACCTGTTGGGCTCTTTTATTATCCAGTTCTAATGGCTGCAGATATACTACTATATCAAACCGATATCGTCCCAGTAGGAGATGATCAAAAACAACACCTTGAACTGGCTAGAGATTTAGCGATACGATTTAATAATTCCTATTCAGAAACTTTTAAAGTTCCTGATGGATATTTTAATAAGACTGGCGGTAGAATATATGATCTTCAAAATCCAACTAAAACCATGTCGAAGAGTTCAAAGAACACTTCTGGAGTGATATTCTTACTGGATGATGAAGGTACAATAAGAAAAAAAATATCTAGAGCGGTAACAGACAATATAGGCGAAATAAACTACTCTGATGATCAACCGGGAATAAAAAACTTAATAAATATATACTCTCTAATAAATGATATTTCTATAGAAGATTCCATAAAAACATTCAAAGGACTAAGCTATAAAGAACTTAAAAACGGGGTATCAGACTCAGTAGTAGAAAATTTAAAACCTATACAGGAAAGATTCAATGATTTTTACAATGATAAGGAAACTTTAAAATCAATTTACTCAGAAGGTGCCAATAGAGCAAAATATATGGCGTCTAAAACAATGAACAAAGTATACAGAAAAGTGGGTTTTATTAAAAAATAAAGGAGGAATTCATGAATATAGGTGTATCAGACGGAAAATTTGTTGATTTTAATGCATCGATGGTAACTAGACATGCATTAATAACTGGAGCTACGGGAACTGGTAAAACCATTACCGTAAAACTACTAGCAGAAGAATTCTCAAAAATGGGAGTTCCTGTATTTATAACAGACATAAAAGGAGATCTCAGCGGATTTATAAAAGAGGGCGAATTAAGTGACTCTCTAAAGGAAAGACTTGAAAAAATTGGTGCTCCTACTCCTGATTTCAGCAAATACTCTGTTCATTTTTGGGACTTGCTTAAGGAAAATGGAATCCCTCTAAGGACTACACTAAGTGAAATGGGCCCTCTTCTTCTAAGTAGACTTTTAAATCTAAACGAAACACAGACAGGTGTATTATACGCAATATTTAAAATGGCAGACGAAGAAGGAATGCTACTACTGGATTTTAAAGATTTATCTGAAATGTTGAAGTTCGTATATGAAAATAATAAAGAATTATCTGGTGTATATGGAAATTTGTCAAAACAATCTATCGGAGCCATTCAGCGCAATTTATTAATATTAGAACAACAAGGTGCAAAGGAATTTTTCCAAGAGCCTGCTCTTGATATAAGAGATTTCCTTCACAAGGATGCAAATGGAAGGGGAATGATAAATGTTCTAGATGCTAGACAAATTCACCATAGCCCAGACTTATATAGTGCATATATGCTATGGCTTCTATCTGAACTGTTTGAAGAGCTAGACGAAGTAGGTGATCAAATACTTCCAAGACTTGTCTTCTTCTTTGAAGAATCACATCTTATTTTCCAAAACGCATCTAAACTTTTACTTGAAAAAATTGAACAACTAGTAAAACTAATACGAAGTAAAGGTGTGGGTGTGTTCTTTATAACTCAAAATCCTAGAGATATTCCTGATAATGTATTAGCACAACTAGGAAGCAAAATACAGCATGCGCTAAGAGCGTTTACTCCAGCAGAACAAAAGGTAATAAGAAGCGTTGCCAAATCATTTAGAAATGAAACAGATATGGATATAGCTGAAGAGATAATGGGGTTAAAAACAGGACAGGCGCTCATCTCAGTAATACAAGAAGATGGCTCACCTAGCCCAGTAGAAAAAGCGTATATTTTTGCACCTGAAAGCAGTATGTCAAAAGCAGACGACTCACTTATTGAGTCTGAAATAAAAAATTCATTCTTATACTCTAAATATGAAAAGACATTTGATTCAGTTAGCGCCTATGAAATACTACAAGAAAGAGCGAAAAACAGAGTAGAAAATGTTAAGGAAGTTCCTAAAGAGGAAAAGAAAGAAGAAGAGAAAGACTCTGTTTTAGGATCACTGCTAAAGGGAAGTGGAAGAGGAGACACTCCTGTTCAAAGAATGGTTAAATCTGCTATGGGAAGTATTGGAACTCAAGTGGGAAGAAGTTTAATTAGAGGTATATTCGGTAGTTTTAAACGATAATTGGAGGGAAAATGAAACTTTCAAATCGGATCTTAAGTATGCAGTCTTCGCCAATAAGAAACCTCGTACCCTTTGCAAATAAGGCGAAAGAAAAAGGAATAAATGTATATCACTTAAACATAGGACAACCAGATATAACTACACCTAAAATATTCTTTGAATCAATTAATAATTATGATTCAGATGTCCTAAAATACGAACAATCAACTGGAAATAATGAATTAAGAAAGAGTATGAGTAAATATTACAACAGAAACAATATAAAGTTTGATCCGGAAGATATACTCATAACAAACGGTGGATCGGAAGCACTACAGCTTTCGTTAATCGCAACAACAGACTATGGTGACAACATACTAATTCCAGAACCATTTTATACGAACTATAATGGATTCTCTCTGCCTTATGGTGTAAATATAAAACCTATAACCACTCTTCCTTCAAATGAATTTGTTTTACCCGAAGAGAAGGAAATCGAAAAACTAATAGATTCCAAAACAAGAGCTATACTATTTTCCAATCCAGGAAATCCAACCGGAGCAGTATATAGTAAAGAAGAAATTCTTACAATATGTAGACTCGCTAAAAAATATGATCTGTTCATAATAGCCGACGAAGTATACAGAGAATTTGTATATGATGGATTTGATTACACAAGCATGGCAACTATAGAAGAAGTGAGAGATAGAGTGATAATAATTGACAGCATCTCGAAGAGATTTAGTGCATGTGGTGCTAGGATAGGTTCAATAGCTTCTAAAAATACTGAGTTAATAGCAAATGTACTTAAAATTGCTCAGTCTAGACTATGTGTTCCCACTCTAGAAATGATAGGAGCCAATTCACTTTATAATCTGGATCCAAAATACTTTAATCCGATTATAAGAGAATACACAGAAAGAAGAAATGTACTAATTGAAGAACTCAGAAAAATTGAAGGGATAAAATGTGAAATCCCAAAAGGTGCATTTTATGCAATTGTAGTTCTTCCAGTAGCTGACTCTACTGATTTTGCAAAATGGTTACTTACCGATTTTAACCATGAAGGTGAAACGGTTATGGTTGCGCCAGCCTCAGGATTCTATGCTACTAAAGGACTGGGTAAAAATGAAGTTAGAATTGCATATGTTCTGAAAAAAGAAAGTCTTATAAAAGCTGTACGACTACTCAAAATCGCTCTAAATGAATATACAGCTAAAAAAGGAGGACAAAATTGAAAATTGCTTTAATTCAAATTGATAATACACTATCAGTTGAAAAAAATGTAGACAAAATGATAAATATAGTAAGAGAAAATAATGCTGATTATTACGTTTTTCCAGAATCGTGTATCACTGGGTACTCTTCAGATCCTAGTAAGATCAACGCAATAACTATTGAAGATGCTAATTTAAATAAACTCGTTAGTATAGCTAGCGAGAAGAAGTGCCATGTGTTTGCTGGTGCGAATATTCGCTCAGAAGGAAAAACTTATATAGCATACTTACATATCAGTGAGAAAATAGACTTTTACTATAAAACTCATTTGGGAATTAAAGAAAGTTCTATTTTTTCAAGTGGTAATGAATTAAAAGTATTTGATTCTCCTATACCTACTGGAATAAGTATATGCATTGAAAGTCATTTCCCAGATGTGGCACAAACCTTAAGACTAAAAGGGGCAGAAATAATTCTAGTTCCTTTTGCATCTCCTAAAGTATGTGGTGGAAGGAAAAAACTATGGCATAAGTATCTAACATCTCGAGCTTATGATAATCAGGTTTTTCTATTTGCTACAAACCTCACTGGCGAGTTAGACGGTCTTATTTTCTCAGGAGGAATGATTGCAGTTGACCCAAGGGGAAATACAATATATGAAAACTATGAAAGCAAAGAATATGTGAAAATCATAGAAATAGACGAATCTGTAATCTCAAAAGCAAGAGGAAGAGAAAAGCTTAACTACATAGATAGAAGAAGACCAGATTTATATCTTTAAATTCATATTTTTTTTGATGACTTAATGCTCGTAGAATGATATTATGTATCTGTAAATTTTACGCTAAATCAGAAATATTATTGTTGTATTAAAGGGGGAAGAATGCATAAGAAATTGTTTATACCTGGACCTGTTGATGTGAGTGAAGATGTACTCGAAAAAATGTCGACACCTATGATAGGACATAGAACAAAGGAGGCTAGTGAACTTCAAAAATCTATTTCACTAAAACTTCAAAAACTGATGTATACAGACAATGTTATTATTCTATCCACTTCTTCAGGATCTGGATTAATGGAGACTGGAATTAGAAGTTTAACGAAAAAACGTGCAGCTGTATTTTCAGTAGGAGCATTCGGTGACAGGTGGTACGATATGGCAGTAGGAAATAACGTACCAGCTGATCTATTTAAGAGTGAGGCTGGAAAACCAACCACACCAGAAATGGTGAAAAAGGCTCTTGAAACCGGTAAATACGATGTAGTCACAGTAACACATAATGAAACCAGTTCTGGAATTATGAACCCTGTTGAAGAAATCGGAAAAGTGGTTAGCCAATACCCAGATGTTCTATTTTTAGTCGACGCAGTTTCTTCTCTAGGTGGACAAAAAATCGAAACCGATAAATCAGACATTGATATGCTTATAACTTCAACTCAGAAGTGCCTTGGACTTCCTGCTGGCCTCGCGATAGCATCTGTAAGCGAAAGAGCTTATAACAGAGCTAAAACAGTTGAGTTTAGAGGTTTTTACTTTGACCTTGTAAAATTATATGAAAAGGTTATTAAAAGTTATCAGTATCCTTCCACTCCTTCACTTGAGCATATGTTCGCTCTTGATTATCAGCTTACAAAAGTACTAGACAAAGAAGGATTAAAAAATAGATTTGAAAGACATCTTGAGGGAGCTAACTTTGTAAGGGAATGGGCCGAAGAACACTTTGAGCTTTTTGCTGAAGAAGGATACCGATCTAATACAGTAACGTGTATCAAAAATACAATAGGTTTTAGTGTGAAAGAACTAAATGAAAAATTAGCTGAAAGAGGATTTATGATCAGCAATGGCTACGGGCCTTTTAAAGATATAACTTTCAGAATTGCTCATATGGCAGAAACTACTATTCAAGACCTAAAAGATTTAATAAGTAATATAGAAGAAATATTAGAGCTAGGAGGAAAGTAATGCGTATACTTGCAAATGATGGTATTGATTCTAAAGCCAAAGCAGAATTAGAAAAGATGGGGATAGAAGTTGATACCAATCACTATGAAGGAGACATTCTAGCAGAAAATTTAAAAAAGTCTGATGTTGTAATCATAAGATCAGCTACCAAAATAAGAATTGAACTGATTGATAAGGTTAAGAACTCAAGTCTTAAGCTTATCATTAGAGCAGGAGTTGGTATAGACAATATTGACCACGAATATGCCAAAAGTGTTGGAATTGATGTTAATAATACTCCTACAGCTTCAAGTGACGCAGTAGCTGAGCTAGCACTGGCACATATCCTTTCACTGTCAAGACATTTACATAGAGCAAATAGAAGTATTCCAGATGGAAAATGGCTAAAAAAAGAATATAAAGGAAGTGAAATATCTGGCAAAACTTTAGGGCTTATCGGTTTTGGAAGAATATCAAAATCACTAGCTAAAAAAGCATTTGCACTTGGAATGAACATTGTATATACAAGAAGATCTGGAGAAGATAAGACTTTCAGTGAATACAAGTTTGCAGATCTAGAAACTATTTTAAAAGAATCAGATTACATTTCTCTTCATATACCAAAGACTTCTAAAGAAGCAATTATCGGTAAAAAGGAATTGGATATGATGAAAAATACGGCATATCTAATAAATACTTCTAGAGGTGGTCTAGTTGATGAAAAGGCTCTACTGGAGGCTCTTGATACCGAAAAAATAGCTGGGGCAGCGCTTGATGTGTTTGAAGAAGAACCTGTAAAAAATGAATCTCTAATAGAAAATGACAAAATATCTTTTTCTCCTCACATAGGAGCGGCTACTAAAGAGGCTCAGTCTAGAATAGGAGATGTAATTGTTGAAATTATAAAGGAGAAATTCAATGTCAATAGTTAGACCTTTTAAAGCAGTCAGACCAAGAAATGAACTTTCTCACAAAATAGCATCCCTTCCATATGATGTTATGAACAGAGAAGAGGCAAAAAGACTTGCAGAGGGAAATGAACTTTCGTTTCTTCACGTTGTAAGAAGTGAGATTGACCTTCCAGATGAAGTAAATGCATATGATAAAAAAGTCTATGAAAAAGCTAGAGACAATCTAAATAAATTTATCTCAGAAGGAGTAATGCTCCAAGATGAAAAAGAAATGTACTACATCTACAGACAAATAATGGATGGTAGGGTTCAAACTGGCATCGTTGCAACCACTTCAATAGACGAATATTTAAATAATAAAATTAAAAAACATGAACTAACTAGAGAGAAAAAAGAAGAAGATAGAATAAATAATTTCTACCATACTAACGCAAATACTGCTCCTATATTTTTAACATATCGATATCGAGAAAGTATTGATTCTATTTTGAATAACTGGATTAAATTTCATAAACCGGTGAGTTCATTTATAAGTGATGACAACATTTCTCACTATATATGGGTAGTTGACAACGATGAAGTGATCAGTGAATTACAAAGTCAATTCGATAAGGTAGATTCATTGTACATAGCAGATGGGCACCATAGAAGTGCTTCAAGTGCTAAGGTTGGGCTTAGAAAGAGAGAAGAAGAAGGAAACAATCCTCTTGCTGAGTACAATTTCTTTATGAGTGTTATCTTTTCAGATAGAGACCTATTCATAATGGACTATAATAGAGTTGTTAAAGATCTAAATGGAATGAGCGAAAAAGATTTTACTGAGGCTATAAAGAAACATTTCAAATTAACTAAAGTAGATAAACCTTATAAACCAAATAAAAAATATCACTACGGAATGTTTTTAGATGGACAATGGTATGAACTAATAGCAAAAGAAAATATAATTCCAGATGATATAGTAGGATCTCTTGATATCAGCGTGTTACAAAAGAACATTCTAGATGAAATACTTGGAATAAAAGACCCTAGAACAGACGAAAGAATAGATTTTGTGGGCGGAATAAGAGGACTTGAAGGTTTAGAAGAAAGGGTAAATAGTGATATGAAAATAGCTTTTAGCATGTACCCTACTACAATGGAAGAACTGCTAAGTGTAGCTGATGAGGAATTAATTATGCCACCTAAATCTACATGGTTTGAACCTAAACTGAGGAGTGGTCTTTTTGTCCATTTACTAAAATAAATTTTCTTCATTATTAGATTACTGCAATTCATACATGAATTGCAGTTTTTTTATTAAATGATAAATAGCAAAATATCGCTAAAAGGTGTATAATATCTAGAATGATTATTAGTGGAGGAATAACGAAATGAATGGCTTTTTTCTATTAATTCCGTTTATATTTATACGATTTATACTTCTGTATATTTTAAATAAGAAATCTGTTAGACGTGCAGCTCATTTTGCTCCGGTAAGAGGCAAAGAAAAATATGCTTACTACATATATCAGATATCAAATATAGCTGTGTTTATATATCCCATTTTTTTAACTGCAACAGTAGATTTTTCGCTCCAATTCTATCTTGGGTCTTCCTTTTATGTATTAGGACTTCTACTATTAACAGCTACTATTATTAATTTTTCTAATCCAAATGATAAAGAAATGAACACAGATGGTATTTATAAATATTCTCGCAATCCTATGTATGTTTCTTATTTTGTCATTTTTATTGGAATAACTCTTTTAACCAAATCTTATCTATTTTTAACATTGGCAATAATTTTCCAAGTTTCTTCACATTGGATAATTTTAGCAGAAGAGAGATGGTGCATGAAAAAGTTCGGTTTGGATTATAAAAACTACGCTAAAAAAACGAGAAGATATATTTGAAAATTTTTAACAAGGATGACTTTTATACAATAAAATGTTATCATTGTATATATCCAAAAAGGAGTACTTATGAAAAAGATAATAATAACGGCCGACAGTACATTTGATTTGCCGCTTGAACTAAGTAAAAAATATGATATTAATGTCATTCCTTCTTACGTACTGATGGATGGAAAAACATACGATGATTATCCTGATTTAAAACAACAGGACCTTTTTTCTTATTACAACGATAAAGAAGAACTACCTAAAACAGCTGCAGCTAATGCACACGACTATCAAGTTTTTTTTAATAAATATATAAAAGATGACAACTATATAATTCACATATCTAAGAGTTCACATACATCTAGTTGTTACAATAACGCTTTTTTAGCAGCATCAGAAAACGAAAATATCTTTGTTTTCGATTCGCTCAGTATATCAGGAGGAAGTGCAATACTAGCTATTGAAGCTTCTAAACTTAGAGATACAAAAACACCTGAGGAAATAATATCTAGTCTTGAAAGACTCAGAGAAAGAATCGTGGGAAGTTTCATACTAAAAAAACTCGAATTCTTACATAAAGGTGGAAGATGCTCTAGCCTTCAATTTCACGGAGCAAATATTCTAAAACTCAGACCAAAAATTGATCTTATATCCGGTGAAATGATACCTGGTAAAAAATATAGAGGTAAATTTAAAAAAGTACTCTCATATTACTTAGAAGATATAATATCCGAGATAGAAAATTACGAAAATGATTATGTGATTATAAATCATACGTTGAAAGATGAAAAGTTATTAGAAAAAACGGTAAACACAATAAGAGAATTAAATTATTTCAAAAACATATATGTATGGGAAGCCGGAACAGCAGTTTCATGTCATTGTGGCCCAGATACATTCGGAATGTTTGTAATAAAAAAATGACCTCATTTAGAGGTCATTCCTTTTACCTAAAATACTTCTGCTATGGTACATCTGAGTGAACCACCACCGTAAAATTCTATGGTAGGAATGTCGGCGTATAGTATTTTGCTGTATTTTTCTATTTCTACTTTCTGTTTCTCATTTAAAGCATCATAAGCTGTCTTCGACATACAGAAAACACTTCCCTCTTTTCCCTGAAGTTCAATCACATTTCCAAGAAAACTCTTAACCTGATTCAGACTTATTTCAACGATTGTCCTTCCACCTTTAACGAGTTCTTCTCTTACCATATCCCTATCCGCTTCATCGATAGCATCAAGGCATACAACTACATTTTTAGAACCAATACCCATAAGTACATTGGTATGATAAATAGGAACATTATCTTGGAATGCTCTGAAAAAAACTGGCTTATGATCCGTATCTCTACAAAATCGAAGGAACAACTCCTTGTCAGCTCTAGGTGAAAGTGCACAGTAAGCAACTTTATTAACCCTATCGATGCACATTGCACCAGTACCTTCTAAAAATTTACCATTTTCAGCATTACCACTATAATCATATATCGCTATTGTATTTTCACTCTTTTGTCTTTTCTCAACAATTTTCCTAACTTCACCATAAAATTTATCAATTTCAAGTCTTCTGAACTTAGAAAACATAGAGTAAATTACAAGCTGTCCTCCTTCATGTGAACTAAACCAGTTGTTTGGAAATACACAATCTGTAGTCCTAGGTTCTTTAAAATCCTGAATTACATTTACCTTTATTCCTTCTTCCTTAAGTAAAGTAACTAAATTGTCAAATTCTTCCTCTGCCTTTTTCTGAACTAGAGAAGGATCTCTATCATCTTTCTTCTGATAGATATTGCTCTCTATTGTATCAGGATTAAAGTGAAATGCAGCCGGTCTTACCATAATAATTTCATCCGTTATTTGCTTATACATCTATAACCTCCTAAATTACGGTTTTTTAGCACATATTACATGATAACCCTTCTTCTTCTCTAAAGTGACAACCTCATCGAATATTTCTTTTAGCTTAGCAACGCTGCTCTTCATTCCCTGTTTTTTCTGAATTACGATAAACAGACTTCCGCCATGGACAAGTTTCTCATAAGCCTGTTGATAAATAGAAAATATAATCTTTTTTCCTGCTCTAATGGGTGGATTGCAGATTATGTTTTCATATAATCCCTCTATTTCTTCTATTGAGTCTGAAAAGAAAGCTCTACAATTTGCCGAATTCTTTTCAATATTTTTATTTGCTAGATCAACAGCTCTTCTATTTACGTCTATCATATCAAACTTACACTTGGTAAGTTTGTTCAAAATAATTCCTATCGGACCATATCCACAGCCTATATCAAGGCATTTGCCATGGATTTTATCGATTATAGATGTGATCAATAACCTGCTTCCAAAATCCAATTTCTTCGGTGAAAAGACACCGTGATCTACCATAAATATAAACTTTTTATCTTCTAAGAAGACAACAATTTCCCACGGATCGCTCTTAGTATTTGTATTGTCTGTATAGTAATGATTCATCATAACTCCAAATTAAATTATTATTATTTAAATAACGTTCGGATTGTTTTTAAAACACTTAACCAATAGTTATTATTCCTTGAATTCTACTTGTTTTTATAATACTGAGTTGTATTTTCTACTTATTAGAACCCCCATATTTCAAGCCTTTTATAATTAGAATAACTTTCACCAGAGGCATAAAATCCAATAATATCTAAACATACATAAAATATGTTGATTTTTATTCGTAAATGTTTCTATTTTTATCCAAAAGCCATGTTGAAAACTTTAATCTTGCGAAGCTCTATTTTTACACATTCCACAGAACTTATCCACATCATTCACAGTTTATCAACAGAAAATAGCTTTTTAATCGCTTGAATATGAAAATGCGTTCATCGATAAATCCGAATATTTTTTCTTTTTGAACAAATGATATCCAGCCGCTCCTATCATAGCAGCGTTGTCTGTGCAAAGTGAAATATCTGGATATATTATCTCTAAAGGAAGCTCTCTCAACCTACTTCTCAGTACTTTGTTAGATGCTACACCGCCTGCAATTACTACTTTTTTTATGTTTTGCATTTTACATGCTCTTTCTATTTTTTTAGCAACTATCTCAAAACAGGTGTTCTGAAAAGACGCTGCAATATCCTCTGGCCTATATCCCTTATCCATTATCTGCATGACTTTAGACTTAATTCCTGAAAAAGAAAAATCCAGAGAATCATCTTCAAGTAGAACAAGTGGAAGATCTATTGACACTTTTCCTTTTTCAGCAAGTTTTTCCACATGAGGACCACCAGGATATGGAAGTTTTAATAGTCTAGCAACTTTATCAAACGCTTCACCTATAGCGTCATCCCTAGTAGCACCTATTCTCTCGTATTCACCATAATCTCTAGTATAGTAGAAATGAGAATGACCTCCAGAGAGGATAAGAGCTATAAATGGAGGCTCAAGCTCTCTATTCCCAAGATAATTTGCAGCAACATGACCATCTAAATGATTTACGCCAATTAGTGGCACTCCTAGAGAGTAAGCAAGGGATTTAGCATATGATACGCCAACTAAAAGAGATCCTATTAATCCGGGTCTATTAGTAACACAGACTCCCTCTATCTCTTCTATACTTATTCCAGATTCATCAATAGCCCTATCAACAACGCTCTCTATTGTAGTAATATGATTTCTTGAGGCTACCTCTGGAACCACTCCCCCAAAATTCTTATGTATATCAATTTGTGAATTCACAATGTTAGAAAGTACTTCTCTACCATCCTTAACTACAGCAGCACAACACTCATCACAGCTGCTCTCAATTGCAAGTAAAACTGTCATCTATAAATTTCTCTCCATTTCTGCAAGGGTCTTTCTCATATAATTAGGATATATATCATCAGAAAATTTTCCATCGAGATACGATAAAATGATTCCCCGTGAACCAATGCTCTTGACCGCATTAACGCTTATATTCAGCTCTTTTCTTATTTCTTCACAAAATTCACTTATGTTTTCACCAATAAATGTTACACTTTCAACTTTTCCGTCTATAAAGCTTTTAATTACATTAAAATCATCATTAAAAGGATCTAAAGTTATCTTTCCATAGCAAGCTGCATATACACTATGTCTTCTCGCATTTATTATGCTACATCTTATATCATCGTCAGATGAATAACTCATCATATCCAGACTGTTTACTGAATATAATGGTACATTAAGACCTTTCTTAAAGCCAAGTGCTGTAGCAACTCCAATTCTTATACCAGTAAACGAACCCGGACCATTTGATACTATTACTTTTTCTATATCCCCAAGTGTATAATTATTTTCTTGTAGTATTCTGTCGATTAGAGGCATTAAAAGAGTTGAGTGCTTAAATCCACTTTCCTCTCTTTGCGTAATTATATTTTCTCCATCAAAAATACTAACACTACAAATACTTGACGTTGTATCAAATGCGAGTATCATTTATATCTCCTATTGTAAATTTCCTTTTGTTTTCTGACACATTTTCTATTTTTATAAGTAGAGCTTCTTCCAACAAATTCATAGCTACCTCAGGCCATTCTATTATAATTATGCTATCAGATTTTAAGTACTCATCAAAACCTATATCAAAGAGTTCTTCTTCACTTCCTATTCTGTATAAGTCCATATGAATTAGCTTCTCATTTTCATACTCATTAACTATTGAAAATGTAGGGCTTATAACATTATCTATATCTAAATTTCTAGCATAAAAAGATGTAAAAGTAGTTTTTCCTACTCCTATATCACCTACAAGAGCAATCACCTTTACATCTCTCTTTGAAATTTCATCAGCTATTTTCTTAGTATCTTCTAAACTATTTGAATATATTACTTTCATTTTTTCTGATAAACTACTTCTCCATTTATAATCGTAATCTTAACTGAGGAATTAATGTCTATTGGATCATTATCCCATAAAACTAAATCAGCATCTTTTCCTACAGTTATACTGCCAAGTCTATCACCAAGTTCCAATATCTCTGCAGGATTTATCGTAATTGCCTTCAACGCCTCATATCGATCCATTCCGCTTTTAACACAGAACTGAGCACACATATTTAAATTCTCAATTGGTATAACAGGGTGATCCGTCATAAGGCATACCTTCACACCAGCCTTTTGAAGTACTCCTGCTGTCCTAAATGATTTTTCCTGAAGTTCAAATTTTGTCTTGAATCCATGACTAGGACCTACAACACAAGGAAAACCTTCTTTCGCTAAATCATCGGCTATTAAATGCCCCTCAGTAACATGTTCAAGTGTAAGTCTTACATTTTGCTCTTTTGCAATTCTTATAGCAGAAAAAATATCATCCGTTCTATGAGCATGTGCCTTTAAAGGGATTTCTTTCTTTATTACGGGAATAAGTGCTTCAAGTTTTTTATTGTATTTTTCTTCTCCCTTTTCTCTTTTCTCAGTATACTCTCTAGCCTCTTCAATAATATTTCTTATTTCTGCTGAAACACCCATCCTTGTCATAGGGCATTTTCCATTCTTTCCATAAAATCTCTTCGGATTTTCTCCGAAAGCTATCTTCATGGCAAGTGGGTTCTTTACTATCATATCATCAACTCTGTGACCATATGTTTTTATTACCGCAAAAGTTCCTCCCATGCAGTTTGCACTACCTGGTCCACTTGCTACAGCGGTAACTCCTCCTCTTACAGCTTCATCAAAGCTCTCATCAAACGGATTTATAGCATCGATTCCTCTCATATGAGGAGTAACAGGATCTGTTGACTCATTTCCATCTGCTCCTTCAAATCCTATTCCATTCTCCCACATTCCAAGGTGAGTATGTGCATCTATGAAGCCAGGAAGTAAATATGCTCCATCTGCATCAATGATTTCACAATCTGAAAACTCTTTATCTGGACCAACATAACTAATTTTTCCATTTTCAACCGCTACGACTACATCTTCGTAAATTTCAGTTTCCTTTTCCATCGTAAGTACTCTAGCATTTTTTATTACTATCATATTATCTCCTTTAAATATGCTTCAATAAATCCATCTATATTTCCATCTAAAACAGATTGTAAGTTGCCAGATTCAAAATTCGTCCTATGATCTTTGACAAGAGTGTACGGGTGCATAACATATGAACGTATCTGTGATCCCCAGGCTATATTTTTTGTTTCGCCTACTAATTCTTTCTGCTTCTGTCTATTCTCGTCTATCTTTCTCTTTACAAGTTTTGAGATAAGCATCTTCATAGCTGTTTCTCTATTAAACAGCTGAGATCTCTCATTTTGACACTGCACCACGATACCAGTAGGTATGTGAGTTATTCTGACCGCTGAATCAGAGGTGTTTACGTGTTGTCCTCCTGCTCCACCCGCTCTATATGTGTCTATTTTTATTTCTTCATTTGATACTTCTACCTCACTACTGTACTCAATCTCAGGGTATACCTCTACTGCAGCAAATGAAGTCTGTCTCTTCCCAGAAGAATTATATGGAGAAATTCTCACCAGTCTATGAACACCAGCTTCTGATTTGAGATATCCATAGGCAAATTCTCCCTTACATCTTATTGTAACATGCTTAAGACCAGCTTCTGTATTTCCTAGATAATCTAATACCTCAACCTTAAAGCTCTTCTTATCACAGAATCTAGTATACATTCTATATAGAATCTCAGACCAGTCCTGCGCATCAAGTCCTCCGGTTCCAGCCTGAATCGATAATATGCAATCCTTCTCATCATATTCATCGCTGAAAAGAGTATCTATCTCAATTATATTAATTTTTTCCTCTAAATCTTCCAGATTTTTACTTACCTCTTTAAAAGAAGTTTTATCTCCCGACTCTATAAATTCAATTAATATATGACTTTCTTCAAAAAGCAGTTCAACTTCTTCAACCTCACCGAGTTTTCTTTCAACTATTTTGAGTTTTTTTTGTATCTCTGTGCTCTTTTCTATATCTTCCCAAAAGCTCTGCTCATTCATCATCTCTTGGTACTGCGAAAGCTCTTCTTTTAAATTTGCTACTTCAAAGAGACTCCTTTATTAAGAGCCATCTCTCTAATAGAGAACTAATCTTTTCACTAAATTCATTCATAACTTTTAACCTCTACCACAACAGTGCTTGTATTTCTTCCCACTACCACAAGGGCAAGGCGCATTCCTACCTACTTTTTTATCCTTCCTTACAACAGTATTACTGCTAGATGAAGCATCCAGTATCTCTACATTGGATTTTCTCTCAACCTTATTCGTCTTAGGCACAACGGTATAAGCTAGTCTGACCGTACTCTCCTGTATTGATCGTATCATGTCATCATACATATCAAAACCTTCCAACTGATATGCTCTTACTGGATCTACCTGACCTATTGCTCTAAGTCCAATACCCTGTTTTAAGTCAGACATAGCACCTATATGATCAATCCAATGGTCATCAACTACACTTATAATTATATTTCTCTCTATATCTCTCATCGTTTCAGAGCCTATTGCCTCTTCTCTTTTATCATAGAGTTTTTCAGCTCTTATATATATCTCATCAAATAACTCTGTTTTTGTTAAATCTCCTGACTTAATGCCATCTGAAATATCGACAAAGAAGAATTCTTTTATCGTTGATTTTAAAGCTTCTTCATTCCATTCTTCCTCATCTTCATTATAATTACTAGTTACTATGTTCTCTACAACTTTTTTCATCATATTAAGTATATGATCTTTAAGATTGTCATTGTCGAGTACTCTATTTCTCTCCTCATAAATATTTCTTCTCTGCTCATTCATTACTTCATCATACTGAAGTACATACTTACGAATTCCATAATTTTTAGATTCTACTTTCTTCTGAGCTCCTTCTATCCTCCTTGTAAGGAGTGCATTTTCAAGAGGCACGTCTTCTTGCATCCCCATTTTTTCCATCATAGATGCAACTCCCTCTTTCATAAATATTCTCAAAAGATCGTCTTCCAGAGATAGGAAAAACTGTGAAGAACCGGGGTCACCTTGTCTTCCAGATCTACCTCTAAGCTGTAAATCTATTCTTCTGGCCTCATGTCTTTCTGTACCAAGTACATGAAGTCCTCCAGCGCTTCTAACCTTTTGCGCTTCTTGTTCGACTTTTTCTTCAATTGGTCCTTTTATATTCAATATTTCCTTTTTTATCTTTTTTATATGCTCATCATCATAATCAAAAGGACTGAGTGCATAAGAGATGGCCTCATCTTCATAGCCTTTCTTAAGCAATTCTTCTTTTATTAAGAACTCAGTATTTCCTCCGAGCATTATATCCGTTCCTCTACCCGCCATATTGGTAGCTATTGTAACAGCCTTGTAGTGACCTGCCTGAGCAACTATTTGAGCTTCTCTTTCATGGTGCTTTGCATTGAGTACCTCGTGTTTTATCCCAGCTTTCTTAAGTTTATTGCTGAGCATCTCTGAAACTTCTACAGAAACAGTTCCGACTAATATTGGCTGGCCTGTTTCATGCCTTCGTTTTATTTCCTCAACGATTGCCTTCCACTTATAATTCTCTTTCGAATATACAACATCACTTAAATCTTCTCTTACCACTGGTTTATTTGTAGGCACTACTACAACATCCATGTTGTAAATCTCTCTAAATTCATCCTCTTCTGTTTTGGCAGTACCTGTCATACCAGCAAGCTTTGAGTACATTCTAAAGAAATTTTGAAGGGTAATTGTTGCCAGTGTCTGAGTTTCTTTTTTAACTTCTATATTTTCTTTTGCTTCTATGGCTTGATGAAGTCCATTTGAATATCTTCTACCTTCCATAATTCTTCCAGTAAATTCATCCACTATCATTACACTTTTATCTTTAACAACGTAATCTACATCCTTTTTCATAATATACTTGGCTCTTATCGCCTGATTGATATGATGTGATATTTCAGCATTTTCAATGTCAGAAATGTTTTCAAGACCAAAGTATTTTTCAGCTTTTGGAATCCCGGTTTCTTCACTTAGGGTGATTGATTTAGACTTTTCATCAATATTGACATCGTCTTTGGAAAGAGTTTTTGCAAATTTCTCAGCCTTTGCATACATCTCATTTACCTTATTCTCTCTTCCCGAAATAATAAGAGGAGTTCTTGCCTCGTCTATTAGTATTGAGTCAACCTCATCAACTATAGCATAATTAAGCCCTCTCTGAACTCTTCTATCTTTATATACGGCCATATTGTCTCTTAGATAATCAAAACCAAATTCATTATTTGTTCCATATGTTATATCACACTTATATTGATTTCTTCTCTCTTCACCTTTTACACTTCCTGTTAAACATCCAACACTAAGCCCTAAAAATCGATATATCTTTCCCATCCACTGGGACTGATATTTAGCCAAATAGTCATTTACTGTTACAAGATGAACCCCTTTTTTTTCAAGTGCATTGAGATATAGCGGCATCGTTGCAACCAGAGTTTTTCCTTCTCCGGTTTTCATCTCCGCTATTCTTCCCTCATGAAGTACAATTGCACCAACAACTTGTACTTTAAAAGGCTTAAGTCCTATTGTTCTAACAGAAGCTTCTCTCACAACTGCAAACGCTTCATACATTATGTCATCAAGAGTCTCGCCTGAATCGAGTCTTGACATAAATTCATTTGTCTTATTTTTTAATTCTTCGTCACTTAATTTCTTGTATTCTTCTTCTTTTTCTAAAACTAGTTCTGCTCTTCTCTCTAATTCAGACAGTTCTTTTCTGCTTATCCTGTCTCTTAGGAAGCCCATTACTCCCATCGTCTCCTCCTAAATATTCAAACTGGACTCTATAAAATGATACGTCCTCTTCTTATATTCCGCTTCATGTTCAATATTAGAGAGTGCATGTCCTGTACCCTCTGTTATATATAATTCTTTTCTACCCTTAAATTCGCTATAATTCTCTTCACTCATATATGTTGGAACATATTTATCAGCTCCACCATGAATAAACATTACAGGTATATTTATTTTGTTTATGTTTTCTTTTACATTTGCCTCTTCTAAATCAAAACCCAAGATATACTTACATATCAATTTTAATGGTCTTATAAAAGGCCATGTAGGAGATTTTTTATTTGTTTTTATTATATGTTTCATTTGATCAACTGCGCTTGTATATCCGCAATCTGCTATTATCGCTTTAACTTCTTTCGGATATCCTATCTCGGCTGCTAAAAGAGCTGTGGCACAACCCATCGATACTCCATATACGATTATATTGTCGTCTCCTCTCGAAACCAGATCCTCTATCCAAAGAAGCAAATCTCTTTTCTCTCTCGCTCCAAAGGTTATCAAATAGCCCTCACTTTTATTATGGCTCCTCTGAGTTATGGTGAGAATATTAAAACCTAAGTTGTAATAGTATTCTAGCATTGTAGAGAAATTGATTAAAGGAAGTGAGTGATAACCATGAACAAAAACTATTGTTCCCTTGTTTGTGTTATCTTTTGAAGATATATAGTTTGCATATAGAATTTTTTTATCATGTGAAAGTATAGCCCTCTCTTCTTTTTCTTTACTTTCAAACCATGTTTTTGCTTTTTTATATTTTTCTAGACGCATCTTGTCCAATTTGACATTTCTTTTTCTAGTCATACTTGAAAATATAATATAAATAAGAATAAAAAGATAAAATCCAAACAATATAGATATTAATTTTAATATTTTTCTCATAATAATGACCTCTACTATCTATATACCATAATATATGTCAAATATTTAAAATAATAAAAGCTGTGCGCTTTCATCGAAAATTAATAATAATCGTTAAATGAGTAGTTCTCTCTAAATAAGTTTTCCTAGGGCACATAAAATTTCCTACTTACCGCTGCTTCCTTCCAGACCTGACGGGGTTCACAGGTTTCTATTGCCTAGGGCTCATTCTTCAACGATGCTTGCTCAAGTCAGACATAACCATTAAAATCCTCATAAAAGTGTTCAACCCTGCTATAGCGGTTTGCAGGTTACAGGGCACCGCTAACTCCCCGTCTAGCACAGCAATGGAGAAAGAGCTGTTAGAAGCTCTATC